>ENA-OQCS01001798-OQCS01001798.1-human-gut-metagenome-genome-assembly--contig:-NODE-1798-length-10406-cov-2.607841_pt1 | contig 10406 bp, 13 predicted proteins | sample MGYA00242757_ERZ504575 | MGnify/ENA primary metagenome ERZ504575 (study PRJEB26092, sample SAMD00036297) | human gut metagenome | host: Homo sapiens | study: EMG produced TPA metagenomics assembly of... | reverse complement strand
CCACACCTTTATATCCTAATCTATAGAAATTCACTGCATTTTCCGGTGTTACCCCGCCAACCGCCACATAATCCATCTCCGGGAAAGGACCTTTTAACGCTTTAATATAACGATCGGAAAACGCATCGGCAGGAAATAATTTTGCAAGATGGATTCCACAATTTACCGCTGCCTGAACTTCAGACGGTGTCAGCACTCCGGGTAAAACTTCTATCTTCTTTTCCAATGCATATCGAACAATCTGCTCATCAAATCCGGGAGTCAGAATATACGGCACTCCCATATCTGAAAGTACATCAATTTCCTCTTTTTTCTTAACTGTTCCTGCACCGATATAAACATCCCGACCTTCAAAATACTTTCTGCTTGTTCGGATACACTTCATGCCGTTTTCTCCGTCACTTAGCGAAATCTCAAACCATCTGATCCCTTCTTCCACAAGGCCTTCTATGATCGAAATAATTTCTTTTTCTTCCACTTCCCGAATAATCGAGACAAGTCTTGCACTTTCTAACATCATTTTCTCCCTAATAAACTGCCAGCCATCGCTTGGATTTTCAACAAAATTTTATGAATCACGTCCTCATCCACCCCTTCGTCCAGAGTCTTGGAATAAATTTTGTCTTGATATATCGAAATCCCGGACCTCCTCCGTATCCTTCCAGATAAGAGGCTCTCCCCATATCTCCCGAAATAAGAAGCTGATCAGCATATCCGTGAGATATCAATGACTTAATTAATGCAACTCTGATACTGTCAGGATAGTATTTTACCTTTCCCGGTCCATCAAATTGAATATAGATTCCCCGGTCAGCAAGTTTTAACAAATAATATTCATCCGGATTTCGATCTAAATGCCCTAAAGCAACAGTGGAAAAATCTACATTTTCCCGAGCAAGAATATCTAACAATTCCATTCCCATTGTTCCTGCTTCTGTATGTCCCCAGATCGGCGCTCCACACCTTTTCTGCGCCTGTGCCGCAGCAACTGCCGTCTTTTCTTCAAGTGGATGGATCATATTGTAATATGTTCCTATTTTTATGAATCCTGCTCTGATTCCGTCTCTCCCTTCCAAAATATCGTCTGCGAGAATATCGGAAATTTCTTCTGTACTTTTTTCTTCTACCCAATTCGGATAGTAAATATGTTTGTTAAATCCGGTCGTTGCAATGACATGAACTCCTGTCTCTTCAGACATTTTTTTTAAAAGAGACAGATTGCGCCCATAATCTAACGTAGACGCCTCTACTAATGTCTGTCCGCCTACAGACTTAAACAGCTTTAATTCTGCTACGCTGCCTTCATAATCGCTCACTTCCAAATCCCTGTCTTTCTGACATGTCGGCGGAACTGCATACAAATGTTCATGTGGGTATGTAAATCCCATCTCCTCTGCCTGAATATCTCCGCAAACTGTTCTTGCAAATTTCATTCTCATACCGCCTTTCTTCATTTTTCCGCTTTTCTTTTAAACTCCTGCAATCATTCCTATTAAACGCATAAATACACTTACCAGAATTGCATCTGTTGATGCAAACCACAGACCTTCCACTCCATATCCTGTCACATCAATTAACGGGTATGCCAACGCAACTATCAACGTAAATAAAAATCCTAACAGAAATGAAGCAACGACGCATCCTCTTTTTCCTCCTAATTTATCTCCAAATACTCCGGCAGCGCTCCCATGAAAAACAATCCGATCACTCCCGGTAATACGACAACTTTCAACTGAGTTGAAATCAAAGTTGCAAGAATCCCGCCTACCATCGCGCAGAGGAAACCGACTGTTGTAGCAACCGGACCGCTTGCATAAAAGATCGGAACATCTAAAGCAGGTCTTGCACCGGGGATAAGCTTCTCGCTGATTCCTTTAAACGCCGGGATAATCTCACCCAGAAACATTCTGACACCTTGAAGAAGTACGAGTACTCCCGCTACAAATGTCATTGCCTGAATAACAGATATACTATTATATTTTGTCCTCCCGCCAATTCTGAAACAACCTCTGTTCCTGCCATCAAAGCCGTGAAAATATAAACTACTATCATGACGATACTCATAAGAATCGACATATCTTTTAAAAAGTCCAGTTTATTCGATACTTTCACTTTTTCCCATGTATCTGTTTCTTCATCACGATTTTTCTTTCTGACCAGCCGACCTACAAATCCACTAAAAACAATCAGGGAACTTCCCCAAAATCCAAATGCAACTTCATCCGTCTTTAAAATTTTCCTTGTATAAGGCTGAGCGATTGCAGGAAATACGACCATACAAATTCCCTGGACAACAGAACCTATGGCAACTGCCATCCATCCGTTAATCCCCATCTGATCCAACACGATCGCCATAGTTCCCGCAAACGAAAACATCATATGCCCTGTCAGAAAAATGTACTTAAACGGAGTAATTCTCGCCAGAATAATATTAATCACAAACGATAAAAGCATAATCATAGGCGTTTCAAATCCAAGCACTGTCTGAACTGCCGCTACTAATGCGTTATCTTCCGGAACAACACCTGACATTCCAAATGCTGCATTGAACATTGTGCTAAACGGTGTCAGCGCAGATGCGATCAAACTTGATCCGGCGCTCAAGATAAGAAAACCCAACATTGTTTCATCGTTCCCTGAATCACGGTTGACGGTCTGTTTTTCATTGCAATAAGACCGATCATCGCCACTAATCCTAATACAACTGTAGGCTCACTTAAAAATTTAACAAAAAAATTCACCATAATATATCGCCTCCTTACTTATTCAAATATGGTCTGATCTTTTCTTCGATTTCCGCTTTATCTAAGAGATTTGTAATTGCCAACACCGGAACATCTGCTTCGATCTGTTTTGCAATCTCTGACGATGCCACAATCAAATCGCAGCTTTTTCCTTTATAAGAACCTAGATCTGTTGCCTCACCTTCTACTGTAATCCCATACTTTCTTCCACTTTCTTTCACTGACATCAACAACATAAGACTTGTTCCAAACCCCATTCCGCACACTGTTACAACTTTCATCTTCTCGCCTCCTTTTCCATTAATTTTTCCAGTTCCTCATATGTATTCAAGGCTGCCAGTTTTCAATCATCCGTTCACCTGCCAGCAAAGAACTCAAATCCTGCAAAAGCTCAATATGCCCATCATCTGACACCCCTCCGAGCGCGAACACAACCCAAACAGGATCATTACACGGATGATGAAAACAAACCGGTTCTTTTAACTTCACAAAACTAATACACGGTTCTTTTACATTTCCGCCCGGTCTTGCGTGCGGCAATGCCAATCCCGGAGCCATTACCATGTACGGTCCGAACCTTGATAAGAATCGATCATTTCTTTTACATAACCTGCTTTTGCTTTTTTATTTTCTACAAGAATATTCCCACAATATTCGATCACTTCTTCCGGTGTAGACAAAAGCGGCGGATCTAACCGTACCATTTCTTCCGTCAGCATCTTTTTCAATCTATTTGCCATAATACACCTCCATACAGCGTTCTATCTCTTCCGCCGATTTACAGGACAACAATCTGTTCTTATCTTCTAAGTTCAAAAAGAGATGAAATATATATTCTAATTCTTCTTTCATACGCTCATCTCCCCGCTGAAAACATCCCATAACAACTAACTTTACCGATGTTCTCCCCCAAATAATCGGTTCTTTCAATAATGCAAACACAAGAAAGCTGCTTCCTTCGATCAAACCGTGAGGCATTGCGATTCCTTCCACTATTTCTGTTGATACCAAATTTTCGCGTCCTACAATTCCCTCTGCTTCTTGTTCCGTAATAAATCTTTTTTCTCTGCATAAGTCACATAAATAATTCAACAGCTCGATTTTTTCCATATATTGATCAATATACAAATACATTTTTGAGACGCTCTCATATCTCCACTTCCGGTGACGCGCTAAATTTCCGACAAGCTGTTCCAATGCAATCTGTTCTTTAATATCCAACATCGGCGACAGCCTCACCCACGGTTTTCCCATAATTTCAGGCTCTTCTACCGGAAATGTCGTAATAAAAAAGTCTGCTTCTTCCGCTTTTTTTCCCGCCTCTTCCAAAAGGCCTGTTCCTATTACTTCGAGATGTGGATATTTATTATGCAGTCTGCTTTCCAATAATTTTGCCGATCCGATTCCGCTTCCATAAATAATCGCACATTTCCACTTTTTCGACTTTAGACTTCTCTCCAAATAAGATGCAAAATGCATGCCCAAAAAACTGATTTCATATTTACTTAATGAAAGCTTCGTCCATACCGAAATTTCTTCTGCCACTTCCATCGCATAGTAATACGCTGTCGGATAACTTTCCAAGACATCATTGTAAAACAGATTTTCTGTTTCCATCCCTAAAAGATATCTGCTGAAATTCGATGCCAGATGAAGCACCAGTCCGTTTACTAAAATATCGTCCTGAAACAGATCTACCTTGTAATCATTTTTAATCCTCTGAAATGCTCTTTCTGTCATATCTTGATAGAATTGAAGATTTTTTTCATTAATGCTGTCTACATATCCGTTTTGCCAAAAAGCCTGCCTGTAAACAAGAGCAAGATAAATATTTTCTATTTCCTCATCAGATTTCGGACACACTGATGTTTCAATTCTCTTTTGTATGTTACGAACAACTTCCATATCATGATTTAAATGAACTGTCTGACTGATATTTGCAAAATAGTCAGTTTTAATCGTCTTTCCTATCGCAATCCTTTGCTTTTGTATCAGTAAGTATTTCAAAAAGAACAGTTCATTTTCTTTCCTTTTATGCACTGATTTTTGCGCAAGCTCCGCATCAATCTCACTTCTCACTTTTGCCAGCATTTCTCTTGGAACACGAAAAATCTTCTCCGTTTCTTCTAATGACTTTTTCTTCAGCAATTTATACAAATAGTTTCGTATATAAACTTCACTGCCTCCTATAAAAAACCTACATACGGTTTGTTTAAGAGTCTGAGCCTTCTCTTTCCAGCTTTTTCTCTACTTTTTCTATAATTCTGGACATACCTGATCTGCTATAATGCAAAAGTTCCGCAAGATCATCCAACTTACATGTCCGCTCGAAAAACAATTTAAAAAGTACTTTCGTCACTTCCACATCTTCTTCAACCGCCAACGCATCCCTGAATTTTTCTTCTTCAATAATCTCTAACCGATACCCTCTTCCTTTTACGGTATGAATAAAAAATCCATATTTTAAAGATTGTTCTTTTAATTCTTTCATATATCGGATTACTGTCCGCTGACTAATTCCAGCCAACTCCCCAAGTTCTTGTGAATTCAAAAATTCTTTTGAGGATTCCAACAGAGCCTCTAATAACTGCTTGTATTTTTCCTGCATCTTCAAGCTCTTGTCCTCCTTCCATACCTTTTCGCTGTTGTTACACTAATTATAATAATATCCATTTATGAAGTCGATATGTATTTATGGCAGTTGATACATGCCAATTTCCCATCCTCTTTCCTGCTCGACATTGATTTTGCATTGTGATCAGCCAATGACATTTGCAATATAAAAGAGAGTTAGGGCTCTCAAGGAAGGCGCCACTAACTCTCTTTTTTGTTTTAACAGCTATAATTATTTTCTGATCTGACCGTTTCCAAATATAATATATTTTGTTGTAGTCAGCGCCTCGAGTCCCATAGGTCCTCTCGCATGAAGCTTCTGTGTGCTGATACCGATCTCAGCCCCGAAACCAAACTCAAAACCGTCTGTAAAACGTGTAGATGCATTCACATATACAGCGGCCGCATCGATCTCATCCTGAAACTTCAACGCATGATTATAATCATTTGTGATGATCGATTCAGAATGTCCTGTATTATATTTATTAATATGACTGATCGCTTCATCAATCGAATCCACTGTCTTGACCGAAATAATCGCATCAAGATATTCCGTTCCCCAATCATCTTGCGAAGCCGCTTTGATCTCAGGACATATTTCACGAACTCTTTCATCTCCACGATCTCGATCCCGTGTTCACTCAGCTTTTTAACGATAGGCAGCAGCGCCTTTTCCAACATACCGCTGTGAATTACAAGCGATTCACATGCGTTGCAGACTCCCATCCTCTGTGTCTTTGCATTTTCGATAATATCTGCCGCCATACTGATATCTGCCGTCTCATCACATACACATGACAGTTTCCCGTTCCTGTTTCAATAACAGGAACCGTACTGTTTGCCACAACATTTGCGATCAAACCTGCGCCTCCTCTCGGGATAAGCACATCGATCAAACCGTGCATCTTCATCATTTCATTCACAACTTCCCGGCTTGTATCCTCAACAAGAAGAACAAGATCCTGACAAAGTTTTTCTTTGCGCAATCCTGCTTTGATCACGCGCACGATTGCCTGATTTGAATAGATCGCATCGCTTCCGCCACGCAGGATCACTGCATTTCCGGTCTTAAAACAAAGGCCAAAAGCATCTGCTGTCACATTCGGTCTTGACTCATAGATGATTCCCACAACACCGAGCGGAACTCTCTTTTGCCCGATCCGCAGTCCGTTCGGGCGAACTTTCATCGATAATATTTCTCCGACCGGATCGTCAAGAGAGGCAATCTGCCGGAGTCCTTCCGCCATATCTGCAATTCTTTTTTCAGAAAGCGCCAATCGGTCGATCAAAGACTGTTTCACACCTTTTTCCTCTGCTGCCTTCAGATCTTTCTGATTCTCGGCAAGGATCAGCTCCTGCTGCATGATCAACTCGTCTGCCACTGCGCAAAGTCCTTTATTTTTCTCCGCTGTTCCCAGTTTTGCCGCTGCGACAGCCGCATGTTTTGCATGGTTTGCAAGCATTTCCATATATGATTCCATCATATGCTCCTTTCTTCCCGCCCGACATCAGGCAGTACGCATTATTATGGCTAGCTACTACAAATTTTTCTTATTGTATCACCTATCACACTTTTATGCCACCCTTTCTTCGTAAAACAATCTTTAAACGTAATCGTTCAGTCCGCGGCTTTTTGATAGATTCGATAAATATCTTCCTGATTTAATTTTTTCACACATCCGATTGTTCTCTTTCCGAAATGGCTGCACTTTAAAGCAAGTTCCTTCATCTGATCTTCGCTTACTTCAATGTTTAATCCGCCAAGATCCGTCGGCATTTCGATTTGTCTGAAAAAGTTTTCCATAGCTTCGATTCCCTTTTGTATTACTGCATTTTTGTCATCACCGTTTTCCACGCCCATAACATTAACCGCAAATTGTTCAAACCGATCCGGAAGAGCGTCACAAACGTAACGCGCCCAACTTCCCCATACCGCTGCAAGTCCTGCGCCGTGCGCCACATCAAACATTCCTCCGAGCTCATGTTCAAGCTGATGACACGCCCAGTCTCCGCCATCATTTCCGCACGCCATCAAACCATTATGTGAAAGGCTTCCCGCCCACATTACTTCTGCCCTTGCTTTATAGCACTGTGGTTCATCCATGAGGATTTTCGCATTTTTCATCACTGTACGAAGTAGATGTTCACTGATTCCATCCGTCAGTTCCATATTGTCACAATGATTAAAATATCTCTCCATCGTATGCATCATGATATCCACACATCCGCTTGCAGTCTGATATTTCGGAAGCGTCATTGTCAGTTCCGGATTCATAACCGCGAATTTAGGTCTGCAATAACTGCTGTTGTATCCCCGTTTCAGCCACCCGTTTTCATTTGTGATCACAGACGAATCACTCATCTCCGAACCTGCCGCCGCAATCGTAAGTACAACTCCGATTGGCAGACATCCGCAAGCCTGACGTTTTCTCTCGTAAAAATCCCATACATCCCCTTCGTTCTCAACGCCGTATCCAATCGCTTTCGCCGAGTCGATCACACTTCCGCCTCCGACTGCCAGAATAAAATCTACGCCCTCTCGCCGGCACAGATCGATTCCTTCATATACAAGCGACAATCTGGGGTTCGGAACGACGCCTCCAAGAGAAATATAAGAAATCCCTTCCTCATCAAGCGATGCGAAGATCCGATCAAGAAGGCCGCTTCTTTTTACACTTCCGCTCCCGTAATGAATAAGCACCTTCCGGCAGTTTTGCTCTTTGACAAGCTGTCCTGCTTTATTTTCCGTACCTTTTCCAAACACAACTTTTGTCGGCGCATAATATTGAAAATTTTCCATCATTTCTTTCCTCCTTTTAGATCATAATAAAATATACTGCTGCATCACACCCGCACATCCTTTATATTTCTCAAACGGAAACTTCCCGGCATATACGGTGTCAATTACTTTTTGTATATGTGTATCAACCGGAAATGCATCGAGCTTATGAAGTGCAAACAAACAGATACAATCGGCAACCTTGCTTCCGATACCTGAAAGTTTCAGCAATTCTTTCTTTGCTTCATCATAAGACATCTCTTTTATTTTTTCAAGATTAACAGTTCCCTCTGCCACCATTTCCGCAGTATTGCATAAATATTTGCTTCTATAACCGAGCTTAAGCGCCCGAAGTTCTTCTTCGGACGCCTGTACAAGCTGCTCTGCTCTCGGAAATGCATAATATACATGTCCTTCGCCGGTTTCTTTTTTATCTCCATACCGTTCACTGATTCTTTGTATCATCGATTTGATCCTCGGTATATTGCTCTGCTGGGATAAAATAAATGTTACGATCATTTCCCATAAATCCTGCTGCAAAATACGGATACCGCTTCCAAATCCTGCCGCCTTTTTTAAATATTCATCGTCTTTTATAAGCGAAAGATAATCTGCATAACATGTATCGAGGTCAAAATACGTTTTCCAAAATTGTTCAAATTCTTCTTGTGTACAGTAAAATCTTACTTTTTTCTGATCTTCCGCCACCTCGATTTTTAAATATCTGTCTCCCGCCGTCAATTCGTATACTTTTCCCGTTTCATCTGCCGGATCAAGTCTGAAACACTGACCCGAAGAACAAATCTGCGACACGGAAAATTTTCTTTTTCTATTATAACCATCGTCTCTTCCTTATCTTTTCCTTACGGTGCTTTTCCTTCTAACGTCTGTTTTATAATGCTTCTCATAATATCTTCCGTAAGCTGTCCTGTCACATATCCATATAAATTTCCGTCACGATCGATCATATATGTCGTCGGAAATGCTGAAATTCCGTACCACTCGAACAGTTCTCCCGTTTCATCCATAAGTACCGGATATGTATATCCGTTTTCCTCCATAAATTTCGTAATATCCGAAACGGTTCCTTCCTGTCCGATTCCGGGTCCCGCGACTCCTAAGATCACCACTTCCGAATCATTCCCCATAACGGTGTATTCTTCATACAGTTTCTGTATTTCCGGCATTTCGCTGCGGCATGGTCCACACCACGTTGCCCAGAAATTCAAGAAGATAACCTTTCCTTTGTAATCCTCCAACTTATGAGATTTTCCGAACTGATCTTTTAATTCACCCATATGTGCACGGACTTTTTCCGGGTCCTGATCTTTTTCCTCTTTATCTGCTTTCCCACTTGCATTTTCTCCGGACGTATCTTTTCCGGATGTCTGCTCTTCATCCCCTCCTGAAGCATCCTTTTCATCCTGCTTTTTACCGTTTTCCTGCTTTCCCGATTCCTGTTTTCTGCCCTGCCGAAGACAAATATCCTGTAATATCATTCATTTTCCCTGTAAACATAAGCAGTCCCATCAGCACCATGAGTACTCCGCCGATTTTCACTGTATAACGGACGATCTTCATATGCTTTTTGAAAAGATCTAAAAGCCGTGCAGTAAAAATGCCTGCCAATAAAAACGGCAAAATAAATCCGATCGTATACACTCCGATCAAAAGAAAACCTTTCGCTCCCGACTCTGCACTTCCAGCCATAAGGAGAACGCTTGTCAACGCAGGGCCTACACACGGCGTCCATGCAAAACTAAATGCGAATCCCATAATAAAAGCTGTGATTGGCGACATCGTCATTTTTTCAAGCCGAATCGGAAATCTATGTTCTGATCCGAGAACTTTGGAACTTCCAAATACTCCAAGCTGATACAGACCAAATAATACGACTAATATTCCCCCGACTCTGGCAAACAGCATCCTCTGCTCATGGAAGAAACTTCCGGCCGCCGACGCGCCCAGACCGAGTATAAAAAATGCGCTTCCTATGCCTACGGTAAAAAACAAAACTCTTAAAAACAGTTTCAGCCGATCTTTGTTCTTCTCACTGTTTTCACCCGTTCTGACCGCAGTATTCAAACCGCCTGACAAATAGCCAAGATAAAGTGTACTAACGGCAATACGCAAGGGGAAAAGAAGCTTAATAGCCCCTGCATAAAAACTGTAAAAGCCGAAATCCCGGTTTCTATCGAAAATCCCATATGTTTCTCTCCATTCTTTTTATTATTTATCTTTTCTTTCCGTCTTTCTTTTGTACTTGCTTC
>ENA-OQCS01001797-OQCS01001797.1-human-gut-metagenome-genome-assembly--contig:-NODE-1797-length-10412-cov-2.261935_pt1 | contig 10412 bp, 10 predicted proteins | sample MGYA00242757_ERZ504575 | MGnify/ENA primary metagenome ERZ504575 (study PRJEB26092, sample SAMD00036297) | human gut metagenome | host: Homo sapiens | study: EMG produced TPA metagenomics assembly of... | reverse complement strand
GGTTGTGAATAATACATGAATGTACCGATATGCGGGGTACGACAATACCGTTGAATGGGCATATGGTATGCTTCAATTTCTATTTGTTATTTGCCGAAATTCCAGTTCCTGATGATTTGCAGTATTTCCTCTTTCATTTCCTTCGTTATGTTGTTTTGTGTACTGGGCTGGAAGGCGAGAAACCTCTTGGCTGCTTTATGGAATTTGTCCGGATGTAAAAAAGAGGGGTTTGTATACAATTTGGCGAGTAGGAAGTAGGTATATCCCTGTTCCGGTAAAATCCGGCTGATTTCCAGCAGGTAACTTTCCGCTTTCTGGTATTGCTTGATCGCCTTTTCGTTTTTTGCAATTGCATAGTATAGTTCGGGGGCTGCACTTAGTTTTAATGCCCTGTCCAACCATTTGATGGCAATATCGTGCTGTCCGGTCTTATAGAAACATTCTGCTCCCTCATATAGAAAATCTGTTCGGTGGTATAACTGGACAAACAGACCGGCATACCGGCTGGCTGCTTGTTCGTACTCCTGATTATGATATAATTCCTGAAGCGTCTTCCATTCCCTATAGGTATAGTAGGTATCTTTCTGTCCGTAGAAAAGAATGTAGGTAAGAATGGCGGCGATGGCACTGATATACGGGATACTCCTCTGTGCTCGCTGCTTGTTATGCTTCGGATTGGTCACACATATGGCGGTCAGGAATAAGAGCAGAACCCAGTAGGTCGGGAGTTGGAGCGGATAGGAATAAAGGGCGAAGATTCCGAGTGCCAGAATTCCGCCGGATGCCCCAATCTGTCTGTGTCTGATCCCATAATAAAGGGAAAATGCGAGCCAGAAGATAAAGAACAGCAACCCCGTAATACCTAACTCAAGTCCTATTTGCAGATATTCGTTGTATGCATACTGGGGACAGGTTGCGGTTTGTTTTTCTTTGGAAGAAGCGGTATCGGTTTCGAAATAGGCAGATTGTTCCTTTGCGTATGTGGCTGGAAAGCCGCCTATACCTATGCCGGTTACCGGATGTTCCATGATAGCCTGGGTCGTGATATTCCAGATCAAAAGCCGGCGATCTCCGGCCTGGGCTTTTTGGATATTCCCGACCAAAATGACTGCCGTGATCGCAACAAACAGGATAATCGAAGAGATGGCAAACAGCTGGATGTGTTTCTGTATGGCTTCTTTCGTCTGTTTCCATCCGATCAGCCTCATCCAGCAAACCCAGATTCCGGAAAGGAGGCTGCAAGCCATACGGGTTGGTCTGTTTTGAATATTAAGGTGGTGATAATCAAAGTAGATCCGAGAATGGAGAAATAGAACAGGAAAGTACGGGATTTCCACAAAGCGATCTTGTCGCAATTCTTAAAACGGAGTAATGTGTTCAGACAGACTGGAAAAATGACTGCGATATAGCCATAGAAAGGCTCTGGTTTCAGCGATGTTTCAAGCAGCCTGAAGACAGGATGGGTGATGGGAGCAGGATTGATGGTATGGCTGATCCCCCAGATGGCCGGAACGATTCCGGTAAATATGATGATCGTAATGAAAAACGGTCGTAATTCCTGATGCGCCTGTAAAGCACCTCTGAGCATAAACCAGAGAGCAACCAGCTGAGCGATGAAAAGGAAACGTTCGGCTGAAGATTCTCGTCTTTGTCGTAAGAAACCAATACGATACCGAACAGAAGTAATAATAAGGCATCCGGTAATGAAAAGATAAAACGGCTTTTCTTTGTTGTGAATTCCATAAGTAGAACCCCACCGGCTAACAATAGAGATGTGAAATGAAACCAGCAAATTTTTCCGGACAGCGTGCCGTCTGCTAATTCCGGATTCATGGCGAAGATTATACACAATAGTAACATTCCACTCGTTGCGAGTAAAAGTAATCTTAGATAACTAAAAAAATTATTCATAATTATATTTATTAAAATGTGAAAAAACTCTTGCTTTCTGTGGGATTGAGAGGCAGAAGAACCTTCTCACAACTTATCTGTCAGGCATTGCCAAATGGATGGCAAAGAAATGGACCGATGCAAGTATACCCTATTTAAACAGAAAGAGAAGCCAGTGTGTTTTCCTTTTGGGAGGAAAGATTTGAACAGGTCTAAAGAGGTCGCAAAAGTATATTATGCTTTATTGGAGGGTGAATGTTAGAGTTGACATTTTGTTGACAATATGCAAACGGCTGGCATACAAAATATTTTGATGATAAACGGTAATCCTTATTTGAAAGGGGAAGTTAAGGTTAGGGTTGTTTTTTTTAATGTGAAAAGAGGTAAATAGAGGAAGATTCCTAATATAGACATGGCAAGCCCGCCGATGGTGCCGGCGGCCGCGGGAACCAAAAACGCTTCCTTATCCGGACCTAACATGAATGGGATGAAGCCTAAGATGGTCGAAACGACTGTGAGGAAAATGGGCGTGATCTTAGCATTCCAGGCTTTCAGATATGCCTTGTAGGGCGACATCAACGGTTTGCGTTGCCGGATTTGGTTGTATTCATTCAAAATGTAGATGCTTGCGTTAACGGTTATGCCGCACAACAGGACGAAGGAGCAAATCCTCCTTGGTCGAAATTCAATTTGAACCAATAGAACGTGAGGAATACGCCAATGTAAGAGATCGGTATTACAAAGATAACGGCCAACGGCTGTTTCAGCGAATTGAACAGGATACTGGTGGTAAAGAAGATAATGACGATGATCAGCAATAACAGAAGATATTGTTTATTGTCCTTTTTGTCCCAATACCAGTAAGCGCTTTCCGACTTGGCGGTATAACCCATCGGCAGTATGGCATTGATTTCCTTCAGGTCGCGTTCCTGTATCTTATTTCCCTGATTGGAAGCCCCGATATATTCGTATTGCAGACAGAGGCGGTATTGTTGGTTTACTTTGCAAACCTTCTGCGGCATCTGTCCTTTTTCGACACTTGCAAGTTCTGCTAACTTGTAGGGCTTGCCGTCAATAGTTTGTGGAACATACTGCATGCTCCACACATCGTATTCCTGTGACTGGCGGGAGGAGAGTTTCAGTTTCTCTGTCTCTTCGTTGACGACGATCGTCCCGGTATAAATGTCCTTTCCGAAAACGGGATTGATGGAGGCGAACAGGTCGATCGGCTGTATGTCTCCTGGGTCAGCCGGGCTTTGTTGAGGTTGAAGTAGAACTCCTGGTAATCGTCTTTCCACCACGAGAACTCTGAATTGATCAGCACTTCCTTGATGCGGCGGTGGGTGAGCAACTTGGCTTTCAGCTGTTCGGCCCATTCGTACAGCTCGTCGTAGTTGTAACCATACATCACGATACGGAAAGAACCGGCTCCTTCGCGCACATCGTTGCTGAATCCCTGGTCCTGCAAACCGTAGACTTGCCAGCTTCCCCCCCCCAATTCAAGAGCTTTGCTGATGATTTTGCTTTTCAATGTGTACGGGAAACCACTCCGTTCACTCTCTTTCGTAAAATAGATGCGGATACCGGCCTGGCGTGCGCTGTAGACGTTTGTTTGGAACTGTCGTATTTCTTTGAAGGTGCTGAGATAGGCTTCCATCCGGCTCATCAAGGTATTCATTTGTGGCAAGGTCGTCCCGTTCGGGAGCGATGCGCTGACAGACAGGACCGTTTCTTCGTTGCGGGTGAAGTAACTTCCTTCATAAACTTTTTGTACGAACAGGCGTAGGGTCCCGCCCAACGCCTTATCGACGATGGGTTTGATCTTCTCCTTGTACGTCTCGTTGGAGGCGAATTTATTATATGTATCGATTAGTAGGGTGTCTGTTGCCGTGTAGACCTTCTTTTTGTCTTTCGTGTCGTATTCGATTTTTTCCGGTAACAGGAAAACCGGGATGCCGAATGCTAACAGTAAAATGAAACATGCCAATTTCTTCCATCCGCAAAGGAAATCGATCTGACATTGATAGTACCGGTTGTAGTAGACAGGGAAACGTTTGAGAAAGCGGTTCGTTCTTTTTCTGATCCGGCTTTTCCATGTATACCTGGTCTCTTCTCTGGATATGTTCTTTTTTCCGCTTTTTTTCCATTCCAGGTTCATCTTATCGATCAGGGCGGGAACCAGGAAAAGCGCGATCAATAGGGAGACTCCTAAATTGATGATGACGACAGCCGCAAAATCCTGCAGATTGAGGCGTATCTTTTCATCTAAGAAAAAGATAATGACCAGTGCACCTATCGTTGTCAAAGTGGCTGCCAATATGGATAGGATTGCCTTTCGGTTATGTCGGTTCCGGATATGTTCCGTCATGACGATCGTGTTGTCGATCACCAGGCTGAGTGAGATTGTGACGCCTGCCAACGAATAAAGCTGCATTTCCAGTCCTGACAGATAATAAAGGATGACAGCAATACTGAGGTTGATCGAAAGGCTGATGATGATCAGTAACAGATATTTTATCTCGCGTGTGATCAGCAAGACAAACATCAGTAGGATCAGGACGGTGAGCCCCGTACGGACATAAATCTTGTTCAGTTCGTCCTGAATGAATTCGGTCGCGTCATAGCTGGTATGTATTTCATAACCGGGTGGAAGCAAGGTACGGATATATTCCATTTCGGCTCTTACCCGTTTGGCAAGTTCCAGCTGGTTCGCCGTCTCCTCGGCGCGGATGGACAGATAGATGGAATTCAAGCCGTTGATACGGTAATAACTCTGTGGAGCCTCTTCCTGACGGGTGACTTTTAGCAGTTGGTCCAGGCGGATCAGCTTGCCGTCTTTGTTCAGGACGGTTATAAGCGATGGGTTGAATCCGTCTGTTTCGTTTTCAGGAACCAAAGCGAGACGTATCCACTGGCTACTTTGTCCTTCTTTGCACGAAGTCGCCAACTGGGTTTCCACGTTTCCGGTTCCTAAGAATTCTTTTTGATAATACTGGCTGATCGCTTTCTGTATATCCGGGATGCTGATACCTAACGTTGCCAGCTGACGGCTATCATATTCCAGTCGCCATTCCATCGGGGTGGCACCGCTGACATCGATGCGGTAGATGCCGGGAATCCCGCTTAGGCGAGGTTTTATCTGGTCTTCGGCAAAGCGTTGTATGAATATGGGTGTGGCTGCCGCATTCAGTGTGTAGCTCATGAAAGGCCGTACTTCCTTGTCGTCCGGCCGGCTCATTTCCAGGACTGGATAGCTCAGTCCGTCCGGTAGGCTGGGCCATGTCTGTCGGATGATGGTAGACGCTTCGAAACGGGCGGCATCGATATTGGTATGCTTGTCCAGCTCGAGCGTGACATATCCCCATCCGTTGCCGGAAGTGGAATTGATCTCCTTGATCCCTTGATGCGTGCCAACATCGCTTCGAGCCGCGAGGTCACTTCCATCTCTATCACGCGTGCCGAATTGCCCGGCATGTTATAGCTGATAGTCAACTGTGGCAGCGTGCGTGACGGCGACAGCTTGATCGGCAGCAGCGGTATAAAGGCAATCCCTGCCAGCGCCACGCAAAGGAAGGTGACGATGATGGTGAAAGAGGATATTTTAGGAGATGCACTCATTATTCATTTTTTGTTACAATCCGTATTTATATTCGAACTCGTTCGAAAGGGAAACTCCCGTTTCGAAATCGTGCAACGTCAGTTTTCGGATCTTATAATAGCTCAGCCAGTAGTTCTGTAAAGCCGAAATATAGTTCCGCTGCGCTTCCTGTTGGCGGTTCAGCGACAGAGTAAGACTGTTGATATCCGCTTTTCCGATCATGAAGCGTTGCTTGGTTTCGCTGTAGGCTGTTTCTGCCAGGTCTACCGCTTCTTCGGCACTCCCAATCAGGGCTTGCTGGATATTGAAGTCGCCGACTGTCATAATCACGTCTTCTTCTACTGTCAATTCTTTTTGTTTGGCGGATGTTTCGGTGACAAGCAGGTTGTTCTTGGCAATATTATGCTTCCCTTTTCGTACGCCCCAGTCTACCAACGGGATCGAAACAGACAAAGAGACGATTTCCTGCTGTTGCAGATTTTTGTAGGCGTCCTGTATGTTCTTGGACACTTGGTTGAATCCGACGCTGGCATTGATCTGGGCGTTGAACATCGCTTCTTTCTTGGTTTTGTCTACCTGCTGCTGGGCTTCTAATATTTGCTGGCGCAACTCCAGAAAGGTCGGGTTGTTTGCACGTGCCAATTCGAGTGCTTTGTCGACCGAGATTTCCATATTGCGCGGGCGGCTTGGGAGGCGCAGGCGTATTTCTGTATTCTTGTCGAAGTTCAAGTAAGAGGCGAGGCTGAACATGGCACGTTTTAGGGCGATTTCCGCATTTTTCAATGTGTTGCGTGCGTTTACGGCATCCAATTTCAGTGTCAGCAAATCCGCTTGGCTGATAGAAGCTATCTTATGCCGTTCCTGCCCTGTCCGGTACAGTGTGTCGGTCGTGGCGACATTTTCCTTGGCCAGATCATATTCACCTGTGCCATTGCCAGAGCGAAGAAATAGGTCGTTGCTTGCTCGCTCATTTGCTCTACATTATATAATAGTTCTTTCTTGACCTTCTCGTATTTCAACGGTTCGATTTTCCGTTCCCATTTAAAAGCGTTATACCCCAATAAGTCTTGCTGGTAGCCGAGGCGGATCGGAACCGATGAGAACTGGTTATAAGTTTGGTCGCCGAAATAGCGCATATAATCCAAGTCTGTATCCAAATAGAATGTACCGCCTAAGAGGTCGAAATTCTGTTCGATCTCCAATTGCCCGCCCGCATAAAACGATTGTTGTTTTCTATATACGTCGATATCAGCCTCCGAGTCATATCGTTGGGTAAAATAACGGCGGTATTGTGCCGGCGTCAGATTTAGGGTAAGGCTTGGCAGACGGCCGGCCTTGTAAGTCCGGTATTCCCAGTAGCCGGCCAGATACATATTTTTGTATCGGAAAGCGTCCAGCGAACTGTCGGCCGCCAGTGTGATAGTTCGTTCCAGCGTCAGTGTGAGCTGCGCTTTTCCTCCGAATACGCATGCAAGCATCAACAACGTGATGACATATCTATAAATGAATTTCCTGTCCATAACTTCCAATTTTCAATTTTCAACATTCAAATTACCAACCTCATGTTTGCGATAAATGAACCAGTATATCAGTGGTATGACAAAAAGGCTGACTGCCGTACCGATCAGCATGGCCGAGATCATGGCGATGGAAAGCGGCTTTTGCAGTTCGCTGCCCATATCGAATGTGAAAAGCAGCGGAACCATTCCGAATATTGTCGTTAATGATGTCATGATGATAGGACGCAGCGCCGCCGTCCGGCTTCATGTATGGCTTCCATAAGAGGAACCCCTTCTTTGCGGAGTTCGTTGATAGCATCCAGTTTCAGGATGGAGTCGTTGATGATGATACCGCAGGTCACGACGATACCGATGGCACTCATCAGGTTCATGGTATGGCCGCATATCCAGAGCACCAGCAAGGAGGCTGCCACATCGATCGGAATTTCAAGCAGCACGATGAGCGGCTGCAGGAAACTTTCAAACTGGGCTGCCAGGATGAAATACATCAGCAGGATCGAAATGAACAAAATCACGACCAGCTCGTTCAGCATCTGCCGGTTGGAAAAGAAACTTCCTGAAAAATCGATATCCCAGTCAGTATCGATTTCTTTTTTTACATTTTCCATCAACTGTTCGGCATTGTCTATATCATAGAAACTGAATGGAATGTATTCTCCGTTCTTTCCTGCCGTGATCGTTTTCAAGTCCTCTCCCGGAGTGACACGCACCAGCGATTGCAGCGGGATATATCGTACGTTGCCTTCCGTGTCAGGAACAGTGTTTACCAATGTTTTCTGTAAGACCTCGTTAACCGTTTGTTCTTCCCCGGCCAATGCGATTGGCAGATATTGTTGGTAGGAGCGGAGCGTTGCTACTTCATTCTCTTTGAATGCCGTTTTCAGCAACCGGTACACTTCGTTGTAGTCGACGTTATAAAGCAGAAGTTTCTGTCTGTCTATTGTGATATTTAATTGGTTGTCGAAGGTGATACCGACAGGAGTATGTCCTGTTTTCGCCTCGATTTGCTGTTCTATTTTATTCAAGACGGAGGCTTCCGGTGCTTCAGATTTATTGCGGGTGTGCAATTCGGCGACAATGTCGGCTTCACCTGTCACAAACAGCTTTTCAAATACTGTTTCGGGAGGCGAGAAGGATATCACTGCCATCGGGTAATGCGTTTTGATCCATTTTTCCACCGATTTTTGTAAAGGAGCGATTCCGGTTGGTTTCTCCGTCTTGAAATATAACTCGCTTTCGGAAACCGACATCTCGCGATCCCGGTTCAACAGGAATTGCTGCTGCCCGACATAGGCCGTGTGTTCTTGTACCTGATTGTCGATAGAGGCGAATAACTGGCTGACACGGCTCTGGTTTTCATCGATATGGATGTTTTCGTTCCATTCCACATGAGCGATCAGTTCGTTCTGGTCTATCTCCGGCATACGGCTTTTCGGTATTTCGTAGAACAGAAAGGCGCAAAGCGGGAGCGTAATGGCAATGAAAATCAGGCTTGCCGTTTGTGACGGAACACAAAATCCACTCCGGTATCATAGAAGCGGTCCAATGTATGCTCTTTTACCAGATTGTTGATTCGTATATTGAAACCCTTATGTTTGATGTCCGGAATACTGTATACCAGTTTGTAGAGTACCGGCAGCAGCATGATTCCCGTGAAATAGGAAACCATCAGACCGACGGTGACGGCAAAGGCTTGGTCGAAGAAGATCGCTCCTGCTATTCCGCTCATGAACACAAGCGGAACGAAGACGGCAATTGTCGTAAAAGTGGAACTCAGCATCGGAGTAATTACTTCGGTCGTCCCTTTATTGCAAGCCTCTTCCAGCGAGTCTCCTCGTGTCCTGTATTGGGTAATGTTTTCCGTTACGATGATCGAACTGTCGATCATCATACCCAAAGCCAGGATCAACCCGGAGATGGAGATGATATTCAGCGACATCTTGCAGAGGTAGAAAAAAAGGAAACTGATGATCAGGCTCACCACCATACTTAACCCGATCACTGCCGGGCTCTTGATATCCCCTAAGAAAAGGATGGCGACGATACAGATGAAAAGGAAACCCAACGACAGGTTTTGTTTCAGGTTCGAGATGGTATAATCCAGCAATTCCGTCTGGTTGCGGCTGACACTGAAATCGATATCCGGATAGACGGAAGCAAGTAATCCGTCACTTCTGCCAATGCCTCTTTCATGTTATCCATATTTTCATCCGCCTGCTTGATTACAGCCAGCGTTACCGCCCGTTTCCCGTTGGAAAGGGAAGCTCCGGTCTCTTTCTCCGGCACGACGGAAATGCGTGCCAAATCTTTCAGTTGAAAAATTATGGTTATTTTTCCTGATATAAATATTCTCGACATCTTCCGGTGTGCGCAGCAGTGTCGAGAACTTGATATTGTACTCGTAATAGCCGTCACGTACGGTCATGCTACCCGGTTCTATATTGTTAGATGTCAGTGCGGCCTCCAGATCGTCAAGTGTGATCTCCGACATTTTCAGCAACTTCATGTCCGGAACAATCTGTAACTGCCGTTTCAGAATTCCGGTCACATCTACCATTGCCACTTCGGGCAACTGTTCGATACGACGTTTGATCACCGTTTCGGCAAACTGGCAAAGGTCGAGGAACGATCCTTCGTTTATTTCACTGTAAGCGCTGTCGCTTTTCAATGTCAGATTCAAGCAGAATACGGGAATATCAGTGGCACTGGCTTTGATTACCCGTGGACGTTCTACTTCACGTGCAGGTAGTTCATAGCTGCGTCTATCTTTTCGTTGACTTCGATAAAAGCCAGATCCGTATTTGTTCCGAAATCGAAGTTTAGGCGTATGATGGCAGCACCGTCGCGTGTTTCACTGTGGATGTCGCGTAAACTGGCAACCTGCATTAATTGCTGGCGGATGGTTTTTACTACTGTGTTTTCCAATTCGCGTGCCGAAGTGTTCTGGCCGGATACCTGTACGGTGATCTCCGGAATTGCAATATCAGGCAGCAACGACACCGGAATGGTGAAGTAAGTAACCAGTCCCACGATAAAGCAAGCCGTAAAAGCCATCAATACCGCGATAGGGCGTTGTAGTAGAAACTTTATCATGTATTAGAACTATGATTTATAAATTATGATTTCTGAATTGTCAATTGTCCATTTTTAATTGTCAATTACTTTGACCGGTGCTTCGTGAGCCAGGTTAATGTTACCGCTTGTAATCACGATATCCCCTTCTTTCAGTCCGTCAATGATCGTATAGCTGTCGGCATTTTCCAAACCTGTATGTACATAGTTCCAGTATGCTTTGTCTTCCGTTAATGTGAATACAACCTGTTTGCCGGAACGGAGTACGACAGCGCTTTTGGGAACGACCAACTTGTTTACCCAGCGAACGATGGACTACTTACTCGTATCAA
>ENA-OQCS01001796-OQCS01001796.1-human-gut-metagenome-genome-assembly--contig:-NODE-1796-length-10414-cov-1.893361_pt1 | contig 10414 bp, 19 predicted proteins | sample MGYA00242757_ERZ504575 | MGnify/ENA primary metagenome ERZ504575 (study PRJEB26092, sample SAMD00036297) | human gut metagenome | host: Homo sapiens | study: EMG produced TPA metagenomics assembly of... | reverse complement strand
CGTCATCGTCTCAGGTACCGGGAATCTTGATACAAGAGATAAACGATTATATGTTGATTTAAATATTAAGGGAACAATGATTCTTCCGTGTGCGTTAACGTTGGAAGATGTTGATTATCCGGAAATACGCCACAACGCAGGCGGCACTCATTCCCGCAAGTCCCAAAAGCGGATATCTGCTTTTCTCGTTGCCACATAGATTACAACCACGTACGCCATAAAGAAGACGAACGCAGTTCCAAGGTCGGTGGATGCAACAAGGATCAGCACATGAACTGCCGCAACGACCGTTGCTTTCACAACGTTCCAAAGGAATTATCCTCGCGCAGCATGCCTGCCATAAAGAACACGAGTGTGATCTTGGCAATCTCGGAGACTGGAACGTAATGCCGTGGATTTCGATCGACAGCTTCGCACCGCCGGAAGTAAAGCCAAGCACCATAACGACGGAAAGCATGGCAATTCCGAGCACAGCGTAAATCCAGGTCAGATTTTTCAGAAACTTGCCCTTTCGGACAATGACCGGATGATGAAGCAGAGCAGTGTGGATGCCGCCAGAATTTTGTACTGGGACATCGCCTTTGACACGCTCAGTCTCGTCAGAATAATCATGCTGATCGAGAGCAGCATACACATGTTGTTTACCAGGATCATCGATGCCTTCCGGTAAATCAGGCGGTACAGGATCTGTACGCCCAGGATATACGCCATCGTGAGCAGAAACATCTGAATCGTTGATACTTCGCCTTCCTGCAGGAACATCACGAAGAAACAGATGAAATTCATCAGAATGATCATGATGATCTGCCGCATCAGAATGTAATGGCGCTCATCCTCATCCCGCTCTTTGAGTGCAGCAAACGACTGCACGGTAAAACAGATCATGAGGAAGGTAATCACATATTTTGATAACTGAACAATGGTATTTTCCATAAATTCCCCTTATTTTTTCTCACCGTTTACTCTACTTTCCGGCGGAATGGCCTTTGGTATATTCCTGTTCGGCCGGAACTGCGATTCCTTTACAGTACGTTCCAGCAAACGCAGCGGCGATTTCTTTTGTCTCCTCCAGTGTCTCGATGGTAAAATTCAGCCGCACCGCAGCCGGATGCATGGACCGGATCTCATCGGCTTCTTTTACCAGGCCGAGCGGAAGGCTGTTGTAGATCACACTGTAGCACGAGGTGCAGTAACTCTTCACCGGGAAGTATTTTCCCATCCGGTCTTTTAAGCGTACCAGAGAATAACTGTGATTGCAGCCGTTCAGGTTCTTCTGGACACACTGGGCGGAAACCATCATCGGAAGGTAGCCGTAGACCACCATTTCGCTGTTCGTATTGTCACGTTTTCCGATTTCCCGCTCGTTCAGCTCATACGGAACGGTATCACGCTGCACGCCCTGCTCCTGCCAGAATGCCTGCGCACGGCTGTTGTACGTGTAAACGCTGTAATCGAGCCGGATATCCTTTTCCATTCCCATCTCTTTCAAAAATGAAAAGCTTTCGAGATTGCGGATCAGGAAACCGCCAAGACCGATCTCCTTCAGACAGCGGAACGTGTCGCGGTATTCCTTCAGATCGCCTTCACGCACAACGTGCGGCAGCATCAGATAAACCTGTTTTCCCAGTTCTTTCGCCTGCAGGATTCCTTTTTCCGCCTGTCTTCGAAGATTTCCCGTTTGAAGCATCCCATGCCGGCGTAGATCGTCGTGATCTCCGGAATCTCGAGCAGCGCATTCCACTGGGCTCTCGTCTCGGCAGATGCGGTCAGCTCCATTTTCTTTTCTGCCCTGTTCTCCTGGTCCGGTTTTCCAGATGCTTTTGCTTCCTGTTCCGGCTTTTCCGCTGCTTTTCTGCGGTATGGCTCTGTCATCTCTTTCACCAGCTGGTCCGAAACGCCTCTCCGCAGCTCGTTTAACGTCTGCATCGGCACGAAACAGTTGTCATCCATACAGACATCGAGTTCTTTGAAATAGAATGGTGTCTCGCCTGTCTTTTCCAGCTGTGTTTTTACGCGTTCCTCTGTCAGCGGCTGCTTCTTTGCCGGTTCTACATGCCCGCCTCTGCTGTTACGCTGTATTTCCGCTTTCTGCACTTAAGAACGCCGGCTGGCCCGGATACAGGGTCAGAAAGCCGGAAATCGGCTCTTTTGCCTCAGTCTCGATATAATCTCTCTGGATCTCATAAAAGAGCTGCTCATTTCTGCGCTGTTTCTTTTTATTTTCCTGCTCTTTTTCGTTCTTCAGCGCCATCATATCGCGTCCGTTTCTTACGGTATAATAGCTTTTGTTGAAACCGTCACGGTTATACAGCTCATACAGCTTTTTCATGTCCTCCGGCAGAACGTGGAAACGGGACGGCTTTTTTTCGTACAGATCGAGGTATTTGCGGTAAATGCTGACAACGCCCGCTGTATACTCCGGCTTTTTCATTCTGCCTTCGATTTTGAGGGACATAATCCCGGATTTTACAATCTCCGGCAGCAGTTCTACCGTACACATATCCTTCGGGCTTAACGGATAGCGGTCGCCCGGCTCCCCCATGCGGTGGTTGTCTTTATCGTACGCTTCGTACGGCAGACGGCACGGCTGCGCGCATCTTCCGCGGTTTCCGCTTCTCCCGCCGATCAGGCTGGAAAAAAGGCACTGTCCCGAATAGCAGTAGCAGAGCGCCCCGTGGACGAAGCATTCAATTTCAAGGTTGGTCGTCCGGTGGATTTTCTGGATCTCCGCAAACGAAAGCTCACGGGCTGGTACCACACGCGTCGCGCCAAGCTCTCCAGGAAACGCGCTCCCGCAGATCCTGTCACTGTCATCTGTGTGCTCGCATGAATGTCGAGATCCGGGAACCAGGAGCGGACCGCCTTTAAAACGCCCATATCCTGGACAATCACGGCATCCAGTCCCTGCTCATAGTACGGACGCAGATACGGATACAGTTTCTCTTCCAGTTCCTCCTCTTTTAAGAGGGTGTTGACCGTCAGATACAGTTTCCGGTTCCGCAGATGGACGTAATCGATGGCTAAGAGAATCTCCTGCTCATCCAGATTTTTTGCATACGCTCTTGCGCCGAATGCGGCTCCGCCGAGATAGACGGCATCCGCACCGGCGGAAACCGCCGCTTTTAACGCTTCCATCGAACCGGCTGGTGCTAATAATTCTGTCTTCATCTTTATCTCCTAAAAACGGGCGATTACCTGTTCCGCAATCCCCCGTTTTTCCTTCTTTTACGCTTTTAATAAATCTTCCAGATCCTTATTTGCCTTATCAAGCTGCCGCTGCAGTTCTTCCATCTCGCCGCGCACATGTTCCAGCTCGATTCGTTTTCTCTTCCAGCTCTTTTTTTCAGATCGCCGGCCTGGATTTCCGCTGCGATCAGATCGTGCTTCATATCGTAGGTTTCCCGGTCTTTGGCTTCCATATCTCTTCGAGGGTATCTACCTGGCTTTTGCTTTGAAATAGTCGTCTGCAATGTTCAGTGCAAGCAGTGTGTGCTTCGTATCCACCGACAGGCGGTTGTATCCGGCTGACTGGGAAAGTTCGCTGATCTTCTGATTCAGATAAGCAGCTACTTTCTGCAGATATTCCGGGCTCTCATAGCTCCCAGTGTGATAATTTTTCCATCTATTAAAACCTGTGTTGTATTTTTTACAGCCATTCTTTTGCTTTTCCTCCACTGAATTTAACCGGACCAAACTTCCGGCTAATATAACTTATCATATACCGAAAATGGAAGAAAAACAACCTTTTTCTGCAAAAAGCGACAGAAAATGAAAGATTCAGGGCTTTTACTCTTCGATCTTACGCGGTGCCTCCAGCCCCAGGTGGTGCCAGGCAAATTCCGTTGCCACTCTTCCGCGCGGAGTGCGTTGATAAATCCGGATTTGATCAGGAACGCTCGTAGACATCTTCGATGGTGCCGGCATCTTCTCCAATCGATGCTGCCAGGGTATCGAGTCCCACCGGACCGCCCTGGAACTTTTCCATAATGGTGGTAAGAAGCAGCCGGTCAGTCTGATCCAGTCCGTAACGGTCTACTTCCAGCAGATCGAGAGCAAATGATGCGACCTCTTTTGTGATTCTTCCATCGTATTTCACCTGGCAAAGTCGCGGACACGCTTTAAAATCCGGTTTGCCAGACGCGGTGTTCCCCTGGAACGGCGCGCCATCTCAAGCGTCCCTGCGGGTCCACCTCCACATTCAGTACTTTTGAGGAGTGCAGGATAATGTTGGCCAATTCTTCCTCCGTGTAAAATTCCAGATGGTGGATGACACCGAACCGGTCGCGGAGCGGGGCAGTCAAAAGACCTGCACGCGTTGTTGCGCCGACCAGCGTAAACTTCGGCAGATCCAGGCGGATCGAGCGCGCCGAAGAGCCTTTTCCGATCATGATATCAATCGCAAAATCCTCCATCGCTGGGTAAAGAACCTCCTCGACCTGGCGGTTCAGGCGGTGGATCTCATCAACAAACAGGACGTCGCCCTCCTGCAGATTGTTGAGGATCGCTGCCATCTCACCCGGTTTTTCGATCGCCGGGCCGCTCGTTACCTTCATATGGGTTCCCATCTCATTTGCAATGATGCCCGCCAGCGTTGTTTTTCCAAGTCCCGGAGGGCCGTAAAACAGCACATGATCGAGAACATCACTTCGCTGTTTTGCTGCTTCAATATATACTTCAGGTTCTTTTTCGTCTTTTCCTGTCCGATGTAGTCGTCCAGGTGCTGGGGACGGAGCGAACCTTCGATTTTCACGTCCTCCTCGAGAACGTCAGTTGTGATAATTCTTCTTTCCATCGTTATAAGGTTTCCTTCTTCCACAATTTAGGACCATCTGCTAAAACATATGCTTCAATGCCGCTTTCAGCACAGCCTCGCTGTCCATGCCTTCGGTGATTTCGACTTTCTTTACTGCCTGCAGTGCTTCCGTTCCGGAGTAGCCAAGCGCAGTCAGCGCCTGTACCGCATCCTGGAAGGCATCCGGTTCGCCTGTCTGCCGTACCGCCGCAGCCGCCTGATTTCCTGCCAGCTTCTGCTCGAACGCTTCCTGCAGGTCGAATTTGTCTTTTAATTCCAGAATCAGCTTCTGCGCGGTCTTCTTTCCGATGCCCGGTGTTTTGGCAATCGCCTGGACATCTTCCGAGAGGACGGCAAAGCGCAGATTGTCTGCAGTAAGCGTGGACAGCACCGCAAGCGCCGCTTTGGTCCGATGCCGCTTACGCCGATCAGCATACGGTATATTTCAAGATCTTCACGGGACAGAAAGCCGAATAGGGAAATTCCGTCTTCCCGCACACTCATATGGGTATATATCTTTAACTCTTCTCCCTCCGGATGCCTGCGTCGAACATACTCGCTGGAATATTCAGCTCATAGCCGATTCCATGGCTTTCGAGAATCATTTTTCCTTCCGAAAGAGAATCTACAGTTCCTTTGATAAATGCAATCATGTTTTTCCTCCAAAGCGCCGTTTTCTTTTTTCGAAAGCGAACGCACATTCTATTATAGCAGAACTTTTCTCATCACGCAACGATTAGTCGCTGTCTTTCTTGCATGTCAGATTTTTTCGTCTTATAATATCTTTAGATTCAAAAAAAGTTTTTCAAAGGAGACAAAAAAACCTTATGCAGATCATAGATTCTACCCCCGCTGCTCTCTCTGCCAATCTTCAGATGTATCTGAGAAACGGCGATGTCTTTTTCGATATTGAGACGACCGGCCTTTCCTGGCGTACCTCGCATCTCTATCTGATTGGTGCGCTGTTCTTTGACCCGGCCGCGGATGCTTTCACACTGCGCCAGTGGTTTCTTGATCGACCGACCGAAGAAAAAGAGATGCTTGTCTCTTTTTTCACGTTTCTTTCCGACGTGAAGCAGCTGGTGCATTTTAATGGAACGACATTTGATCTTCCTTACCTCACACACAAAGCACTGTTTTATCAGATGGAAGATCGCTTTCGTCAATCGCATCCCTGGATCTTTATCAGGCACTCCGCCCGTTTCAGTCAATCCTGGGACTTTCTTCAATGAAACAGAAAAATGTGGAACAGTATCTCTCATTCCCACGGAAGGATCAACTTAACGGAAAACAGTTGATTTCTGTTTACCACGACTATCTTCAGACACTGGATGAAAAGAAACTGGAACTGCTTTTCCTTCACAATTATGAGGATGTCCTCGGCATGGGTTCTGTTCTGGAACTGCTCGCGCTTCCTGCCCTGTTTCACGGCGATTTTTCTGTCCAGTCGTGTCGTTTTACCGGACAGACACTGGAAGTTTCACTGCAGCCCGAGCGGGAAGTTCCGGTTTTCCTCTCCCGTGTCTGCGCGGATGGTTCTCTTACAGCCTTTGGTTCACGGGTTTCTCTCTCCCTGCAGACGCATACGGCGGAGCTGAAATATTTCTTCCCGGACTATAAGAATTACTATTATCTTCCACTGGAGGATCAGGCTGTTCACAAGAGCGTTGGCGCGTTTGTCGATCCGGAACACCGTCAGAAAGCAAAGGCTGCCAACTGCTATCAGCGGCGGACCGGTACATTTCTTCCGCAGCAGAAAGAGTTTTTCACCCCGGCCTTCCGCGAGGATTTCAAAAGCCGCCCTTACTATTTTGAGTGGTCCGATGCCTTTCTTTCGCAGGAAGATCTCCTGAAAGAGTATCTCTGCTCCGAGCTTCAGCTCTTTTTCAAAGACGATAGCAAAACCAGAAAATAAAACAGCCGTACACGTTTTTGCATGCACGGCCGTTTTTCCGGGACTGTCCTTTCCAAGCAGTCCTTTATTTTTTCTCTTCTTTCTCTTCTGCCTTTTTTTCTTCCTTTTTCAGAGAAGCATGATGCGTTCCCTGCAGATGCGGATAGGCGCGCAGATAACGTTTCGTTGTCAGGCGCATCAGCCAGTTGGTCGGAAGCTGCGGTTTTGTCATCTGGTCAAAGCGCTCCAGCAGCTCTTTAAGATCCGGCATCTTATCACTGCGCACATCAAATCCAAGTGCCGCAAACCGTTCTTTCTGCTCTGCTCCGAACTCGGTCAGGCGTTCCTTCTGCTCTGCTCCGAACTCCATCAGGCGGTTCTTCGACTCGGAAAGCGGATTTCTTCTTCCCTCGGCTTCTTTCCGCTCCTTCTCCAGCTTCTGCATCTGCTCCATTGCCTCAGACAGTGTCTGGCGCTTCTCGGCCAGATATTCTTTCATCTTATCTCTGGAATACTCTGCACGATACTGCTGTACTTTCGCATTCATCTCCTCGGCAAGCTGGTTAAAGCGGGATTTCTGCAGATATTTCAGAAATTCTCCCCACGTTTTCTCCAGACTGCGCATCTTCTGTCCCAGCTGGAATGCTGCGGCTGCGGAAAAATCCAAAATCTACCAGATAGCAGACGGTAACAACGGAAACAATGATCTCTCCTGTAGTATTCGAAACAAGATTCACTACTTTCACGGCAATCGGCTGCAGAATACAGAACAGCCCCAGTGTAAAGAATCCCCAGGCAATCGAACTGCTGAGGCAGATCTTTCCCTGAAAATTAAACTTCTGATTGCTGTAGTCCCACCAGTGCGCATGAAAAATGGTCTCCATCAGCACGCCGGTACATATTCCAGAACCGTCGCTACAATGACACCTCCGAAATACAGTGCCCAGACGTTCGCTTCAAACGGGCGCAGGATCAAGTATACCATAACAGCGCCGGTGCCGTACAGTGTCAGCAGCGGACCATTGACAAAACCGCGGTTGACCAGTTTTTCTGCCGGATCGATACATAGGAACTCTCCCATATCCATCCGCAGAAGCTGTACAGCCAGAACCATGCTAGAACGTGGTACAGATCCACACCCAGAATCTTCGTCTCCCACATAAACTTTCATCCCCTTTTTCTTTTCTGGTGCCAAAAACAGGATGATAAGAAAATACCGCAGGCAACAGGTTTCCTGTCTGTTCAGGAAACCCGGTTGTCTACGGCATTCTAATCATCCAACTGCAGCACCTGCAAGTTAAATTATTCTTACTCTTCTACTGGCTCTTCGTTTTCCAGAGCTTTCATGCTCAGAGAGATTTTTTTGTCTTCCTCGTTGAAATCAACTACTTTTGCAGTGATTTCCTGTCCGATTTTCAGTGCATCAGACGGTTTCTCAACGTGCTCTCTGGAGATCTGGGAAACATGAAGCAGAGCATCTACGCCCGGCTCAAGCTCAACGAATGCACCAAAGTCAGTCATACGGCAACACAGCCTTCTACTACGTTGCCTACAGCGTATTTGTCAGCAGCGTTCAGCACGGATTCTCTTCCGGGAATTTTAAGGAAAGAGACGATCTTGTCGCCGTTGATGTCTTTGATCAGAACTTTACAGTCTCACCAACTTTGAATACTTTTTTCGGGTTCTCTACGCGGCCCCAGGACATCTCAGAGATGTGAAGAAGTCCGTCAGCTCCGCCCAGATCGATGAATGCGCCGAAATCGGTAACATTCTTAACAGTTCCCTCTACAACATCGCCAACTGCAATGCGTGCGAACAGTTCTTCCTGCAGTTTCTTCTTCTCAGCAACGATGAGCTGTTTGCGGTCACCGATGATGCGTCTTCTTCTCGGGTTGAACTCGGTAATAACGAATTCAATTTCCTGATCTGCATATTTAGACAGATCTTTTTCATATACATCAGATACAAGGCTGGCCGGAATGAATACTCTGGTCTCCTCAACAACTACGGATAATCCTCCGTTCAGTACCTGTGTTACTTTTGCTTTCAGAACTTCATGATTCTCGAATGCTTCCTCGAGTCTCTTGTTGCCTTTTTCAGCAGCAAGTCTCTTGTAAGTAAGAAGGACCTGTCCCTCTCCATCATTTACTTTCAGAACTTTGACTTCCATTTTGTCACCTGGCTGTGCAACGGTGTGAAGATCGATGGAAGAATCGTTGGAATATTCGTTTTTGGTAAGAATACCATCGGCTTTGTATCCGATATTCAGGATAATCTGATCGTCTTTGACATCGATTACAGTACCCTCAACGACTTCTCCGTTTCTGATTGTTTTAAATGATTCATCCAGCATTTGTTCAAAACTCATTTCTGACATTTTTTGAACCTCCTCAATTATTTTATTCGGGGTGGATGCCCCAGCTGTAATACCTACGCGACCAAATGATTGAAAAGGCTTAGATTCCAAATCAACGAGTGTCTCTATAAAGTAAGTATTTTTACATTCTTCTTTACATATCTCATACAGCTTTTGCGTGTTTGAACTATGTCTGCCTCCCACGACAAACATGGCATCAACCTTCCTGGCAATTGCTCTCGCTTCCGTCTGTCTTTCCTCGGTAGCGTTGCAGATAGTCTTTAAAACAGTACTATCATAACTCTTTTTCAAAAAAAATTTCAACTAAATCTTTAAATTTGTTGTAATTAAATGTCGTCTGTGCCACAATAGATATTGGTTTTCCATTTTCGGGCACAAAACTTTCCGCTTCTTCGGCGGTATGCATCACGGTAACCGGGCCGCTCGCCCATCCCATGATGCCCTGTACCTCCGGATGATCCGCGCTTCCGATGATGACGACGTGGCGGCCTTTTCTGCCCTCCTCGTCCACAATCCGGTGGATCTTCTTGACAAACGGGCACGTCGCATCTACAATCTTCATGCCGCGCGCTTCGATCTTTTCACAGACATCCCGCGACACGCCATGCGACCCTGATCACAACGGTTCCGCCGGGAAAGCCCCTCTAGTTCATCTTCCGAATGGATCACCTGCACGCCGCGGTTTTCGAGATCCTCCACAACCTGTTCGTTGTGAATAATTGGCCCGAAGGTGTAGACCGGCTTTTCACCGCTCTCAATTTCACGGTATACCGTATCGACCGCCCGTTTGACGCCGAAGCAGAAGCCTGCACTTTTTGCAACAGTTACTTCCATCTGTTTTTCTTCTCCTCTTTTCTCTGCCGCGTTTACATACGCTCGCGGGCAAGGCTTAAGATCTTTTCCACAACCTCATCGATCGTCATTTCAGAGCTGTCAACGAGTACGGCGTCTTCTGCCTGTACAGCGGGGAATGCTCTCTGTGCATGTCCTGATAATCACGCTCATTTGATATCTTTCCTCGATTTTCGCAAGATCGGCTGTCTGTCCCTTTTCGGTCAGCTCTTTCCAGCGGCGCAGTGCGCGGACATGGGCACTTGCTGTCAGATAGACTTTCAACGGTGCGTTCGGCAGAACGGCAGTTCCGATATCGCGGCCGTCCATCACAAGATCCGTATTCTCCGCCATCTCCTGCTGCAGCTCCACGAGTTTTTCCGTACTTCCAGATAGCGCTTGTCGCGGATGCCATCTTTCCAGCCTCCTCGGTGCGCAGTCTTCCGGTGACATTGACGCCGTTTAAATAAACCTGCTGCTCTCCGTTTTCGTAGGAAATGGAAATTTTCACATCTTTGCA
>ENA-OQCS01001795-OQCS01001795.1-human-gut-metagenome-genome-assembly--contig:-NODE-1795-length-10420-cov-7.305256_pt1 | contig 10420 bp, 10 predicted proteins | sample MGYA00242757_ERZ504575 | MGnify/ENA primary metagenome ERZ504575 (study PRJEB26092, sample SAMD00036297) | human gut metagenome | host: Homo sapiens | study: EMG produced TPA metagenomics assembly of... | reverse complement strand
CATTGTGGGGTAAGGGGAAGGTATGCACAAATCGGACAAAATTCACGCTCATACTATCATGATGCATAGTGTTCAAGCTCTTTACTGCAATTGAGATTGCCATTGAGATTGCTTGCGGATTTTAGGTCATATAGTTTTCTTTTTTGCTTCTTAGCCCAAAGAAGCGGATGCTCAAATGCAGAAACGTGGACTACCAATGCAACATTCTAAGTCGAAGGTCGTAGGAAACCTAAATGCACGAATGTAGTATAGCAGCCCACGCTATATGCGTGAGAACCACTATGCCATCCTTGTGCAGTGTCTTGAATTTCCTACGTTCTCGACTTACAAGAAAGCATAACGCTTCTTTTTCTTATGTCTTGGATAGAGTTGCCTCAATCCGAGTGCAAAAGTACAAAAAATCCGTGATATGTCATTCAACAATCACGGACTTTATTTTGATTTACAGTTGCATACCTCTGTTTTGTCTTGGTTTCGGTATTCCGATAGCTTCCCTAAACTCGTTCATCTTCTTTCTGAACCAGCTTATATGTGATACTCCATCAATCTTGAAATCGAACTTTCCATTTTCATCCTCTTTAATGGAGCAGACGGCACGTTGGGTTTCAAAGCCTTGGTTGAACTCGGAAGAATGTAGCTTGCCTTTTATGGGAACGTCCTTGAATGTGCATAATCTTCGGATAATATCGTCATTGAAGCCCAAGCGTTCACGCAGGAAATTTATTGTCGGTATCAGCTTCTCCACATATGGGAAGTAGCGTTTCACAAAGTCTGTAAACTCGGACAATTTGCGGTGTCGCAGCTCGTAAGCGTCTGTTATCTCCTGTATGTGTTTCGCCTGTTGCTGTTCCTTTGTCGGGCTTCTTCTTGAAGTTCTGATACACGCTCATGCAGATTCTTGTTCTCCCTCTCCAGCGTCTTGACCTTGTTGCTGCCGAAAAAGAACCGACACTCTCGGCTATGTTGGTCGCTGCGGTCGTGGCTGCGCCTTTCAGTTTCTCAGTCTGCACCTCTTTCTTGGCTTGGCGGAGTTCCTGCGTGCCGCTTCTTTCCGCTCCTGCAAATCTACCACTTCCGCTTTGAGGCTATCGACAAGTTTCTGTGTGTCCCGATAATACTGCTGCGTGGACTTGTGCCGTGCCGTTGAACCGTCTATGCCACGCTGCAATCCGTACTTTGCCATCGCAATGGCGTAGGTATCTTGGTAGGTCTTCAATTTCAGCCGTGTCATAATGTCATCGGCACACAGTCTTACGGTGTCGGTCGGCTTCTTGCGGTAGCGTTTCTTTGTCTGTTCCTCCCGTTTCCTGCGCTTACGTTCCCCCTTTACGATTGGAACAAGGGTGATGTGTATGTGTGGCGTTTCCTCGTCCCGATGAAGGTGCGCAGCCACAATATTCTCCTTACCGAACATGAAGGCAAAGTAGCTCATGTTGTCGGCACACCACTCGTCCAATCTGCCTTCTTTTTCGATACGCTCCATGTCCTCATGCGTTCCCGACACGATGATGCGGATTGCCTGTACTTGGTTGTTACCGATTTTGCGTGTCAACCCTGCGTTTTCCAAACGGTGTTGGATGGCTGCTGTTCGGTCTTTCACTCCATCGGGATAGTCGATGAGTTTTCGGTTAAGATGCGTGCGAGTTGGATCGGCGTTCTTCGGTATGATAAAACGCTCGATGTGGGCGGTCGTTCCGCTGTCGGAACCGTGCGCCTTTTCCATATGTAATACGACAAATCCCATATATGGTTTTCCTTTCTTTTTTAGCTTGTGAAACAATGGTTGATTATTCTCCTGTACGGCTTCTGCCGTTGGCTTGGGAGAGTCCAGAGAGGTGCAACCTCTTTGGCTTATTGGGGAATTTTCAGCGTTGCTTGCAATGCGGCTCGAAAATTCCCTAATAAGCTATGGTATTTTCCGCTTGTAAATATCCGCACGGCTGCAAGCGTTCTCACTCCCTACATCTTCAGCTCGCTTTTCGGTGGCTGCATCATCCGCCTTGCGGATTGGACTTGCCTCTCCTGCTTCATCGGCTCTGCCGATTGGGACAAGGGCTTACCGCACAGGTAGTCGTTCAAGTCCTTATACTCACTATAGTGTATGGACTTGTCGGAAAGGCGTTCCCCGAACCTTGCTTGCAGATGCTCACAGGCTGTCCGTCCTGCCGTATCGTTGTCAAGGAAACAGCCGATTTGGGAATAGTCAGCCAATATGCCCTCCGCCTTTGCGAGATTGGAAACGGAGTTCAAGATGATATAATCCTGCGTGGTCAGTCGGGGGCATTGCGGATTGTTCCTCACACGGATGGAAAGGAACGAGAGGTAATCCATGAAGCCCTCGAAAAGATAACAGGTTGTCGGCTGTTCTCCACTTTGTCGGATATGGGTGATGTCCTTTGGAGCGACACAACCTTTGAAATAGCGGTTGCGCACCTCATAACCACCTGCCATATTCGGGAAACCGATGGCGAAGTATGGTCTGCCCTTGTTTTCAAAATGCAGTTCCTTACATTCCCTCTTGGCGAGTTCGGTGCTTATTCCTCGCTCCTGCAAATAGGATAATAGTACAGGAGAGGATAACTCCGAAACTTGCAGATGTCGGTACATCGGTTCTGAAACGGATTGCCGACCAAAAGAAAATGGTACATGGATGGCGGTGTGCAGATGCGGTGTCTGTTTGGCGATGCACTCCAACAGATACGGCACGTTGTCGGAGCGGTAGAGTTCCGAAGCCAATGCGATGATATTGCCACCCTTGCCGATGCCGAAGTCATACCATTGGTTGAGTTCGGTGTTTACCTTGAACGAGGCTTCGGCTTCCTCTCTCAGCGGTGACTTGTACCAAAGGCTGCTATCTTGTCGCTTGACGGGTGTGTACCCCAGACTTTGCAGATAGTCTGCTATTCTGATTTGTTTTGCTTCCTGTATTGTCATAATGTATATTCCTACGGATTTGATGATGGTTGATAAAGCGATGATTTGATGAACATATGGTTTAACACATTGATTTATATCTATATATCATCTCATCATTTATTCATCAAACCACTCACGAAAAGAGAAATTCATCGTTTACGGTGTCGGGCATGGTCTGTCCGTCCTGTTTTCTCCTTTCATCAGTGAGATACTTTTGATGAATGTTTGATGAGAATGTAAATATCTATATTTCAATATATTTATATACTTATTCATCATTTCATCAAAATAATCATAGTGTTTCCAAAAACGATTTTGTCACGGTGTAGAACCGTCCTGTCTTCCGCATGGGCGAATAGTGACAGTCACGGGTATAGTCCAACTGATAGGTGGTATAGGTAAGCGTGTTGGGTGCAGGATTAAGTTTCCAACACTCTTTCAATACCCTGCGTACTTGATGTTTCTCCACTTTTGCCTGTGAATACCGCAACAAAAGAAAAATATCGTTGCAGTCAAAAGAGAAAGTGTCCGTGCCTACACTTTCCATAATGTCAAGGATAAGCTCGTGCATCTCTATCTCCAATCTGTTGCGGTTGCTGCGGATAATCTTCTGCAAGGCTTCGGTATGCAGTAGTGAGGGCGTGAACCACATACGGCTTTTCTTTTCGGTGGATAGCTGCCTATGCTGTAAATGGTGGAGAAAAGCAGGTATCTCCGCTTTCAGTTTTTGCAGGAAGTCGGTATCATCCGACTGCAAGCGGTCTATCTTGCGCACCCAATAACGGGTTTCACCTGCATCAATGATGACAGGCAGGTACTCGTTGTTTGAACACAGCACGAATTTGGCGAAGAACGCAATTTCGTCACGGTCTTTGCCTTTGGCTTCCACCTTGTAGGATAGTGCCGTGCTCAGGTTCTTCAACCGCTCGCTGTCCTCCCGGCGGCTCAGCAATACTTCGTCCACCACGATAAGGAGTTTCCCAGCCCAGTCGGAATTGAACTGGCTGCGGAAATCCTCGTTGGTGTTGAATGTCACGTTATTCTGAAACAGGGCTTTCAGAAAATTGAGGAATGTACTTTTGCCTGTGTTGCGCTCCTCCGACACCAACAGCAGGATGGGCAACTTCTGAATGGGTTGCAGGTAGAGCAGTTGAAGATAGTCCATTCCCAACTCGTATTGCTCCCCGAAGATATGTTCCACCAATGAGCGGACAGAGGGGAAATCACCCTCTTGCGGTTGGTGGGGTATCGGCTCGTAGAGGTTAAGGAACTTGCCGATTACAGGCTGATAGCTGACGTGTTCGGGTACGGTGCAGAAGCCGTCATACTTGGGTACGCTGCCGATGTAGTCCTTGCCATAGTCTTGGCGCAGGGTCTCGTTGTTCCATGCGATGCGCTTCCTTACATACCCTCCGTTCAGTCTTGGCTGCTCCACAATCTTGTAGAGCGTTGTGCCGACACGGATAAACTCTTCCTTTGCCATGCCGCCATCTGTGGGCGGTCGGTGGCTGTCATTTACTTTGTTTGCTTCCATATTCCAATGATTTAAGTTTGAAAAAATGTCAGCTACAAAAGTATAATCAACTGTCGGATAAGTTGATACGCAAATCACAGCAGAACGCAGCAAAAAATACTTCGGGGCTGTTCGGGGCTGTAAAAACAAAAAATCCGAAGAAACAGAGCTGAAAACAGATGCTTCTTCGGGTGCGTGAGTATGTGTGAATGGCAATACGCCTATGCAAAGTATTTCGGATTTGCCGTATCAGTGATGTTCAGCGAAAAGAAGATGCCTGTTTTTTCTTTTCGCAAGTACAGTCTTTCAAGTATGGCTCTGCGAACCTGTTCCGCTCCGAATGTGTTGATGCGGAAAGCAAGGGCGATGATGGCTTCAAGACTGTAAACCTCCATGCTGCGTTTGTCCGACAGTTTGATGGTATGCTTTGTCTCATATTCCCTCAAAACACCGCTTTTACAAAGAGCCTTTATCCCTGCTCGGATTGTTGGGGCGATAACCCCGAACAACTCGCAGAGTTCCCACTCGGTCATGGCAATGGAGACTGTATCGGTCGGCAGGGCGATGTTGCCCTGTCCGTCCATCGTGATGATGCTTCGTTTCTCTTTCATCTGTATTCTTCTTTATGGGTTATCAAATGGCACTGCAAATGCTTTTCTCCATATCCCCCAACTTGTCGGACAACAGTTCCAAGTCCTGACTTATCTTTTGGGCGGTTATCTTCGCGTAGATTTGAGTGGTCTTTATGTTGGTATGCCCCAACAGGCGGCTGACGGTTTCAATGGGTACTCCGTTGGATAACAGTATGGTAGTTGCTGCCGAATGTCTTGCGACATGATATGTTAAATGTGTCTTTATACCGCACAAATCGGCTATGGCTTTCAGCTTTTTGTTGCAGGTCGTATTACTTGGCATGGGGAAAACCTTATTGTCCTTTGCCATCCCCTTATACTTCTCTATAATCTTTCGGGGAACGTCCAACAGACGGATATTCGATTCGGTGTTGGTCTTCTTTCTTCGGGTGATAATCCATAAGTTACCGTCAAAGAAAGTTTGCAGGTTGTCGGTGGTGAGGTTCTTGACATCGGAATATGCCAACCCCGTGAACACCGAAAACAGAAACAGGTCCCTCACAAGCTCGTGGGTCTTGTCGGGCATCTCGGTATTCATCATGGTGTGTATCTCCTCTTTCGTGATATACCCCCTGTCCACGCTTTCGGGAGAGTTGATATACCCTGCAAAGGGATTGAACGGCAGACGACCGTCATTTCTCGCTATGGAAATGATGTGCTTCAACACAATCATATAGCCCCAAATGGTATTAGTGCGGCATTTCTTCACCGTGCGCAGGAAATACTCGAAGTCGTTGATGAACGTGAGGTTTAACTCTTTGAGGGGAATATCCTCACGCTTGTATGTATGGGGCAGGAACTCCCGAATATGCTTGCAGACGGTTATGTACCGTTGGAATGTTCCTTTGGCACGGCTGTGTCCGACTTTCTTTGCAAACTCCGCATTGTGCTGCTCAAAGAGTTTCAGCAAGGTTTCCTGCTTGATACCGATACCGAGATAGGCATCTTTCAGTTTGGCAGCGGTCACATATCCGTCTGTCTGCATCAGTCTTGGTAGCGGCGGTTCACCTCCACCCGAATCTTGTCAACCGCACGGTTGATTCTCTGCGCTTCGGCACTCTTGCCCGAAGCACGGTTGTTCTTCACATCCCACAAATGGGGTGGAACTTCCATTTTGCAACTGAACTGCTTAATCTCTCCGTCCACCGTAAGGCGGCACATCAGTGCAGGTTGCCGTTGGGCTTTGCACTGCCTTTCTTCACGTAGAATAAGACCTTGAATGTACTTCGCATAACTCACTTCTTTTTTGGTGACAAAATTAGTTTACCGTGAGTTACCAACAGCTACGCAAAATTACGCAAATCGCAGAAAAACAGATGCTTATTCTGGAAGTTCACACATTACGGCAGTAATGATGTGGTAACTGAACTCTTGCGTTGTGTGGCTTTTGGATGTCTGCAAACGACCTTTTCCACATCAAAAGCAAAAGCGTAACGACCACTCTTTCAGTTGAATCGCTACGCTTTTCTCAAATTTACTTTTTAGCTATCTGTTTATTTTATGTTCGGTTATGTCAGGTGTAACAGCCGAATATCGCCACTCAAAAGACATATGAAAGCGCCCCGCCCATTTTATCCCTTCTCAACTTATCGCCAACAACACACCTCTATTCAAATTTAACCAGGACGGGGCCGCTTTTCATCTCACTTCTCATTTACAAAAATATTTATGCATGATGAACTTGTAACTGAATGTATCATATCCCATGCACTCGTCAAGCTACGGAACCCCCCAATATGTAACTGTTTGAGCACTCACATCTCCTGATACTAGTCTCTTAAATAAACAAGGGCAGTCCATACATTGTGAACTACCCTTTGTTTCATTCTATAATCAATAATATTTTCAGGAAAATAATAATTTATCTCTCACTCCGGTCTCTGCCCTTAACGCTCACCAGCTTAGGCCGGAGCAAGCCTGACGGTTAGATCTTGCCTGACGTTCCGGAAGAAGATATGCCGGTTACAGTGTTGCGATCCGATGTTTTAGAAGCGGAGGACGTTGTTTCAGAAGCTATATTTGTAGCAGTCGCAGCAGTTCCTTCTACCTGTTTGTCGACTTCCCAATGGAACGGTTCAAAGGCAGTATTCGGGTCCACCCAAGACGGTTTTTTGGCAGCATAGATAATGAACGGAGCGGCTACCACCACGATAGCGCCGATAATCAGCACGGCAAACCAAACGGTATTGTTACCTGTAGAAATTTGACTGGGCGGAATAAAACTCAGTACGAAGGCAAGCAATGAACCGCAAAAACCAAGCCGCCGATAAACCACATCAGACCGTTGCCACTCTTACCGATACGGAACGGACGACCGGCTTTCTTCATCCGATAACGCAATGCGATTGCACCAGAGAACATCAGCATATACATAATCAGATAAAGGATAACTGTCAACTGTGACAAATCTGATAGAAACTTTGTACGGAAGGCATAACCACGAACAACAAGCTCAGGAATGTAACAGCCAAGCCCTGAACCAGCAGGATATTTTTCTGCACACCCCAACTTATTTGTTTTTCTGGAAGAACGGAGGCAGATAACCGGCTTTTGCCAACGGCAAAGATACCTTTTGACGGACCGGCCACCCATGTCAATACACCTGCCAACACGCCGAAAGCCAATGCAACTGCGATAACCGGCGACAGCCAAGAAGCATGAATAAACTTAAAATAGTTGTCAAAACCGACCAACAAACTCTGAGTCAAGTTAATGTCCTTCTGCGGGATAATGATACCTAATGCAAATGTTCCCAACACGAAGATCAACACCGTGATCAGCGCACCGATAAACACGGCCTCGGATAATTGACGGAAGGGTTTTCGACATCTTTCACATGAATACCGCCCATTTCCATACCGGCATAAAAAAGGAAGATACTGGAAGCAAGCACCAGGTTATCGAACTTCGTAAAGTCGGGGAAGAAATTGCTGTGGAAGTCCATGTTGGAATGACCGCCGGAAGCCAGGTACACGATACCTAAGATAATCAACAAGGCAGCAGGGATGATCGTACCGACGATGCCACCCACTTTAGCCACTTTACCTACCAGCTCAGACCTTTCAAAGAGATAAACGTAGCGAGCCAGTAAATAATCAATACGACAACCAGCGTATACATTTTGTTTGAAGCCAGCGTCATATCGTGCGCATCGTTCATCCCGATAAAGCGATGGATACAGCACCGAAAGTCAATACGGTCGGATACCAGATCGTACTCTCGATCCATTGTACCCAGATAGCCAGGAAACCCCATTTCTTTCCATAGGCCTCTCCTACCCATCGGAATACCCCGCCCTGTTTATCCTGGAACATGGCAGCCAACTCAGCTGCCACCAACGAGGTAGGAATTAAGAACACGATTGCCGCAAACAGATAATAAAAGGCTGAACTCAGTCCATACACAGCCTCAGCAGGCAACCCGCGGAGCGAGACGACTGCCGTGACATTCATAATCGCAAGAGTAAATACTCCAAGTTTTACTGCTTTTCCAATATTTGCCATGAATTTTACTATTAAAATGTGAATTTTGTTTTGTTTAGTTTTGCTTGTATTGACAGTATAACAACTCGTTTTTGTGTTAGTTTGTCAACAGGATGTCAAACTTGGTTAATTAACAGACAAGTGTTAAAAACAAAAAGTGTCATTTTGCTGTTTCATCGGATAAAATGTAAATGATGATTTACAAAATAAATACCAAATATTAAAAGACAATGAGAACTGCATTCAATGACTTTTTTATGAAAAGCGAGGCATTTACGGAGTGCTTCATGTGATGATATTGCTACTCTCGCTTTTCCTGATTGTGGATATTTCGATCGACACGTTCAACAACATACCGTTCATCTCTCAGACTTCGTATCTGAAAACGCAGTTCTGGATCTGCATGTTCTTCATCGCCGATTTCATATTGGAGTTTTTCCTGTCAAAAGATAAAATTCATTATTTGCAAACCCATTTCCTCTTCCTGCTGGTTTCGATCCCTTATCTTAATATTATCAATTACTACGATTTCACCTTCTCGGCCGAAGTGACCTATTTCCTACGTTTCATCCCACTCGTACGCAGCGGATGGGCACTGGCGATCGTCGTCGGCTGGCTAACTTCGAACCGGGCCTCCGGACTCTTCGTCTCCTACCTGACGATGTTGCTGGCAATGGTCTATTTCTCCAGCCTGATCTTTTTCGTGATCGAACAGAAGGTGAACCCTGAAGTAAAGGATTACAACGACGCCTCTGGTGGGCTTTCATGGACGTGACGACTGTCGGTTCGAACATCATCGCGATCACGCCTACAGGGCGTATTTTGTCGGTCCTGCTGGCCGCTCTCGGCATGATGATGTTCCCGATCTTCACGGTCTATGTCACGAGCCTAGTACAATCGGCAAACAAGAAAAAGAAGATTATTATAATCAAACGCATCCCGTCTCCTCCGGACAAGCATCAGAAGCCAAACGGCCGGTTCCACTCAAACAGACAAATAAATTCAAAACTACTTATTGTAAAAAACAAGTTATTTAACAATTGGCAGGTCTGGCGATGAAAGAATTCAAATATTCTTCTTTTTGAATATAAAACGTATTTTTCCCATTTATTTGCCGATCTATTACCATGAAGACGGTCGTCATCGCCAAAATACTGCGCAACTCTTTGCTTTTCCTACTCAGGCTGACAAAACAGAAGCAATAACCGGACAAGTTGCCTATCACATACTTCTGTTGTCAAACAAAAACCGTCAGGCCGAACAAAATGCAAGATTAAAATGAAAAACTATTCCCGCAAAAAAACAAGCCTCCCGTCTCCCTATTATTTCAGGGGAGTGGAGGCTCGTCAACTAAAAGAATAAACCGTTTTAACCGGTGATTGTAAACCGGGTACTGCCAAAAATGGAGAGCCCCAGTTTATTCATTATATATTTGATCGCCAATTGTGCTTTCACCGAATTGCCGGAGCTATCCAATGGAGGCGCAAAGGCGGAGATTCCGAAGTGTCCGGGCATGATCCCCATGACACCGCCGCCAACACCCGTTTTGGCAGGAATACCGGAAGTGTACAACCAGTCTCCCGTACGTTCATAGAAACCGACCGTAGCCACTAAGGATGTGATTTTAGGCGACAAAGAAGCGTCAAAGATAAGTTTCTTTGTAACCGGGTTCACGCCATCGTTGGCAATCGTTGCTGCGGCGATGGAAAGTTGTTCGGCTGTGATACCCAACGAACACTGGCGAGTATACAGGTCGAGCGACATATCCGGATCGTCATAGATACGGTTGTAATTCTTCAGTAACCAGGCGATAGAACGGTTATTGAAGTTGGTGGCAGTCTCTGACTTGTACAGTTCATCGATCAGTTGCGGAGCAC
>ENA-OQCS01001794-OQCS01001794.1-human-gut-metagenome-genome-assembly--contig:-NODE-1794-length-10421-cov-1.959685_pt1 | contig 10421 bp, 13 predicted proteins | sample MGYA00242757_ERZ504575 | MGnify/ENA primary metagenome ERZ504575 (study PRJEB26092, sample SAMD00036297) | human gut metagenome | host: Homo sapiens | study: EMG produced TPA metagenomics assembly of... | reverse complement strand
AACATATAGCATATTTCAGCAATATAGTTACATTTTTGTCGAGACCCGGGTGTCAGAGTCTGCAGACCCGGTCTCAAGACCGCTCAGATGGAGGTGTAAATGGCTCTGATACGGGCATTTTGAGGAAAAAATCTAACGTCTTTCTTATAAAAAAGTAACGTGTTCCGGCAAAAAAGGCTTATGCTTTCCTGAAAACATTCCGTTTTTAACACTTTTGGAGTGTATCTGTTTCGGGTAAAACGGCTAAATGATGGTTAAACTGCTGATTTATGATAGTTGCATGATAGTTAAAAAGGAAACTGTCATGCCTATATGTTATGATGTTCAAGTTATATACAAGAAACATGATAGTATGATAGTTGTTTTTTTTAATTCATTATAGTATTGATAAGTTTGAACCGTAAATGCAGATTTACCGGTGAACTAACGGGTAAGGCTGAACCTCGTGCCGCAAGCTCTCTTTTGCCGTCTGCTTTAGCTGATGAATAGATGATTGTTCCCGCTTTGCCGGTTCCTCTGTGGTTTTTTAACCCCTTTAAATACAATACAAGCTGTGAATGGGGTGTAAGAATGGTTAATGAATATTAAATAATGAGCTTGTCGGGAACTTTTTGCAATGATTCGGCGTCTTATATTTACGAGTGATTATTATAAATGAAAAAGTAAAAAATGAAAAAAGCTATTTTGACACTTTTGATGATTCCTGCTTTTGTCGGGATGTTGTTTTCTTGCTCTGAAGTCAAAACAGATGCAAAGAAGTTGGAAGGTAAATGGAATATTGTGGAAGTAAAAGGAGAAAAAATACTGAAAGAAGGTTTGCCCAATATGGAGTTTGATATGAAAGATAATAAGTTCACGGTAATGCCGGATGTAATATCTTTAATTCGACTGTCATGCTGGACGATCAGGATATTTCTTCCATCACGATCAACCCCGCGGCCACTACCATGATGGCTTGTCCGGATATGGAGATCGAAGATGCGATCTTGAAAGCTATGGGAAACGTGAAAGGTGTGAAGGCCGGCCAGTCCGAAAATGAAATGTTGCTGGTCGATGCCGACGGTAACGTGTTGATGGTTTTGTCAAAAAACTAATTGGACAGAAATGAAGAAGTACATGTATCTTTGTCTTGCGGCGTTGAGTATCGGTATCTTGGCTTCTTGTAAGGCGAAAAAAGGTGTGGAAGCGACTTCTCCGACCTGGATGGTAGTTGGAATATTGTCGAATTGAACGGCAAGGTGTTGAATCCTGCCGAGACGAATCAAGTCATCGAGTTCGACGTGGCTCGCCATTCCCTTTCCGGAAGAGCTGGATGCAATCGGATGATGGGGCAGATCGAATACAGCGATTCCCGCAAGAATATCATTAAATTCCCGCAGGTTGCGACAACGCGTATGGCTTGTCCGGATATGAGTGGTGAGCGTGAATTGTTGCAGGCTTTGGATAAAGTCGTTCGCTTTGATGCAGTAGGTGAGGTGAAACCGGTCAATAAAATCGCTTTATATGGCACGGACAATACCAAATTGATGGTAATTGAAAAGAAGTGACTTTCATTGTGAAATGTTTGGAAGGCGGTTCCGGTTGTGACGGGCCGCCTTTTTTATTTCGGCCTGCAAGGATGATCAGGGTGAAGCGGCTGCCTTTTCCTTCCTGGGAAGAAAGGGTGATTCGCCCGTCCAGGCGCTCGGCGATGGTTTGACAGATCGATAGGCCCAGTCCGGTACCTTGTGCAAATTCGTCCACCTTGAAGAAACGTTCGAACACTTTCTTCTGGGCCTCTTCCGACATGCCTTTTCCTGTATCTTCGACGAAGACATGAACTTCTTTCTCCTCCTTCTTATAGACAGCTCCTAACAGGATGTGCCTTTAGTGGTGAACTTGACGGCATTGTTGATGAAATTCGTAATCACTTGCGTGAACCGGAAACGGTCTACATGAATGATAAGTTCCGTTTCTTGGAATTCTTTCAGGAAACGGATATTCGACGGCATAAGCAGGTGATGTGTCTGGTAGATCTCTTCTAACAGCTCGTTTAGAGAGCAATCGTCGAAAGCGAAAGACATCCGTCCCGACTCGATGCGCGAGAGTTCCAGGATATCATTAATCAGTTTCAGCAGCAGATTACTGTTTTTGTTGATCGTATTGCGGAAGAGGTCTTTTTCTTCATCGGTCAATTCCTTTTCGTCTTGTAATAGGTTGGTGAAACCGACTATCGCATTTAACGGTGTGCGTATCTCATGGCTCATGTTGGCGAGGAACGCCGATTTCATCTTATTGGCTTCTTCGGCTCGCTCTTTCTCTTCGATCAACCGGAGTTGCACCTGCCTTTTCCGTTCGCTTTCGCGGTAGTACATGTAAATGAGGTGAAGGATGATATAGACGATTGCTATGACGAGCAGGATTATATAGTTTAGGTAACGGACTTCCAGTGGCATGTTATAGATGATGCTTCCCTGTGGCAGATCGCTCAACCGTATGTTGAAACGTTGCATCTCTTTCCAGTCGAAAGCAAATGTTTTGGGGCTTTCTACGATAGGAATGTCATTTGGAGAAGTGCCTTTCAGGATGCGGGCAGCTGTTTGGGCAACACAATCAGCCTGGATTTGCAAGGTAGTGAAATAGCCACCGGTGATCCCTCTGTTGTCGTTGAACCCGTTGTTAATGACTGTGAAGTTCGGCACATTGGCCAGGCGTCCGACGGTCAGGACATTGAAGTCGAGAATGATTTGTATGCAGGCGGTGTAAGGCTTGTCTTCAAATACCCAAAGAAGCTGGCGGGCGGTCAGGTTGGCTGTCGAGGTCGTATATAAGGCAGAAGCGCCTTCTTTGCCGGGCTGGATTTCCGTGGAAGTCGTTTGGGGCCTTGTTTGATACAATCCTTCGTAAACAGCTATTCCATGTCCCTGGATATTGTCCATCAACGTTTCGAACGCTTTTCTGCCGATGAATTCTTTCGTTTTGAAGATCAGTATTTTTGATCTTCCGTATAGTTTTTCGATCAGTTGTATGTTTTTCAGATATTCAGGCTTGTCCCAATAACCCGTGAAGTTGGGATGCTGTTCCAATAGTTCCCAGTTGGGAAAGTTGACACCTGAAAAGACAACCGGAATCGTCTTGCCGAGCGGATGGTTGCAGGCCATTAAAGTATAGGTAGCCTGATCGTCATTGGAAATGATGATGTCCGGTTTGAAACTTAAAGTGTCGAGAAAGGAGTACATCCGGGCTTCTTCGTCTGTGGCATTATAGCGTTCGCAGTCCAGGTAGAATGTGTGGATGGAAGAGTATATTTGCTCTTCCTCCAGTTCCTCGTGCAGCAACTTGTCGAACTTGGAGTAGGCACTCAGGCTTTGATTGTATGACTGTATGACAAGGACATTAAACAGTTCCTTCCCTTTTTTATCGGAGGAACCCTTTGCTTCACGCGGAAAACAAAGGGCCAATATCAACATCGCTATGTATATATGTATTTTCAAGGAAGAAGCACTTATCAATTGTACCCGTATGTTTTAAAAAACCGTTCAAAGTTAACGATAATCGGGATATAACAAGTACTTCTTTCTGATTTTCTTATATTTATTTAATGCCGGTTGCCAACTTGCGCGTATTTCCTTCTCCTTTAAGCCGCGGACAATCTGGAAACGTAATTCTTTTGTCCCGGCAAGCAGGTCGAACCATTGTGGGCGGGTGAAGAAAAAAGCTTGGTCGTTGCCTGCTTTATTATAGAAATCAAGGAGGAATTTCAGCGTCAATCCCCCGGTAAAGGGATATTCTCTCAAGTCCGTGCCGTAGCATTCCTTGTCCTTATGCAACGGTTTCGTGTCGAAACCTGGCAAGGAGGTGGGCGTAAAGGTGAAATCTCCGTATCTGGCATCGGGTGCTCCCAATATCTGGAATGGATAATAGGTCCCGCGACCGACACTGATATTGTTCCTTCGAAGAAACAGAGTGAGGTAGAGACGGATCGACTGGTCGTTCGGCAGGTTGGGAGAGGGCTTTACCGGCAACCAGTACGGATCTCCGTGACGCCAGTTTTCCATCTTGACGATATGCAGTTTACAGGTGTCGGGTGTACTTTTCAGCCAACCTTCCTTGTTGATCATCCAAGCCAGTTCGCCAACCGTCAGACCGTGCAGTATGGGTAATGGGTCAACGCCGACAAAGGATTCGAATCTTTCTGGCGGACAGGACCGTCAACGAAGTCGTTCGGGTTAGGGCGGTCCAGGACGATAAATTCGACATCGTTTTCGGCACAGGCTTCCATCACATAATGCATGGTGCTGATGTAAGTATAAAAGCGGACTCCGACATCCTGAATGTCGAACACGACCACGTCCAAGCCGGCCAACTGCTCGGCTGTCGGCTTCTTGTTCTTTCCGTATAGGGATATGATGGGGACTCCTGTTTTTACGTCACGGCTGTCTTTGATCTCGGCTCCCGCATCGGCCGTCCCGCGGAAACCGTGTTCAGGGGCGAACACTTTCTTTATGTTGATACCCTCTTCCAACAAGGCGTCCAACAAATGCTTCTGCTGCTTTTCGAGGATGGAGGTTTGGTTCACTACTAATCCGACCTGTTTGTCTTTCAACAGACGGGTAACGACGTCCATACGTTCGGCTCCCAATTTTAGAGGGGCTTTCTGTGGAGTGATGGCCTGGATTTCAGACATTAAGAACAGGCTTAACAGCCAGAAGGCATACCTGATAACTGTTCTCATAGACTCATTCCTTACTATTTGTTTCTGCAAAAGTAACGATTCTTTTTGTTTATTGCGTATCTTTGTCTCTCAATAAAGCGATTGATTGTTATGAACCCTTTAGATATTATTGCCAAATATTATCCGGTAGGTTCGGAGGCGTACCGGATTTTGGTTATTCATAGTAGAAGTGTGGCAGATAAAGCTTTGGCTATAGCCCGGATGCATCCGGAGATGAATCTTGACCTTACCTTTGTAGAAGAGGCAGCTATGCTGCACGATATCGGTATTTTCCGTTGTAATGCTCCCGATATCGATTGCCATGGAGATGCGGAATATATTTGCCACGGTTATCTGGGGGCCGAATTGATGCGGGCGGAAGGTTATCCCCGCCATGCCCGCGTGTGCGAACGGCATACGGGAACAGGTATTACGCTGGCAATGATTGAAGAACGAGGTTTGCCTCTTCCGCATCGGGACTTTATGCCGGAAACCTTGGAAGAACAACTGATTTGCTAACGCCGACAAGTTTTACAGCAAAACGAAACTGGACAAAGAAAAATCTGTCGAAAAGGTAAAACAGGGCCTTTCGAAGTATGGAAACGAAACTGTCGAACGGTTTGATAACTGGTGTAAACTCTTTTTAGGGGAATAAAAAGGGATTGGCTCGCTAAATTGTTATACATTTGCCCGCTGTAACACACTGCAAATAACGACGGAATGTTTTTGAAATACAAATGCCTGATTATTTTGTTGCTTTTCCTCACTGGAAACATGATGACTGAGGCGCAGGAACTTATAGCCCCGACCGATACCGTGATGGCCGTTGTGGCGATACGGTCGTATCTGCCGGACAGGATAGTGTGCTTGCGTTAGACAGTGTACCGAAGAAGCAGACAGGGCTGGACGCTCCGGTTTCCTACCAGGCGAAAGACTCCATCATCATGACGGGAGCGAACTGGCTTATCTGTTTGGGGAAAGCGATGTGAAATATCAACAAATCGAACTTCAGTCCGAGAAATCGAGATGAATATGGACAGTAGCCTGGTGTATGCCACTTTCGGCCTCGACTCGATCGGGGAGGAATTCGGCTATCCTCTTTTCAAAGATGGCGACCAACAGTATGAATCCAAGACGATGCGCTATAATTTCGGTACGAAAAGGATATATCACAGATGTGATCACGCAACAAGGCGAAGGTTATGTGACGGCCGGACGTACCAAAAAGATGGACAACGATGTCCTGAATATGAAGGGGGGACGGTATACGACTTGCGACGAGCATGATCACCCTCATTTCTATATCCAGATGACGAAGGCGAAAGTCCGCCCGAAGAAAAATATCGTGACGGGTCCCGTCTATCTGGTGTTTGAGGACGTCCCGCTTTATCCGATCGGTCTGCCATTCTGTTTCTTCCCGTTTTCGAGTTCTTATTCTTCGGGCATTATCATGCCACTTTTCGGGGATGAAGTTCGCGTGGTTTCTATCTGCGCGACGGCGGGTTATTATTTTGCGTTGAGCGATTATATGGACCTGGCCTTGACCGGTGAAATCTATACGAAAGGTTCCTGGGGACTGTCGGCTCGTTCTTCTTATCGGAAACGGTATAAGTTTTCGGGCAGTTTCAATGCCTCCTATCTGGTTACCCGTTTGGGCGACAAGGGGCTTCCCGATTATAGCTTGTCTAAGGACTTCAAGCTGAACTGGACACACTCGCAGGACCCGAAGGCAAATCCGTACCGGACTTTCTCGGCGAGTGTGAACTTTGCGACCAGCAGTTATGACCGTAATAACCTGAACAGCTTCTATCCTGGCTCGCAAGGGTTTGCGGATGCGAACCAGAATACCAAAGGGTCCAGTATCAGTATAACACAGCGTTTCCCGAATAATCCGTTCAGTATTTCGGCTACCATGAATGTGAACCAGCGTTCGAAAGACTCGACGATCTCGCTGACATTGCCTGATATTACAATTACGATGAGTCGTATCTTCCCGTTCAAGCGGAAGAATGCGGTCGGAAAAGAACGTTGGTATGAGAAGATTTCCATGAGTTACAACGGTTACTTGCGTAATAGTATCGATACGAAAGAAGACAAATTGTTCAAGTCGAGCTTGGTGAAGGATTGGCGGAATGCCATGCAGCACCAGATTCCGGTGAGTGCTACTTTCTCTTTGTTCAAGTATTTGAATATCTCGCCGTCGTTCAATTATACCGAACGTTGGTACACCAATAAGGTGGAAAAAGCATACGACATGCAGAAGAAGCAGGTGGTTGCGCGTGATACGACTTATGGTTTCTACCGCGTATTCGATTACAGCACATCCGTTTCAGCTTCCACCACGCTATATGGTTTCTATAAACCGTTGCCGTTTTTGGGTGACAAGATCAAGATGATTCGTCATCGTTTCGACCTCGGTACGTTGAGTTATACGCCTGATTTTTGGAGCTTCCAAATATGGTTTCTGGAAAGATCTTATGTATGAAGATCAATATGGACAGACGCAGCAGATCTCTTATTCGCCGTTTGAAGGTGGTATGTTTGGGACGGCCCCTAACGGGAAGTCGGGGAGCGTGAGTTTTCAGTTAGATAACAATCTCGAAATGAAGATCAATCGATCGCGATTCGACAGGAGAGCGTAAGATCAGTCTGATCGATAAGTTGTCGTTGGGGATGAGTTATAATATGGCGGCCGATTCGTTCAAGTGGAGTGACTTGAGTGTAGGCTTGCGTCTCAAGTTTTCGAAGAGCTATACATTGAACCTGAACGGTACGTTCGATACCTATACCTATGGCTACGATGAAGCGACGAAGACCGTTCGCCGGTTGGATATTCCGCGTTGGCAGGCCGGTAAAGGATTAGGCCGTTTGCGCCAGACCGGTACAAGTTTCTCTTATACCTTTAATAATGATACGTTCGGCAAATTGTTCGGCAAGAAAGATAATAACGACGATTCCAACAACCCTCCGACAGACCCCAATGCATCGAACGATCCGGAATTCGAACAAATCTCTTCGGGAGAGGAAGGGGACCAGCAGGGTAAAATGGAAGGAGGCCGATTGCGTGGTGCCAAGAAAGATACGGGTGAGTTCGATTCGTATGGCTATATGGTCAATAAAGTGCCCTGGAGCCTTTCGTTCAGCTATAGCATGCAATTGCGTTATGGAGACTTTGACCCGAGCAAGCTCGAATATAAGTACAAGCTTACACATGCATTGAGCTTTAACGGTAATATTCAGCCGACGAAGAACTGGCGTTTTAACTTTAATGCCACCTATGACTTCGATACGCATAAGATATCCTATATGACTTGCAATATCACTCGCGACCTGCATTGCTGGCAGATGACTGCCAGTTTTGTGCCGGTGGGACCTTATAAGTCCTATACCTTCAATATTGCAGTAAGTTCGTCTTTGCTGAAAGACTGAATGGCGCCAGAGCAGCAACTATCGTGACGGGCAGAAATGGGAGTAATTCCAATTGTCAATTGATAATTACCAATCTATTGGTGTCTGTCCGGTTGCGATCAGATAATCATTTGCTTTGCTGAAATGCTTGTTCCCGAAGAATCCGCGGTAAGCGAGAGGGGAGACGGATGAGCCGATTTCAATATCAGGTTGCGGGAGGCGTCGATGAAAGCACCTTTCCGTTGTGCATACGACCCCCACAGGATGTAAACGATATGGCTTCGCTCTTCTGTCAGGCGGTGGATTACGGCATCCGTGAATTCTTCCCAACCTTTATTCTGGTGTGAGCCGGCTTGGTGTGCACGAACCGTCAGGGTTGCATTGAGAAGCAGGACGCCCTGGTCCGCCCAACGGAGCAGATTGCCGGTTTGCGGTATGGGTTTGCCTAAATCGCTTTCGATTTCTTTGAAGATGTTGACGAGCGACGGGGGAAAGGGTGTCCCGTCTTGGACGGAGAAACAAAGTCCGTGTGCCTGTCCGGGTTCATGATAGGGGTCTTGTCCGAGAATGACTACTTTGACTTTGTCGAACGGACAGTGTTCGAACGCACTGAAGATACAGGGACCAGGAGGATAGATGGTTCTTTGGCGGTATTCTTCTTTAACAAAGGTGATCAACTGGCTGAAATAATCCTTTTCAAACTCAGAACTTAATCGTTCTTTCCAGCTCTGTTCTATCTTGACGTCCATAACGGTAATTGAAAATTGAAAATTAGAAATTGGAAATTCTCTTTATTACGCGAATATCAGAAATAATTATCAATAATCCATCCTTAATTTTCAATTTTCAATTTTTAATTATCAATTAGATCAAGTACATACCGGCAGCACGGGCTTCACGACGCATTTCTTCCGGCCATATACTTGCTTGAATTTCACCGATATGGGCTTTGCGGAGGTAAAACATACACAAGCGACTTTGTCCGATACCTCCCCCGATACTTAGAGGCAGTTCGTTGTTTAGCAAGCGTTTGTGGAAATATAGTTCTTTTTTTCTTCCGCGTTGCAAATCTCCAACTGGCGGAGCAAGGCTTCCTTATCCACACGAATACCCATGGAGGACAGTTCGAGCGAACGGTTCAGTACTTCGTCCCAGACGAGCAGGTCGCCGTTTAATCCGACTTGTCCGTTTTCTGCAACTGTCGACCAGTCGTCATAGTCCGGAGCGCGTCCGTCATGTTTCTCTCCGTTGCTTAACTTACAACCGATACCGATAATGAAAACGGCTCCGTATTCTTTCGTAATCGCATCTTCCGTTCTTTCGGCGTGAAGGTCGGATATTTTTGCAATAAATCTTCGGAGTGTATGAAATGGATTTGCTGGGGCAATGTAGGACGGATTTCGGGAAACATCTCATAGACCAGATATTCGGTACGTACCATGGCTGCATAGATGCGACGTACGATTCTTTCAGAAAATCTACATTCCGTTCTTCGGCTCCCATGACGCGTTCCCAGTCCCATTGGTCGACATATAAAGAATGTAGGTTTCCCAACTCTTCGTCAGAGCGGATAGCGTTCATGTCGGTATAGATACCATAGCCTTTTTCGATTTGATAATCAGCAAGAGTAAGTCGTTTCCATTTGGCAAGCGAATGGACGATTTCAGCTTTGGCATCGTCCAAATCCTTGATCGGAAACGTGACCGCACGTTCCGTTCCGTTCAGGTCGTCATTGATACCCATCCCTTTTAAAACGAACAACGGAGCAGTGACGCGCCGCAACCGTAATTCGGAAGACAGGTTTTGCTGGAAAAAGTCTTTGATCTTTTTGATACCCATCTCGGTCTGCGATAAGTTCAATAAAGCCTTATATCCTGCTGGTTTAATTAAGTAACTCATATACTTGTTGTGCTTTATGTTTGTGAATAATGTGTGGCAAAGATACTAATTAATGGCAAAATAGCAATTATGTGCCTTTTTTTTATTTGCAAAATGGAAGTGATTATCGTTAGGATGCTTGCAAAATATCAAAAGTAATCTTTTTTTGTCCGTTCATTTGTTTTCCTGCAAGATTATATATACTTTTGCGCTGTCTTTGGCTGGGTAGCTTAGCTGAATAGAGCGTCAGATTCCGGTTCTGAAGGTCGTGGGTTTGAATCCCACCCTGGTCACAAAAGGATTTCCAAGTGTTGGAAGTCCTTTTTATGGGGTTACGCGTAAACTTTTCTTTTTTATTTATGTTTTATAAATGAATAACTAATTTAAGAAAGAACAAAGATTATGTCAGTGGTTTATAAATTTCTTTTTCCTGCCAAGCCGG
>ENA-OQCS01001793-OQCS01001793.1-human-gut-metagenome-genome-assembly--contig:-NODE-1793-length-10422-cov-2.687907_pt1 | contig 10422 bp, 15 predicted proteins | sample MGYA00242757_ERZ504575 | MGnify/ENA primary metagenome ERZ504575 (study PRJEB26092, sample SAMD00036297) | human gut metagenome | host: Homo sapiens | study: EMG produced TPA metagenomics assembly of... | reverse complement strand
CTGGTTGATGATTCCATCCAAAGACAAGAAGTTCATTACCATACCACAGACAACCACGGTGGAAATGAAATGCGGAAGGTAGCTGACAGTCTGGATCGCTCTCTTGAACTTTGCATTTGTTACTTCGTTCAACATCAATGCCAGAAGAATCGGTACCGGGAAGCCCCACAGCAGTCCGTAAATATTTAACAGTAATGTATTTTTCACCAGTTTCCAAAAATAAGGATCCGCCAGGAACTTCTCGAACCATTTAAAGCCGACCCAAGGGCTTCCCCATACACCCTTTGCAATCTTGTAATCCTTGAATGCGATCAACACCCCGTACAAAGGCAGGTAATGGAACAGGATGTAATAGATGATCGGAAGCAACATCATAATGTACAGATATTTGCATTTCTTGATCTTCTTCCACGGCGATGTTTTCATGTTGTCTCTCCTTCTGTGCAATCATTGTTTCTTATTGTTCTCTATTAAAGAACACTGTTCTCTAATATGTTTTTTTGAAAAGGATTGATTTCTCAATCCCCTTTTCACATTTTTAGCTTAATAAAGAATGTTTTGTAATTCCCTTATTTTATTCTGTAATTCCTTTGCCAGTGACTGGATCCGTTCGTCATAAAACCTCAGGGACGGTCCAGTAATACTCACTCCCGCTACCACCTGACCGTTTCTGCCGAGTACCGGAACTGCTACACATTTCACACCAAATTCATGTTCCATATTGTCTATTGCATAACCGCGCTGTCGGGTCTCTCTGAGTTCCTTCATCAGTGCATCACCATCCGTGATGGTGTAATCGGTATAGGATTCCAGCTTTCTGGCTGCATAGGCCTCTGTTTCTCCTCCGGGAGGTATGCCAGCATTGCCTTGCCCAGCCCGGTGCAATGCATCTGCGCATGTTCACCCATGATCGGTCGCATAAGGTCAATGGATGTCTTCGGATAAGCAGAAGTCACATAGAGAATTTCCTGTTCATGCGGGATCGCAAGATAGACTCTCTCACCTGCCATATCTGCAAGTTCCTGTAAATACGGAGCTGCCACACTACCGATGCTTAAGTTCTGTCCCAGAGAATAACACAGGGAGTACACGCTGAGTCCCAGCTTATATCTGCCGCTTTCATCATCCTGATCCAGATACCCCATTGCTTTGAACGTCGTCAAAATGTTATGTACATTACTTTTGTTCAGATCCAGCTGTTCGCTGATCTCTGTCACACCCCAACTGCTTTTTTTCGTAAAGCAGTTTAAAATTTCAAGAGCTTTCTGCAGGCTCTTTACTTTTACTTCTGCCTCATTTACCATCTTGTGTTCTCCATTTGGTAATCGCGTTCTTCATTTCGTAACATCATTATATATTTTTTGCCGTTTAAAAATCAATAGCACATTTTGATAAATTAGTCTCGTAACTTTTGTCTATAATTAACTTTGTGTTCTGTGATAGAGAACCATTTGTCCAAAGAATAGGTACGCGGGCGGTGGAATTTAAATAAAAAATTAGGACCGCGAGCACTAATTCACTAATTCATTGACTTTACGCAAACTATATGCTAATGTTTCTGTAAAGAAATTCTTATGACCATTCGGTCATTTTTCCCATTTATTTTTTACTAATAATTTTTTTGCATTTGACAATATGGAATATATTCCATATACTAAGGAGATAACATGAATTCATTTGAAATTGTCTTTTACAAAACATCAAATAATATTTGCCCTGTAAAAGATTTTTTATTAAACACAGATATTAAGATGAGAGCAAAACTTTCTTCTCTCATGGAAATTCTCGAAGAATATGGAAATCTTCTACGGGAACCCTACAGCACAAGACACCTAAAAAAGAAATCGAATTGGCAAAATTAAGAAAAGCGACTATATAGAAGGATGATGAATAAATGAGTGATTTATCTGCATTTCTCAATGAACAAATGAACAATCCGGAATTTGCGCAGGAATATAATGCTGTTCAGCCGGAAATGGATGCTATCCGTTCTATGATCAAAGCACGAAAATCTCAGAATCTCACGCAAAAACAATTAGCTGAACTCGTCGGCATCGATCAGGGTGATATCAGTAAATTGGAAAATGGGCTGCGGAACCCTACCATTCAACTGCTAAAGCGAATTGCCGACAGCATGAATATGACCTTAAAAATTGAATTTATCCCTAAGCCGCAGAACAATAAGAAAAAGATATAATGATGGTACAACCTCTTTCGTTGTGATATGATGGAACAAGACAATGTTCGACAATCTTCCACGAAAGAGGTGCCTTATGACAATATCCTGGTTATCCCTGTTCTGGCTGTTTTTCTTCTATTCTTTTATCGGATGGTGTATCGAGGTATGTTCTGCCGCGGTACAGCACCGGAAATTCGTCAACCGAGGATTCGTAGCGGGTCCCCTATGCCCGATCTACGGTTTCGGTACCATGCTGTTCGAGATCTTCCTGCCGGAGCTGACGGAATATCCGTTCTTCCTGTTCCTGGGCGGCTTTGTATTGTCCTCTCTTTTGGAATATTCCACAGGAATGTTTTTTGAAAAAGTCTATAAGAAAAAGTTGTGGGATTACTCCCGCTTCCGCTATAATGTGGCGGTTATATCTGCCTGCCGTTTTCCCTGCTGTGGGGCGCATTAAGCGTTGTGACCGTGATGTTCGCGGATCCGCTGCTGTGCGGGCTGTTTGACCGCATTCCGCATCTTCTCTCCGTAATACTTCTGTTAGTCCTCGGAGGGCTGCTCCTGTTAGACACCATCGGTTCCGCCCTGTCAACGATAAGCTTACAGCTACAGGCGAAGCACCGGGCGGACTATGCATTAGAAAAGCAGACCGCCCGGCTGGATCAGATCACCGAAGGATTAGGACAGACTTCCCGTTTCCTGGAAAATGCTCTGACCAGGCATATGCAAAAGCGTCTGCAAAAGTCTTATCCTTCCATCAGTCTGGATGCCTGGTAAAAGCCAGAGCTGAACATAAAAAAGCCACTGTTTTTGCCGAGGGCTGTTGCTTTTATAAATTGTTTTCCCTCTTTTTCATCGGTGCCTTTTTAGGTGATATCACAGAGACGATCTTCTGCCGTATCACAGCCGGTGTCTGGATGAGCCGCAGCAGTGTGATCTACGGGCCTTTCAGTATCGTATGGGGACTGGGTTGTGCCTTTCTGACTCTGCTGCTCTATCGCTACCGGAATAAAAGTGACGGTTCCATTTTCCTGGCAGGAACATTGCTTGGTGGTGCCTATGAATATATCTGCAGTGTCTTCACGGAAATGGTCTTTGGCACGATTTTCTGGGATTACAGTGGATTCGCCTTTAACTTAGGCGGTCGTATCAACCTGTTGTACTGCTTCTTCTGGGGAATCGCCGCTGTGGTATGGCTGAAGTTCATCTATCCGAAGCTGTCCGGCTGGATTGAGAAGATTCCGAAAAAAACAGGTACGATCATTTGTAATATTTTAATTGTATTTATGATTGCCAACATGCTGATCTCCGCACTGGCACTTGCCAGATACACCGAACGTAACGATGCCTCCTATTCTGTGGAAACCACAGAGCTTAACGGATGGCAGAAATTTTTAGATGAACACTATCCTGACGCACGAATGGAACGCATCTATCCGAATGCGAAAATGGTGAATTAATTTAGATTTATTAACGATGGGAGACTGACCGAACCATGCAGATCGATGACTTGACCGCAGGGTTATCCATTAGCTTTATCATTCATCTTAACAACGAAGAGCTTCAATTTGAATCCCGCATTTTGGAAGTCTATTCCCGCAGACATACACTGTTGGCTGAGGGTGTGTTTACTGATGATAAAATCATCTCTTTCCGGGGAAAAGGGCTACTCGTCGATCTGCTGGTCACTCTCCCAGACGATAAGCCTCAGCTGTTCAAAAATGTCACCACCAACGTGGTAAAACGCGCCGACGGAACTCTCTGTTACACTGTCTTCAGCATCGCCGGAAGCAAAACTTACAACCGCAGGCAGAGCTACCGCTGTTATGTGGGAATTGAAACCGCCATTCAATGTGGACTAAACCGTGCTGCCCACAATGTTATTATCAAGGATATCAGCTACAACGGATTCGCCGTAGTCAGCAAGGAAGATCTGGAACTGGGTGTCAACCAGACCGTGCACGCTGTCCTGAATGATCATCTGGAGGAGACTGCGGAGAACTTTAATTTCCATCTGTATGGACTGGTCGCCCGTGTGCAGGAACTGGAAAACGGAATGTTTCTGTACGGATGCCGTCTGAACAATCCGGTGCCGGGGCTGGAACAATATATTGTGAAGAAAGAAAGAGCTGTTTTAAGAAAACGACAAATGACTTAAATTACAAAAGGTACTCTGATTTCTGTTCTGAAATTCGGAATACCTTTTTCTTTTACTGATTTACCATTCTGCAATTGATCCGTCTTCATGTCTCCATACAGGATTTTTCCAATGATGTGGAGTCTTATTTTCCTCAACCACCAGTTCTTTATTAATAGTTACACCAAGACCCGGACGATTTGGAAGCTTTACATATCCATCGGTAAATACGAAATCATCTTTATTCGTAATATAATCCAGTACACTCTTGCCTACATTATAATGAATTCCAATACTTTGTTCCTGAATAACCGCATTATGACAGGTTGCATCTACCTGAAGACATGCTGCCAATGCGATAGGACCTAACGGACAGTGCGGTGCAAGTGCAACATCATATGCTTCTGCCATGGAAGCTATTTTCTTGACTTCAGTGATGCTCCCGCATGTGACAAATCCGGCTGGATAATATCTATTCCACCGGCATGAAGCAGTCTCTTGAAATCCCATCGTGAAAACAAACGTTCTCCGGTAGCTATCGGGATATTACAACTGGTCGCAATATCATGAAAGTCTTCCATATTTTCACATAAAACAGGTTCTTCTATAAACATAGGATCAAATTCTTCCAACTTTTTCGCCAGAATCTTTGCCATAGGCTTATGAACTCTTCCATGAAAATCAATAGCAATTCCAAAATATTTTCCGGTTGCCTCTCTGATAGATGCCACACGTTCAAGTACTGCATCAATTTTATCATAGCTATCAATATACTGCAGTTCTTCTGTAGCATTCATTTTAATTGCACTAAATCCCGCATTTTTTCGCTCCAATGCCGCCGCTGCCACATCAGAAGGACGATCTCCGCCAATCCATGAATACACTTTCATTTTGTCACGGCATCTTCCTCCCATTAGTTCATATACCGGTGCATTATAATATTTTCCCTTAATATCCCACAGTGCCTGATCGATTCCGGATATTGCACTCATTATAACAGGACCCCCGCGATAAAATCCTGCTCGATACAGAGTATTCCATATATCCTCAATACGCATCGGATCCACATCTATCAGATATTCTGTCATTTCCTCCACACAGGCTTTCACGGTAGAAGCCTTGCCTTCTATCACCGCTTCTCCCCATCCACACAGACCTTCATCTGTCACAATTTCTACAAAACACCAGCGTGGACGAACCAAATATGAATTTACCTTCTTGATTTTCATAATATTTTCCTTCTTTCCGTTCTACCATCAGGAAACTTTTTCTTCTTTCAATTGTCCACATAGCTTCTGGTAAAACTGTTTTACATCTTCCGTTATCTTGTCCCAATTCTTTTCTTTTAAATCTTTCTTATTCACTAATGCACTGCCTATTCCCACACCACAGTATCCATGGTTAAAGTAGTCAATGGCATTCTGCGGAGTAACACCGCCTACTGCCACATAACTGGTTCCCGGAAACGGTCCTTTCAAACTTTTGTTATAATTCATAGGCAGTTCTCCAGCTGGGAAAAGCTTTAATGTAGAAAATCCGTATTCCTGGCATACACTCACGTCTGTCGGTGTCATAACTCCCGGCAAAAGTCTGAACCATATTTTCTTTGCAGTATTCTAAGACTGCGCATTTGTCGAAGGAGATAAGATAAATCCGCACCGGCTGCCAGTACTTTTTCAGCTGCCTGCACATCCAAGACCGTGCCAGCTCCAATCAAAGTGTCTTCCGGCATGGCTTGCTTCATATTATGAATTTGTTCTATGGCATTCCCATGACTGATAGATATCTCAAAGCACCGCAATCCTGCATGATACAAGCTCATCATATATGGTAATATGTCAGAATCAGAAATATTTCGAATAATAGCAATCACGGGATTTTTATCAATAATATCTTTCATAATGTACTCCTATCTTTTTACACCTGGTAAGATGAATCAGTTTACTAACGACAAATTGGAGAAACATTATTCTGTGATTCTAATAGCTCTTCTTCGTATATCAGTCCTTCAATATCCCCGGATGTTTCTATGGCTCTCGCTCCACAGATAGCACCTATTTTACCGCTCTCGGAATAAGAATAGTTATGCAATATTCCATACAGAAATCCTGCATTAAATGCATCCCCTGCTCCGATTGGATCTACACAGATTGCATTTTCCGGCAATATCTGCAATATACGATCACCATCATAGCACCATGCTCCACGGCTTCCATCCTTAAATACTACACATTTCATATTTCCAGAATGGTAAAGTTTATCTCCTAATTGTTTTATATCGGAAATTCCGTAAATATACTCAGCTTCCTCCATTCCTAAAAATAGGTATGTAGTTTTCCGGATCAGATCCTGCATAAGCGGTCGATAATCTTCCTGCCTCCAAAGTTTTCTCCTGATATTAGGATCAAAACTTATCTCGGTATTATGCTCCATTGCCATTTCCATAGAAGCATAAGTCATTTCTTTACAGGATTCACTTAAAATTGGTGTTATTCCTGTCAGATGTAATATATCTGCCTCTGCCAGTTTTTGTTCGGGAATATCACACTTTGTCATGTGCGCTGCTGCTGATCCATTTCTGTAATAGTAGACGCGGGTCTCCTGGTTCGCATGTATTTCCTTAATCATGAGACCGGTGGGATTCTCCCTGTCTACACATACATCAGAAGTATCAACTCCTTCTGCCCTAATCATCCGCAACACATATTGCCCAAGAGTATCATCTCCAACACGACTGACAAAAGCTGTGGATACACCTAATCTTTGTAGTGCGATTGCCGTATTGCTCTCAGCTCCTGCTATCCTCATTCTCAATGATGTCCATAGCTAAGAGATAGCTGCTCCGTCGGGATCAAATGATACCATTGTTTCACCTATAGATATAAACTGGGGCATAAATTCCCCTCCTTTCGGATATCTCTTATATGAGATGTTCCATATCCATATCTACATTATTAAGGATGGTTTCTATCTTGTTCTTGGAATCAAATAAAAGTGTTCTGACCAGTTTTGCCCTTTCTTCTGTATATCGGAATATGGGAATTGCCACGCTAATTGCTGCAACGACCTTTCCCTTCTTCCGTATAGGTACCGCAAAACATCGGATGTATTGTGTGGATTCTTCCATCTCATAAGTATATCCTAAAAGTCTGGCTTCACTTAATTGATTTGCCAAATCGTTAAAATCCGTAATGGTATTTTCCGTTAATGCCTTCAAACCATTGGGATAAAGCCTTTTTAGCTCCAAAAACTCCGTATCCATTAACAATGCTTTTCCTATTGCAGTTCCGTATGCCGGAATTCTCATTCCTACACGAGATGTCATCCGAATAGGACTCCGGAGAATCAATTTTTTCAAATACAAAACATCTCCGCCTTTCAATATACCAAAATGTGAAGTCTCCATACATACATTTGTCATGTTGGTTAAGATCTTCTCTACTTCATCCAGGAAATTCAACTGACTCAGATAAGAATTTCCCACCTGGTATAATGAAAAATCTACCTTATAGCGACCATTATTATCTAATGCCAAAAAGTGTCTTGCCGTTAATGTATACAAAATAGGATACAGGCTGCTCTTTGGTGCTTCCATCAGATTACTGATATCTGTAAGGTTATATTCGGAAGGGTGTTCTGCTACTAATTCCAGTATATCCAGAACTCTGCTTGTGGAACGATGGATATTTTTGTCTTCACTCATTAATAGTTCCTCCATAAAACGGATATAAGATTATAATTCGTATATAAGAACAATTGAATTATAACACTCAGTTTTTCCATATGTCAATATTGAAACTTTAGTTTCCATATATTTTCTTTCTATTTATTCTATTTTTGTGAATTTGCACAGTTTATTATTAAGCTATTTAGTATTTATCACGAAATATAACTATGATATTTACAAATTAGTTTCTCCATGCTATTATTTGAGCATGAAACGGATATAAGTACACGGTTCGTATATAAGAACGCAAATTCTATTTTACTTATTTATTCAAAGGAGGATTACTTATGAAGAAAAATTAGCAGTCATTCTTATGTCATCTATCTTAGCAGTTTCATCACTTGTGGGTTGTGGTAATACCCCTGCTTCCGAAAGCGGAACAGAAAACGCTAATACCAGTGCAGCGGAAGCAAACACTTCCTCCGATGCTAAAACAATTACTGTGTGGGCCTGGGACGACAACTTTAATGTTGCAGTAATGAAAAAAGCTGCAGAAGTATATAAGAAGACGAATCCCGACGCCAATATCAATGTAGATGTTGTCAGTCTTTCCAAAGAAGATGTATATGTAAAACTGCAGACTGCTCTTGCCGGAGGTGGCAGCGGTCTTCCCGATATTGTCTTATTAGAAGACTATGTGTCCGGAAAATACTTAAATACCTTCCCCGGTTCCTTTGCTGATCTTACCGACAGTTTCGACTATTCACAGTTTCTGGATTTCAAAGTTGATGCTGTTACCGTAGATGGCAAGACTTATGCCGTTCCTTTCGATACCGGAGCGACTGCTTTATACTATAGGGAAGATATTCTTGAACAGGCAGGTTATAAAGAGGAAGATATGCAGGATCTGACCTGGGATGAATTCATCAAAATCGGTAAAGACGTAACCGAGAAGACCGGCACTCCGATGATTGTAGAAATTGCCAATAATAAAACCTCTCTGGTTCGTGCCATGATGCAGTCCTGCGGTCTGTGGTACTATGATCAGAACGGCGATATCAACATCACGAACAACGAAGCTCTGAAGGCAGCTTTTGAAACTATTTCGGAAATGAAAGAAGCAGGAATTCTTTACGAAGCAGAAAGCACAGAAGGAAGAGCTGCTGCATTGAATAACGGTCAGGTTGCTTCCGTTGTAAATGCCCCCTGGTTTATTTCTTCTATTAAACAGGCAGAAGATCAGTCCGGTCTGTGGAGAGCAGTTCGTATTCCCAGATTTGCCAATATTTCCAGTTCTGTAAACGCATCCAACGTTGGCGGCTCCAGCTGGTATGTACTGGAAGGCTCTGCAAACAAAGATGAAGCCATCAAATTCCTTCAGGGTGTATGGCAGGGAAACACAGATTTCTATGATACTATTTTGTTAGATCAGGGTGCTATGGGCTCTTATATTCCCGCATATTCTACCGCAGCATACGATGCAGAAGATGAGTTCTTCGGCGGGGAAAAGATTAATGCTTTGTTCGCAGAAATTCTGCCGGATGTTATCCCCGTTAATTTCGGAGGTTATGTAGCTGAGGCAAATGATGCCATTACTACCGCTCTTGCGGATCTCTTCGCCGGCAAGACAGATATTGACGGTGCATTAGCGGAAGCAGATGCACAGCTGCGTAATCAGTTAGGCAGATAGGATTTCATGGTTCTGCGGAATAGAAATATTCCGCAGAATCTTTTCCTTAAAATATCCGGGATACCTTATATCCTATATTAGTTTTTATAGAAGGAGTCATTATGAAGCGAACAAAGAAAGCGGGCCCTAATTATAATGTTTACGGCTGGATATTTATTTCACTTGCATTTTTATTATACATAATATTTACGATTTATCCTGCAATCGATTCCCTTCTTCTTGCTTTCCAGAGTTTTGAAGGAGGCAAATATGCCTTTGTGGGTCTGAAGAATTTCAAGAGAATGTTTGGCGATGCATCTTTTTAAAGTCTCTTGGAAATACTTTCCTTTATATGGTTATTCAAGTACCTTTAATGCTGTTATTTGCCCTTATTATTGCCACTCTCCTCAACAGTAAATTTTTGAAATTCAAGGGATTTTTCCGCACAAGCGTTTTTTCTTCCGTGTGTCACTTCTCTAGTAGCTTACTCTATCATATTTAAAATGCTTTTTTCACTGGATGGTCTCTTGAATCAAGTATTAATCAAACTGGGAATTTTAGATGCGCCCTATCAGTATCTGCAGGATTCCACCTGGCACGCGCCGTTATTATTATCGCAATGATCTGGCGTTGGACCGGTTATAACGTTATTTTTTATTTATCCGCCATGCAAAATATCCCCAAAGAGACTTTTGAAGCTGCAAAGGTGGACGGTGCTAATGCAATCCAGACATTTTTAAAATTACAATTCCGCAGTTAAAGCCTATTTG
>ENA-OQCS01001792-OQCS01001792.1-human-gut-metagenome-genome-assembly--contig:-NODE-1792-length-10428-cov-1.631686_pt1 | contig 10428 bp, 9 predicted proteins | sample MGYA00242757_ERZ504575 | MGnify/ENA primary metagenome ERZ504575 (study PRJEB26092, sample SAMD00036297) | human gut metagenome | host: Homo sapiens | study: EMG produced TPA metagenomics assembly of... | reverse complement strand
CATTAAAATATCCTATCACTTCTAACATTTCCCGATTAATTTGTATTTTTACAGACATACAAAGATTAACTGTAACAAGATATGATTATTTCTGTCGTCTTAGTATCTATGATGGTGGTTTTCGTAACAGTTTATCATTTTGTTACAAAGCCGAAAAAGCAGCAAGAAAAGATTTATTCGGCGATGACCACCGATGAGCTTATCAGGTTCGTGCAGTCCATGCACTGTGAACTAGTGAAGAGAATTGATGCTGATGCCATTATCATCGGTTTTCAAGGAGGTTATTTTCATTTGTTAAGAGAAAAAACAGGTCAGAATATTCAGTTATATTATAAAGATTTTTACGCATGTAGCTATGAACAGTCTAAAAAAATAGTTTTTGACATTAACAACATTAACTGCCGATACACAGCTTGGACTTGCTATTTGCGTAAAAGTCATGAGGACGGAGAAAGTGAGATACCTTTTACGGCTTGTCTGTCTGCCTGTCTGTTCTTGTCGGGCAGTGAAACTCAGTTAAAACAACATTTGCGGGTATTGCTTGAGTCATCTTTTATGATAGCCCGTAGTTTTAAAGAGTTGGCAGAACAATCTGCTTCAATACAAGACGTGTTGGTGAAAAAAGAATTCGAAAATCGTTTAGCTTTGTTAAGACGAAAATTGGAGATTGGACATGGTAAGCTGTTGGAACCTGTCGATGTTTCCCGGCAAGATATGGATCAGATAGAGGATATTCTTTCTCTTTTTGGTACAGTGAAACAGGAAGATATAAAGGGAATGACACTGATTTGCAATGAGCGGATAGAGAGGCGTACCGAATTATTGTCTATTCTTTCTCTTCGGTTGAAAGATGCTGTGATGGATGAAAAAGGACAGGCGGGAAAAGATGCTCTGATCTGTATCACACTTGCTGAAGGGCAGTTGGTGATTGCGTTGGAGAAAGCTGAAGGCAGTAATGAACGATCTCTTTATTATAAGTTGTCGGCTATGCGAACGGACAGAGTGGATGCTTTTTTCGATGAAACCCAAAAAGGCAGAGTATTCAGTAGTATGATTGAGGTTAGATTGACAACGGATCATGATGATTATTGGGAGTTGAAATATATGTTGGACGATGCTAAAGAAAAAGCGGAAAACAAACAGTTTGACGAACTGACGGAGGAACAACAGGCGTTGCTGGCTTATACCGAGCCTACCTTGCAGACTACTATTTATTGGGGGAAGAAATTTTTCAGGCAGCAATGTTATCTTCAGGCGTTGGGGTGTTATCTTTCTATTTTTCGGTATTATCAAGTCCACTGGACAGAATTGCCGGAGCGTGGCAAGGAAGAATATTATGTGATTTGTTATCATATCGGTTTTGTTTATCTCACATTAGGGCATTTTGAAAAGGCTTATTATTATTTGACTAATGCTAAAAGAAATTCATCCATTCATGCGATTCGTGATTTTACCAACTGTCTCGTCGAAATGAAGGATACAGGAGCTCTTGAGTATATTTATTCTATGGTGAGTTTGGTTGGCAGTCAGATAAGATGTATGGTGATGAAAAGAATACCTTGTTTCCACTTTATCATTTTCTTCGGCGCAGGGCAGCACAAGTATTAGTAAACTTGAAATATTATTCGCAAGCTAGGGAACTGCTCTATCAAATGCTGGGAGAGGAGGAGAATCGTGAGTTTGCGGAACGGGAATTGCAGTATCTTGAGAGTATGGGTGCAAGTGATGATGCGAAGCGGAACGAGTGAGAAGAATGTGAGGAGGTTGAATGAAAGTTTCATGGAATTTCATAATGGGATGTTGCTAGGAGTAAAGCAGAAATGTGGAAAATGTTCTGTAACATGGGCTGCTCTTCATTGAACTCTGTGAAGTTACATTTTGTTTGTATTGATGATAAAGTGTAATCCCTATACCGTCCTTCTGAGCTTTTGATCTGATGGTATCTTGTCAAGTATCCTTGGATGAGTAAAGGTTGTTTATCTTTCTCATCTCTGAAAGAAAAGGTATAGGAGTAGAGTTGTCCGATGCAGCATATTATGCTAATTGATTGTCATTAGTTTACATCAAAAGATAGAAGCCTCTAAAATTTACTTGTTTTTCGCAACAATTGATGATTTAACGATTTTTTTCATCCTCTTTCTCCAAACAGAGAGAAAAAAAAGGCAAAACCGTCTTTTCGGCTCCCGACTTTTTGTTGGATCTTCGATCAGAGGGTGAGTACAAGGGTCGGCCAGTCAGCCAGTTGTTTCCGGTTTCTCCTTCGGGACATCCTTGGGTTTCCAGGCTACGATGAAGCTAACAGTTGTGGATTTGATCTAATAACTTTTTGCAAACCAATCGGTGAGTATCTTTTGCATTCGCATCGAGAGCTTGGTTACGGGAAGGTCTGTCTTTTCGGTAAAGAGCTAAAGCTGCGGTATTGCATAGAAACACCGCTCTGCAGTGCCAACACCTCGTATTTGATTCTCTTGAAGGACCCTAGGCGGTCGCCCCTATGAAGAGAGTTTTATACTTGATTTTTTTTAACCCGATACTCTTGTATGCCGTTGATGTGATTAGTGTTTCCTCTATAGCTCTGCCGTATAAAATAAGCATTCCCTATAGAATTAGGTAAAGTCGCTCTATAATTGAAGAGAGCGACTTTACTTACGATTTAATACTAACCTTCCTGATATATCCAGTAATCATTATCCTTTCTATTATCTTTGAAATATTGAATACGGTCAACGATGTCAATGCCTTCTTTGTTTTGTGGAATGATAAATCTGGCACGCTCTTTATTGTCCTTCAAAGAGTATGATACAAAAGCATTGTTTTCACATCTCAACAGCCCTTTTCTGTAAGAGAGCGCACGGATATCATATCGTTCTACAGAATTTGCTACTGCTTGTCCTTCAATGAGTGCTTGAAGCATACATTGGTAGGCATTAGATGATTCACGCTTTTCAGAGTGCAATGCCACAAGAGCGTATGGTTGTTCATCATACATAGTATATTTGCCATAACGCTCGGGGCGGAAGCATGGATACGCGATATAATAATATCGCCAATCGTATTGACTTTTAGTCTTGCATTCTGTTAGATACGCATCAATTTTTTCTTGTAAGTAAATGTCGTCTATTTCTATATCAATCTCAAGCAGAGAACGTAATGATTTTTTTGTCTTATTAAAATCTGGATTTTTGCCTGTCGGATGAAATAATGCATACCAAGCCTTATTGCCAATTCATCCTGATTCCCAGAACCAAGTTGAATGCACCAATTATTTATCCTTTGGCTATAATCATACGTTGCTAACATTGCACAGTCAATAATATCGCGAGAGCATCTATCAAAGACATGGATGAATCGCTGATAAAGATGAGTATTCTCATACCCAACAACATCTGTACGACCTTGAAGCAGATAGTGATCCTCCAACTGAAAAAGACCAGCAGAATGCTCGGGATGTTCTTTGGTAAACTGGAGCTTTTGACGCTCCTCTTCCATCTGAATTACATTGAAATTCAGTCTCACGTCATTATCAATCATTATACTATCTGCAATTTCCCCAGAAAGAATAATATTTTCTACCTGACGAAGATTTGCGGGCATACGGTTTCCTGCATCACCATTAGGGGTATCGACAACTTCGTTTCTGGAATTTTTGAGCAGATTCACTACCACACGCAAGCGTCGACGGAAATCCATTTCTTTTATCTTATCATAGTTCATTAAATAGATAAGAAAGGAGTAGAGCATTATTAACCAATAGGTAGTATTTTTACGCAACGCGGCTCCGGTCAATACCCCTTTGAAAATATTGAGATCTGTAATTTGTTGAGATACGACAACTTTTTCGTGTTCATGATAATCTTTTGACAGGTAAGAGTTGAAAAAAATATCAATTGGGTTAAGTATTAATGAATTAGACGTCGCGCTTTGTTTTGAATATTGACCATGCAATCAAAGGCTTGTTCAAAAAACACTACATTTTTTGGTTGATTCTTATAAAGCCTTTCCAGTAAACTGAAATCATCTTCTAAATCAAATTCTGATGAAGAGCGATCTGACTTATAGACAAGAATAAGGGAAATCATATGGAAAAAGTTTAGAAAACCGCTATCGACGAGATTATACTCATCCCTATAAATCCAAAGTAAATCGGTCCATTCGCGGTCTATCTTAAGGCCAATGCGTTTAGCAGTAGCTTCATCGTCATTTTCAGAACGCATAACCTTTAAGAGTTCTGCCTTAAAATGTTCAAAGTCAGTGAGTGGTTTTCCACGGGAGTTCATCTTGATGTAAATGTCATCGGTTAACTTCATCTCCTCAATATCGCGGAAATAGAAATTAATTTTATCCAATTTGTTCCATAAGTCATTAATATCGGCAAAACGCTTTTGGATTTCATCAAGCATTGTGAGCATTCCTCTAACCGTAGGATCGTTGCTCCATTCCATTGGAAACCATCCCTCATTTTAAATTTCATCACTAAGATGTGTTTTCCATGTAGGTTCGTAGTTAACGAGCTTTATAAGAAAATCTCTCGCGCTATAACGTGTGTTGTATGAAAACCTCGCAAGTCGCTTATCGTTGATGCCCTCTTTTTTATCTGCATACCAATGAAGTAGCCAAAGAGTAGTTAGTCGTTGCTGTCCATCAAGAGGAATCAGCTGACCATTCTGAATATTACCATAAATGAAATCGAGGGTTAAACCATTGTTTATTAATCCAGCATGTATTGCTGATAGAAAACGTTCACGAGTCTTTACTGCATGTGCATCAGATCGGCCTTGTGCATAAGCACGTTGAATCCGTGGTATAGTGATTCCACTTATTCCGTAAGGATTGTTTTCAGAAATCAGATTCTTCAGTGTCGTAGTTTCCATTTGTCAAGTTGGGTATAGTGGTATCGTTATTATCCTGTTTATAGTAAGGTGAAATTTTCTCATTAAGGGCCTCGGCATAATCTCTTCGGTCTGTCTCTCCCCAAAAGAAAAGCGATGGACCCTCTTGAGTATAGTACTTGAAGAATACGTGTTTTGTACAGATTGGGATGTATCTTCCTTCTTTATCGTAATTAATGACACGGTGTCTTTTAACATCAAAAACGGAGTTGCTAAGAGCCGCGTTTTGAGATACATCTAGCAGTGCCATATTTGCTAATCCATGCGAGTAGCTATTCTCCTTAACGACATCTTCCTTAGACGTGAATATGATAATTACTTCCTTCTGAATCTCATTAAAGCGTTCACGCACATTCCCTGGATCCTTATCGCTATGAAGTTGTTCAATCAATATCTCCATTTTCTCTATAAGTTCATTATTTACCTCAAAAATAGAACTTTCAGAAGATTTCAAAAGTGCAATATGACTTTCTAGCCATGTAAGAATATCTTTATTCTTTTTAAGGCTTTCGGCATTTTGAGCGTGAATATGCTCCAAACTCCATATAGAATCTTTATGTTTGTCAAATGGGAACCTTCGTTTACCATCGTCCATCAGACGTTCTGTTTCCACATTAACAAAGTCAATACCTTTTGTAGTTTGTCTTTCCTTGTATCGTATGATAAGCTAAGTAACTCTTCTTTATCTTTAATGCTTATTGATTCTGAAATCATTTTGTCGAGCTCGCTAAGAAATATATCCTTAGCAAGAGGTGTATTGCCATCATTCTGCCATACATTATAAATTTTCCTTAATGGAATGCCTATAGTAATCAGATAGCCAATTTTATGGTAAAAGTCATGGTTCGTATACCATTCACGGAGGGTGAGGAATACGTGATAGATACGACTCCATATCTCAAGTAGCGGATTTTCTATGGAGGTTTCTGATAGAGACTTTATTTGTCGATCAAAGTAAAAGAAAGTCCGATATTTTTCACGGTCGTTCCCTGATTTATCCACCATCAGATCAAGGATAAGATCGATACGAGTAGGCATTTGATCTCCGTCAATATTGGATAAAAAGCCCCAAAATGATGGATTTCGTAGTTCTTGTTCAATCATGTCCCATTGAAGTGAGACTTCCTCCTGTCGTCCTGACATCTTGTCCCGCGCACTATCCTTGAGAAACAACGCCTTAACAAGTTCTGAACTTGTCAGTGGAATTTTCCAATGTTTAGACGCTCAAACAGCTCAATGCCATTCTCGGAAGAATCAACTTCATACCAGATGACGCTTACTGATGATATGAAATATTCATTGAGTTTGGTCAGGTAAGCAGCCATTTCTCGACGATTACCCTGTGTCTTTTCTGTAAAGTATTGATCTATATACTCGTATGCAGATGCGATAAAATAATAATCTATATTCTGGTCTTTGAGCGAAAGATCAATATTTCTAAGAAATTTTGCAGATCCTTTACGAGTTTCATACTCCAATGTAAAGCTGGGCTCGTATAGCTCTCCTAGTTTTGCCTCCATATATTTACAGATGAGGTATATGGTGGTAAGACGTTGCTGTCCGTCAATGAGTTCGAACCTCTCATCTTTTTTCTTTACAACGATTGGTTGTAAGCAATATGGCTTTCCCGCACTTTCATAAATGTCATCGAGAAGGAGTTTTATTTCCTCCGAGGTCCATCTATAACCCCGTTGATAATCGGGGAGGTAGAAAAGGCCCTTGATCTTCCCTACATTTTTTGTATCAAGAATAATGTTTGACATATTGTAGTATCTTAATATAATTTTTTATACAATGTAATATCGTATGCTGACTGATTTTCGCTAGTTTGTATTTAAAAGGTGGAAACTTTACGAAGTTACTTGTTTTTTCGCTAAGACCGATGTTTTAATGTTTTTATCGTTTCTCTTCGAACAGAGGGAGAAAGGGTAACTGCCTTCTAGGGCTTCGATAGATCTTGTTCACAAAGATAGGGTATGTCGGAGTTCGTTTTGCCCAAAAGGGTAGTAAAATCGAGGATAGATTCACAGGTATTTTCTGGTTCCCATGCGAGTGTTATGTGTTCTATTCGGAGTTGTATTTTGTTCGATCTTTACACTCGGTTACTCTACGTTTTGCAGCCAAAAGAAAAATGATTGAAGTTATTTCATCATAGTGCAGCCATCTCTTCTCCCTTATTTTGACTTTACTTTATTGAACGTATATAGGAATACGGGGATAAAGTAAAGTTGGTTTTCATTTGAATAGCAAACTAATCTTGAATATATGTTGTAAGGTAATTTTTGTAGAATAGACATTTAATTCGCTTGGAAAAATGTCGTGTAATGGGGATGATTCGTTTGAAAAAGTGTAGAGCCTTTATACTGCTGTGTCTTCTAGTCTTGCGATTTTGTCTGCAATATATCATTAAATAGATAAAAAGTAATATTTTTGCATATTATATGATAAGTTGATTATGACAAAGAATACAATGGGGATTAAGTTGCCTCGAAAATTGGAGCAGAAGATGTCGGTTGTGGGAGAGCAGATAAAACTGGCTCGATAGCGGAGGAATTTGAGTGTGGCTCAGATGGCGGAACGGGCACTTGTTCCCCGTTGACTGTGTTCCGAATAGAGAAAGGCGCACCGACGGTAGCAATCGGAATATACTTGCGAGTGCTGTATGCTCTGCAGCTTGATGATGATATTCTGTGGCTGGTCAAAGAAGATAAATTGGGAAAAGCTTTGCAGAATTTGAGTTTGAAGACAAGGGAACGTGCTTCGAAGAAAGAGTAAGCGATGAAGACGCTATATGTATATGCCGATTTTGATTGGATCGAAGAAACAGAACTCGTTGGTGAGTTAGGCTATGAATCTCTTCGTAGCTCGGATTGCTATTGTTTTACTCTCAATGATGGATGTTTTGAAAAAAACACGGAGATTTGTTTTTGAGCGATGATCTGAATAATTATCAGGGACAGCAATATACGCAATCGGAGAAAGATATATTTGGATGTTTCTCGGATGCTTTGCCGGATCATTGGGGGGCGAACGTTGTTGCTGCGACGTGAGCAGATTGTAGCGATGGAGGAGAAGCGACCGGTACGAAGACTGTTTCCTTTCGACTATTTGATAGGTATCGATGACTTTTCCCGAATGGGGGCTTTCTATTGTAGAAATGATTTTCCGTTCGGTACGAAGCTCGGCTAAATCAAGGAATGCGGTTTTTCTTCCATAAGAGAGCCTTTGGGAACTATTTCGTAGGAATAGGCTTTCTCAAAGGCTTGGTGTCCGGCATCTGTCATAAGTCCTCGGTCTTCAAGATTGATACAACGTTCTTTGTTTAACTCAGTCCAATGACTTCCTTTGCGATGAGGTGAAAGCCGCTGTGCAAGGCATCCGTCTGGCAATTTCTTTAGAGTTGAATCAATCCACCTGAAGCACAATGCTTCTTCAACAACTTCAATGTATGGAATACATTCGTATGTGGGCTGTTTAGAGCGTGAAGTTACAACCCAACACGATTTCACCCGATTATGGTTGACCTTCAGCCATTCTCTCAACTCGATGCGGTCTGTGAAGTCTAGTAGATTGATAATTTCCATATTTGCCTCCAACTGATATGTTATTAATCCAACTGTTTTCTATAAACTGAGTCCAATGTATTTCCTTCTTTATCTTTCCATACCAACCAGCCGTTGTTGCTGCTACCAATACAGAAATCTGCGGCAGTACTAGGACTTGAAAAAGTTTTATCTGATGTCAATACCAATATTCCGTTCTCAGTAGAAGTGTAATCTTGAAGCATCTTTTCTCGTTTTTCTTTCCAGTTGAAAGACGGAACCATTGTTTTGGCAACAGTACTTCCTTTAGGACTGTGAATCCATCGGAACTGTAGAAACCTTTTGCATTACATCCTCTACCTTTGGTGTAGAATAGATGTTCTTCTTTGGGTTGTGATACTTCAAAAATATTGCAACCGATAAATGATGCCAAAAACTTCACATCTTCGAAAAATTCATTCATTGAGTCCTGTTGATGCTCCGGTAGGTTAGGGGCTTTAGGAATTTGTTTATTATCGCTTAAAACAAAAGCGTTTGCTTTCTTGGCTTCGGCTATAGCTTTATGTTCTAGGTATTGCACATCAACTTTAGTCATATCGGCGTCTTTCGATACAAATATGAGTGCTTTTTGCCAAAACGATTTTTTGCTATCGTGGTCTTTTACACGTTCTTTAAGTTCTCCGTTTCACCTATATACGCCTGCGGCTTGGTTGATTCATCTTCCCCCAGCAATATATAGAATGCAGGTTTTTGTAACTTCTCTTGTGTATTCAAATAAGAGAGATTAGAACGTGGTACGACAAACATTTGGCAATTTTGTTGCTAATGAATGCGTATTGAGTTCCTTTTGGGTCTCCATCAATGAGATATGTTGTTACTGTCTTTCCCATAAATATGTCTAAATTCAATTACTTTGAGGTATAACTCATTTAAGAACTGACTTTTCTTAATGCAAATATACACTATTATCGAATATAATTCCCTATATTTGTCTAATAAAATCATATCAAGTAATGAAACTGAATAGAATAAAGACTGTTTTATCCGAAAAAGGTATTTCTCAAACGTGGTTAGCTAAACAGCTAGATAAGAGTTTCAGTATGGTCAATGCCTATGCCTGTAATCGGATTCAGCCTAATTTGGAAACCTTGCAACGGATTGCGGAGATATTACAAGTTGATTTGAAGGATTTGATAACCGATAAAAAAGAAAGGTTACAATAAATTATTTAATACGGTTAGGAGGTTCTGGTTCCTTTTGTAACCTGTTGCAGATGTGTCTATGAACTTCTGATAATATATATTATTAAGAATATGACTCCTGAAGAAAAAGCAAGAATAAAGATAGACCAGTGGTTTGCCGATGCTGGTTGGAAAGTAGTCAACAGGGAGGATTATGAACCTACTTGTACGGCTGTAGCATAAGAGAAGGTTTATTGAAAGGAAATCTTGAGGCAGATTATTTCCTTTTCATTAATGGAAAAGCAGTAGGGGTACTTGAAGCTAAGCGTGAAGAAACAGACGCTTTTGCCTCCAAAGTATGCGAGCAAGCAGCCTTATACGCAAGAAGTGTTCCGAATATCTATCAGGCATATCAAAAGCCATTGCCTTTTATCTTCACCTCGAATGGTAAGGAACTATATTGCTGTGATTTTCGTGAACAAGATTCTTGTTTCAAGCAGATCATGAATATCCCTACACCACATGAATTGGTAAAGAGACTGGGAATTGAAGATGCATTTGCCGGACTCCCTACATTGAAAAAGAAAGGGCTGCGTGATTGCCAATATGAGGCAGTGACAGAACTTGAAAAGAGTTTCCGTGCCGGGCAAAATCGGGCGTTGATGGTTCTTGCCACCGGTGTGGGTAAACATATACTGCTTGTCTTGCTGCCTACCGGATGCTTTCTTATACACCAATGCGTAGAGTGTTGTTTCTTGTAGACCGAAATAATCTTGGAAAACAAGCAGAAGGAGAATTTGGAACTTTCCGTCTGAC
>ENA-OQCS01001791-OQCS01001791.1-human-gut-metagenome-genome-assembly--contig:-NODE-1791-length-10429-cov-3.779654_pt1 | contig 10429 bp, 17 predicted proteins | sample MGYA00242757_ERZ504575 | MGnify/ENA primary metagenome ERZ504575 (study PRJEB26092, sample SAMD00036297) | human gut metagenome | host: Homo sapiens | study: EMG produced TPA metagenomics assembly of... | reverse complement strand
TTTGCTTGTTTTCTTTTTTGCAACACTAAGATAAGTGAAAATTCTGACATGGCAAAATCCTGGGCAACTTTTTGTTGCTCAGGAACTTATAAATAAAGTTAAATTATAGTGTTGCGGAATTAAGGACATATAAAGTATATTTCCTGGCTAACACTACAGATGCTAAGCCATGGGAAAACATTTTTGCCCCAACAGCTGATAAATTCACAGAAACCAACAAGTTTGATGCAGGCTATGCTACAGGCACAAAGTTTGTTATGTTCAACCAGAATGACAATAATTCTAGGGCAGACCAATATACTGTATCATTCACAGCTGGAAATAAGAATATAGACAACCCTGCTTCAGTTAATAAGACCATTATGCTCGACCGCGTTACTGCTCGCATCGATAAGCCTACAACTGCTGAGGGAATAACAATTACTGCAAAATATCCAGAAGGTGCTTCAGATACAAAGAAGGCTGCTATTGATGCCGAAATTGCAAAGGTGAAGACTGTTACACAGTCTAATTACGCTATCACCAACTTGTCTAACAAGACAAACATTATGCAGAAGTGGGATGACGCATGGGCTGCTCTTCAGATTCCTGCAGGCACCGATTACATGCAGAAGTCAGGAGATTTGGGTGACCAGTGGACTTTGAAAAATTACAAATGGTTTGCAAATGCAGAAAAGAACTACGTATTTGAGAATACAAAGGAAGCTCCAACTACCATGTACTTCGAATACAAATTGGTTTTGGATGGAACCAAGTTCACAGATGATACCCCAGATTTCACAGATGGTACATTCTATCGCTATAATGGCGTTATCTACAGAAGCATTGCTGCTATCTATAAGGCATATCAAGATCAGCTATCCTCTTCGGTGGTAAGAGCGCAGCAGACCTCTTGGCAGAGTTGAAGCCAAAAACAACAGTTGAAGGTGAAACTACAACTAAGACTATCGGTGCTAGTGACACAGATTGGCAACCTTCCGTAAGACCAATGTTATCGAAGTATTCGTAGCAGGTAAGACTTACTACTCACAGGTTATCACCGACAAGTGGCTTAACACAAACACCATCCAGCGAAATACAGTTTATCAGTTGAAGGTAAATAAGATCTACAACTTGGGTGCAGACGTTCCTAATGGCAAGCCAGACGAGAACAAGCCAATGTACTACCTCGATGTTGAGGTTTCTGTTAACCCTTGGGTCTCAGTACACAGGATGTAAACTTGGGTGAGTAATCATTCTTCAAGTCAATCAAGCAGAAACAGAAAAGATGAATGCTCCGGGGATGTACCCCATCCCCCGCTCTCAAGATAATTCTTGAAACAACAATACTCTCAATCTCCCGGGGGCTACCCCGCCTCCGGGAGATTAAAAAAGAAAAAGATGATTTTTGCCGCCAAAGATGGCGGGAACCCCTATCGTGCTGAATCAGCACCACTCAACAAGAAAAAAAGGATGCCGGAGCTACCCCCACTTCTTACGCCCTACGGCACACTAGATATAAGTATAAGTAAAAGAATTAATAAAACACAAACGATATGAAACATTTCATCATCAAAAACGGTTGCAAGTGGTTTGTATCTCAGCCATCGCACTCTCTTCGCTTTCATCATGCATGAAAGACGATCTGACGAATTGTCCTGCACCTAAGGTGTCGCTCAAGTTCGATTATACATATAATGTTGAGAACGCTGATGCTTTCTCCCAGGAAGTGAAAAACCTCAACGTCTATGTTTTCGATAAAAACGGTAAATACTTCGATACCTATACGCAGTCTGCCGACAAATTCGAAACGGGTCACAGCATGGACATCACAGACTTACAGGAAGGCAAATACACCTTCGTCTGCCTGGCTCGTGACAAGAAACCTACAGGTAGCAGAGCCGACGGTGACGACGAGATGGAGTTCAGCTTCACCCAACTCACACCAGGTGTTTCTACCATCAACGACCTGCAGGAAGAAATGGGAAAGAAAGACGGAGAGGCTTCTGTCAACAACAAGAAGTTCACCGCTCTCTACACTGCCCAGACATCTCTCGACTTCAAGGGCAAGAAGGACACATCCGGCAAACTGAGTCTGATGAAATGTACCAAGACCTACCGCATCGTGATGCTTCCTTACGAAAGAAACCAGCAGGGATTCGTTGCAGAAAACTTCGACGTAAGAATCAAGGGATCGGCTGCTCTCCTCGACTACAAGGGCGACAAGGTAAAGGATGAAAACGGCGTAGAACAGAACAAGCCGATTACCTACGTGCCTTACAACGAGAAACTGGTGGTTAACACCGACGGCAATACTGAGGTAGATGGTGAAAAAATCGACAAGGCTCTGGTTTACGACCTGTCTTCTTCCAGAATGTTCGAGCGCAAGAACGATGTAAGCACCCGCAACACCGACAGTAAGGAGTACAACGACAAGCGAATCGTAATCACCGACAAGCGCACAGGCAAGGAAATCTTCAACCACTCACTGCCATGGTTCCTCGCTCTCTGCGGCGAGCGCACCGACAAGCTGGGAGGATCAGGAATACCTCGACCGCCAGGATCACTACACCCTCGTATTCTACGTTCCAAGTCCAGGTTCCGACTACCACATGGATGCTAGAATCAATATAAACGGCTGGGTTCTCAATCTGCAGAATGCAGACCTCGGATCCAAATAAGGAAACAGTGCTACCCACACTGTATAGAGAGAAAGAAAAGTATTAAGTATAAGTAAAAGATTAAAAAGATGAAACGCTATAACTCAACTTTGATCAAGATGACACGCCGGCTAGGCATGGCTATCGCAGCCTTGCTCATGTTGAGCACAATGGCATCTTGTTCAGACCAAGATTCGCAGGCACCTGCAACTGGCGATGAAGCTTACCTCAACCTGAGCTTCTCTACCGCTACGAATACAACTACCCGAGCAGGCGGCTCTGAAAACCTCGGCACCAACGAGACCAAGGCTAACCCTGATAGCGAGAGCGACATCCACAACATCAAGGTATGGGTGTTCAAGACGGGAAGTGACGATGATGCCCACCCTATCGCTGCCAAGAAGATACGCCTCCTGCTGTTGACGGAAAACCAGTTAACGGCAAATATACATTAAGCTTGAAGTTCTTGCGCAAGATGAACAATGAAGATGTAACCAACATCGACCTCTACATCCTGGCAAACACGGAAAGCACCAATGCCAACCTGAAAGGCAAGACGCTATATACCATCACCCGCAAGGACTTGAAGGAATTAACATTCACCAGTCCTTTCGGAATCAAGGATGACGGTAGCGGTAGCGCAGAGACAACAGCCGTTCCTGCAAACGGACTCCCTATATCTCGTGCCATTACCAACATCGACGTAAAAAAGTTTGCTGCACTCACAGAAGCCGAGGCACAGAACAAGAGCATTACGATTCCTCTGGTTCGCGCCGTTTCCAAGCTTCACTTCTATTTCGCACGTAAGGCTGATGGCAATACAGAGAATGTGAAGGTGACCAAGATTGAAGTAGCAGGAAGCACCATTCCTACAGCCAGCTACATTTTCCCAGACGAGGAAAAATATGATGAAGCAGATGCCAACAAGTCTGCAACAAGAAGCAAGTATGGCACTCCTACTTACGAACCAACAGCCCTCCAACTGGGAGGTGTTGAAAATTCGGGAATCAAAGCAGTTGCAGACCCTAAGGCATTCATCAAAAAGAACAGCCAGACAGCTCAAGAATACCTGAATGCTTTCAAAGACGCCGATATCGCTTCTCATCATCTCTGCTATCTCCGTGAAACCAACAAATCTATCCCAGTGAAGATTACCTATCAGTTGGCTGACGGAAGCATAGAGAAGACCCAGGAGATTTCAATCCCATCTGAAGGCACCGCAATCCGCAACCGAGAGCTCGTAGTTTACGGCTACTTCCTCCAGGGTGGAGCCTCTGCCTCGACTGGCAGGTAATGCCTTGGAACGTGGTAACATCTGATATCGGCTGGAACAGTGCAAGATGCCAGATGTTTGCCTGGACAACAGAAACACCGGGTGCAAAGACGGGAGACGTAGAAGGTCAATACTGCATGGTTAACAATCCAAGATACAAAGACAAGAACCATAATTCATTGTTGAAGGCATCTTCTGGAGCAGCTACTACTTCAAGGTAGAAGGTCCTACCGGACTGGTTTGGAAAGCTCATCTCACCAACACAAAGGATTTCGCTTTCAACTATGGCAAATCTATAGAGAACCAGACCACCTGCGTTTCTACAGGCATCGCCCGAAAGGATCCTTATCAGATCAAGGTAGAAGCAAGAATCCTTGGACAACAGGAACCTCATGGACAGAGAAGACAGAATGGGCAGAAGGTAAGGGCAGCAATCCTGTATATACCGACCTCTACGTAACCGTATCGCTGGATGGAATCCATGAATACGAAGTGGAAATCAATCCAGATGGTGCCGGAGGTATGTATAAGAAGGAAAGAAAGTTTGCAGGAACCAATACCCGCATCCGCATCTTCCAGCTGCAGGCCATCGAGGATAAAGGCTACGATGAGCTTCAGAAAAATAGTGGACATTATAAAAAATATTTAAATAACTAAAGTAAGGAGGGCAAACAATGAAAGCAATATCAAAATACTTTGCGATGTGTGCAATCGCCCTCTTAGGGCTTGCAAACACATCTTGCATGAACGATGATATAGACGGCACACCGAGTTGCGACTACGATGTAGTGCTGGAATATAAAGTAGGTGGTTCTGCTACTGAAACCCGTGCAGCTGTTACCCGCGCAGGAGAAACAACAGAGGATGGATCGGATGATCTCAATGAAAACAAGATCAATCGCCTCGACCTCTTCGTCTTCAATGATACTCTCGTCAAGAGTCTTACTCTTAAAGATGTTCAGGCAGTAAAGATTACCAGCACAAGAAAGTTGGAAAGCAAACAGCTGAAGCGTTCAGAGATTACAGGCAACACCCTCTATCTGGTGGCAAACCTGGATAATATCGCAGCATTACAACATTGGATCAATTGAAAGCTGCCACCATCAACAAGGCTGCCACCATCAACAAGGCAGCCACCTTCAATTACAACGCCCAGCAGACTTCATTCGTGATGGATGCCAAGATGGAGGAGAGGCCGGAGATTGTAAACGGAATGATTCACATCAAGTTCAATCTGAAAAGAGCGCTTGCCAAGATCCGCCTCAACGTACAAGATGACAAGGGCAACACAGTAGATCCTACAAAATATGCCTGTCAGTTGATACACTACGCAGCAGATGGTTCTATCCTCGCAGACGGCAACATCACCGACAATGCATTGAATAAAGATGCAGCAGCCAGCAGCAAGGTAACAGTTCCTGCCGTAACACAAGACAACAAGGCTGTGTTCTACTCATACGCCAACAATTGGATTAACAAGAGCAAGGATCCAAAGGTAGAAGAGCCAATCGATGTCAGCAAGCAGACCTACATCCTGCTCAAGGCAAAATACAACAACCAGGATTACTTCTACAAGGTTCCGGTAAACAAGCGCCTCTACGAAGGCAACGATGCCACAACAACAGATTGGGCAAACTACGAGCCTCTTTATCGCCTCGACCGCAACACCATCTACGACGTAACTGCAAGTGGACAGAGAAGGAGGCAGTGATCCAGAGCATCCGGCAGAACTGAATGTGAATCCTATCGTAAGTGACTGGGATGACAACATCCATGGGAATATACTGATAAGGTAAGCATCGAGATGGAACGACAAGCAGGAGATTTTGGAGAAGCTGTGGAAGTTCACTACGGTATTGACAATGGAGGTGGTCCAGCTATCACGCTGAAGAACATTGATACTGGCGTCAAGAACTGGATCCTTCAGTGCGACAACCCAGACTTTGCGTTCTATGTGAATGGAAAGATCTATGATACAGTAAGTAAGAGCGACATCAATGGCAACTCATTCACATTCTATGTAGTGCCAAAGAGAAATAAAGACTTAGCGGTAGAAAGAAATTTCAACACCAATGTATTTATCGTTCTTGCTCCTGACATGAGAAAGGTTCTGTTCAATGTAAAACCTGGACAACTACCTGGAGATGGCTTTAATATCAAGTTCACCCAGGGTGCTGATCTCTCAGGAATTTAAATGAGAATATGTGGTTTAAATAAACTAAAGGATTAAATCATCATGAAGAAGTTAAATAAATATAGAAAATCTGTACAAGGCTTGATGTTGTTGACCTTCGGTCTAACAATGGCAGGATGCTCCGCTCAGGATGATTTCTTCACCGAAACATCGTCAGAGAGCCTCAGCATCAAGCTAGTGTAACAGAAGCAACTGTATCAAGAGCAGTTACTTCTGACATAGACCTGCGTGAAGCTGCACTGGACAACCTGTACGTGAAGATTTTCGACAAGGAATATCAGGAGCAAAGTGTCAACAAGAAGTTTGAGAGCAACTTGCGAAACAAACAGAAAGAGGTTCTTGGTAAGGGCAACTGGAAAGTTGACTTGAATCTGCAGGAGAACAAGGATTACTTCGTGTACTCTATTGCCAATGCAAAGGAGGACTTGAGACAGGTAAATTCATTGGCTGACCTGGAAACGAAGGTGCAGACTGATAAAGACATCTGGAAGCCTTACAGCAGCGACAATGCAACCAAGAACTTCCTGATGACAGCCGACTCTCTTTGGACAGTCAGCAAGGAGCCTACCCAAACCATCGAAAGTAATCTGACAAGAGCTGCAGCCAAGATCGTTGTAAATCTCAAGATCAATGTTGAGGGCTACAAGGTGGTAGGCGAACCTACCTGGCAGTTGCTGAACTATAACACCCAGACTACTCTCTTCGGCGTAAATAAAGCTAAGAGCATAGCTAGTATGAGCGAAACAGAGACGAATGAGACAATGGCTAAGACTGCTGATGTCTATCAGTTGGTTACCTACAGCTACGCCACATTATGGATAATAATGCAAGTGCACCTCAGGCAAAGATCAAGGTAAAGCTGCAGAAGGGTGAAGAAACACCTGTGGATTACTATTACAGTATTCCAGTTCGCGACCCTAAGGAAACCAAGTCATTGGAGCGTAACTACGTCTATACAGCCAACGCTACCGTAACAAGTCTGGGCAGCAGCTCTGACATTACTTATGGTGATGCTATGGATCTGGTATATGATGTACAGAAGTGGACCAAGGGCGAAGAGACCACAATCAATGCTGGTGACCAGAAGTACTTGTTGGTTTCTCCTACCTTTATGATCATGAAGAACCAGAGATTTGATAATTCTACCATCAAGTTCTATGGCTCAGGTGAATGTACGGTGGAAACCTCGGAAATTTACTATTATGACAAAATGGTAAAAAGCAAACTTATACTCTGGTAGTCGTCAATACTTCAATGCTTCTGCAAATTATGCAGTGGGTCATGATAAGTTAAAGGATCAGGGAACAATTGTTATTGGCGATGAGAACAATAAAACCAATGACTTCGTGCCACTGTCTGTAAAATATATCAAGATAAAGGTTACTTGCGAAGGCGTGAAAGATCCTGTGAATGTAACTATCAAACAGTATCCTTTGGAGTATATTCAGGGTATAGCTGGCTGGTATTCTACAAAATCTATAGACGGTTGGATTGATTGGGAAACAGATCAAGATAGGCACGATACACAGAAGAAGTCATCTGATAATAACTTTCACGCAAAAGTAAAAATTGGAGCAGAGATTTACGAATATAATGACAATTGGCATTGGAATTATGGGAATTCTTATTATAAAGCTGCAAAGGGAGACATAGCTAGTGACGGACAATATAATAACCAGATGTACGTAGTACAAATTACAAGTACAGAGCAAGGTAGTAATTATAAAATCGGTCACGTTAAAAATACTTCGTATTCAACCGAAAATGTGGTTTCTCCAGCATTTATGCTAGCTTCACAGCTAGGAACAGTGAGTGCACATTCAACAGGTGAATCAGCATCGCAACATTGTAATGATTATGTAGAAGTGTCAAAAGACGGCAAGGTTTATGACGATTGGAGATTACCTACTCCTGCAGAAATTGGTGTTATTACAAAATATCAGTATGATGAATCGCAGAACGTGATAACAGAAGTTTTAAAAGGACGCTATTATTGGGCTTTGAATCACCAAAAAATTGAAACAAGGAAAAAGAATTCCGGAACAGGCACTCGTTGCGTTCGCGACCTCTCACCAGAAGAGGTAAAAAAGCTGGAAAACAAGAAAGAATAACAATTAAAGAAGGTACAAAATGAAAAAGTTAAAACTATATATCGGAATGTTGGTAGGACTGTTAGCAACCATGCTAACAGCCTGCACAAGCGATTTGTCTGAAGAGACGGTGCCTTCTAACAGCAAGGGTGAGATGACGCTCAGCTTCAAGGTATCTACTCCAGACTACAAAATCGGAACAAGATCTGAGGGCTACAACAACGAGGGGTTCGGAAGCTCTGATGTGCAGATATTCTGCTTCGATGCCAATGGATACTTCCTGGGCATGGGTCAGGTTCTGAATGTGGAAGCTACAAGCAAAGAGGAAATTGGCGAAGGTGCAGCTAACACCGATAACAAAAAGATTAGTGTGAAGATGCCTAATGCCACCGCCCGACTCCACATCATTGCCAATGCCAATATCAAAACAGAAAAGGCTGCCAACGAGTGGATTGGTTTGCATGAGAACAAGCTGATTACTACGTTTGAATCAATGGCTACTGAAGACCAGGCTCTGAAGACCAAGTATTGGGGATATTGCAAAGGTTCTACAACTGCAGATATGAAGGAAATGCTTACCAATAGCAGCAATGTGATTCATCTGATTAGAGATCGTGCTAAAATCACTGCTGACTGGGAAACTGCAACCAATATCCAGAGTGTAAAAATCTCCATCGGTGAAGGAATGAAATATGCAACAATAGCTGCATTCGACCGTAAAAATCTGGTATTTCCAAACACAACTGCTGATAAGGAGTGGAAATGGAATATTAACGACATTACCCTGCCTAAGTCAGTAGATAGATACAAAGGTTCTGCAGGCCAGATGGGAACTGTGCAATATTGCTTTGAGGATGAAAACTCAAGTAAGAATCCTGTGAGCTGTATCCTGAAAGTGACATTCAAAGACAAAGCCAACACCGTAAATGGTACAAGGTTTATCTTCAGGATAAGGATCAGCAATTCTATAAGATCAAGAGAAATTATACCTATGCGATTCACATCCAGAAGCTGAATCAAAAGTTAGGTTATACTGGCTACGAGGATGCCCTTAACGGCTATGCAGCAACAACCCTTGGATTCAGGTAGAGCAGATCGTACCAAAGATATCAGATGGAATCTATACATTGGAAATTCCTAATGGTACAAACGTGATGTTGAACGAAGGCGCTGCAGAAAGTCAGGAAATCGCCTTCAATTACAAAGGTGGTGATTTGAAAAACAAAAACCGTTTCGATGTAACTGGGTTACGAATAATGAGTTAGGTAAGAAAGAAGATCTCACCATTACCACCTATGCAGATGGTACGGGTAAGATTGGCTTTACCAGAGATGTCATTACCGACCAGCTGAAATCTGGCGAAATCCGAATACTCGACAAGGAGAGTGGTATGATAGAATCATCAAGATATACAGTATCACGAAGTTCAACTTCGGTTTCGAATTCTCAGGTATGTCTGGAAGGAAAAAAAATGATACGGGTACTCTTACCTATACGATTCCGAAGAACTATCCTTCTGAGCTTCTGCCAGTAGAAATCAGAATAGCTTCTAACACCATCAACCCTGAGGATTGCGATGTGGAGGTAGGTTCTACAGAAGAAATCGACAAAGAATTCAAAGAAGGCAAGGATTGGAACTGCTGGTTCTTAAAGAAGTTTAACACTACTGCAGATCTCGGAGTAGAGAAGACAATTACTCTCAAGAACATCAGAGGCAATAAGAGTGGTGACAAGGGTAGCTTCTACGTAAAAGCAAAATATGGTGGTGGTTTGCAACCTTTTGCATTCAACTACAAATAAAGAATTAGCAAAAGACATAAGTTAAGAATCATATATCTGTAAGAGAGGAGGGAAGGAAGCTTGGAATACTTCCTCCCCCCTTGTTTTAATTATTATAAGACATTATTATCATTTACTATTATACAAATTTGCGAAAACTAGACTAGACTGGTCGTTGGGATTTTAGTTGCCGAGGTGACTCACCTTCTAAGATTCCACGACTTTTTTGTGCCCTGAAAGAACACCTCATTCATAGGCACACACGCCTCATTCATAAGCATGCACGCCTCATTCATAGGCTCACACGCCTCATTCATAAGCATGCACGCCTCATTCATAGGCTCACACGCCTGAAAGCAGAAGCTCCTAGCCCAGGGCATCGCCTGGGGATAATGGCAATCAGCAATGCGCCCTGAAAGCAGAAGCTTTGTAATCATCTGGTTCTTGAGCTTTG
>ENA-OQCS01001790-OQCS01001790.1-human-gut-metagenome-genome-assembly--contig:-NODE-1790-length-10433-cov-1.918979_pt1 | contig 10433 bp, 15 predicted proteins | sample MGYA00242757_ERZ504575 | MGnify/ENA primary metagenome ERZ504575 (study PRJEB26092, sample SAMD00036297) | human gut metagenome | host: Homo sapiens | study: EMG produced TPA metagenomics assembly of... | reverse complement strand
AAAATCCGGAGTTCCGTCAAGATTATACGGGGTCACCTGGTATACATAGTAGTTCAGCCAGTTCGTGTACAGATTGTTCGCATGTGACCGCCATAAAAGCACTGGTTTTGTATTTGGATCGTCGTTTTTATAATAGTTCTTCGGAATCTCAATCGGGAGTCCTTTGTCTTTATCGCGGTGGTACTCGCCGTCGAGCGTCATACGGTCGTACTCCGGATGACCCATCACAAAAATCTTTCTTCCCTCTTCCGCCATGCCAAGATAGAATCCGGCTTCGTCGGACTCTGCGAGAATCGTGACATCTTTGCAGGCACGGATATCGTCGATCGGTACTTCTGTGTGGCGGGAATGCGGTGCCAAAAACTCGTCATCGAAGCCTCGCACAAGCGGGATTCTTGCGGTTGTTGACTTTGTGCCAGAACAGCCCGAATTTCTTCTCCGGAAGCATCCGTTTCTTCAGTCCGTAGAATGATACAGACTCGCCTGGGCTCCCCAGCAGAGGAACATCGTGGAGGTAACGTGTGTGTTCGTCCAGTCCATGATCTTTGTCAGTTCATCCCAGTAATCAACTTTTTCAAATTCCATCTGCTCGACGGTGCACCGGTGATGATCATACCGTCGTAATAATTTTCCGCACATCCTCAAATTTCACATAGAACGTGTTCAGATGGCTGGTCGATGTATTTTTCGCCTCGTGGCTTGCCACCATCAGAAAGGTGACATCAACCTGCAGGGAGGTGTTGGAAAGGGAGCGCAGAAGCTGCAGCTCGGTATCTTCTTTGAGCGGCATCAGATTCAGGATCATAATCTTCAGCGGACGGATGTCCTGATGAACCGCTCTTGTCTCGTCCATGACGAATATATTTTCGCTTTCGAGTATTTCTTTTACAGGTAAATCTGCCTGAACTTTAACCGGCATATTCTTTTTCCTCGTTTCTATTCTTCTTGATCTGCCGCGCTTTTCTCTGCGCAGACAGGCGGTTTGCTTTTTCCGGCAGGATTTCTGCGTCTGCTTCCGATTATAGCAGATTCCCGCGCGGGATGCAAACGCCTTTGCAGATATTTCGTTATTCTTCTGTCATCTTCAGAAATTCCTCTTCTGAGATCACCGGCACGCCGAGTTCGCGCGCTTTCCGGTTTTTGGAGGAACTGGATGTCGTGTCGTTGTTGATCAGATAGCTCGTCTTTCCCGTTACACTTCCGGTGGCTTTTCCGCCGAGCTCCTCGATTCTTGCCTTTAATGCATTCCGGTTCGGGAAATGTTCCACACTTCCGGTGATGACGAAGGTAAGACCGGCTAATTTCTGTTCTTCCTGGCTTGCCTGCGGCTTCTCAATCGTCAGATACGACAGAAGGCGCTCAAGGCGTTCTTTATTTTCCTCATCCGCAAAGTAATCCACGATGCTTTTTGCAATCACTTCTCCGACACCGTCGATCTGCGCGAAATCCTCCGCCGATGCATTCCGGATCCGGTCGAGATCGAAATCGAAGGCTTTGCAGATCATTCTCGCGTTTGCAAGACCGATATTTAAGATGCCAAGTCCGAAAATCAGACGGGGCAGCGTTGTGTTTTTCGCGCGCTCGATGCTGTCGATCAGATTCTGGTATGATTTTTCACCGAAACCGTCCATCTCCACAATCTCGTCGCGGTAGCGTCGAGACGGAAAATATCGGCAAACTCACGGATGAAGCGTGGCCCACGAATTTTTCGAGCGTTGCCTCCGACATGCGTCGATGTTCATCGCGTCGCGGCTTACAAACAGGGTGAATGCCTTCATGAATTTTGCCGGGCACTCCGGATTCGTACAGTAGAGGGTCTCGACATTGTTCATCATCTGAATCCGGGTGGCACCGCCGCAGGCAGGACACGTTCCGGAATATCGCGCACACCGCTTCTCGTCAGATTCTCTGAGATCTGTGGAATGATCATGTTTGCTTTGTAGACAAGGATTTTATCACCCACACCGAGATCCAGCGAACGCATGATACTGATGTTGTGGACGCTTGCGCGGGAAACCGAAGTTCCTTCCAGCTCGACCGGCTCAAAAACCGCAACCGGATTGATGAGACCGGTTCTCGACGGGCTCCACTCAATTTCAAGCAGAGTGGTCTCCTTCTGTTCATCCGCCCATTTGAAGGCGAAAGCGTTCCGCGGGAATTTCGCGGTTGTGCCGAGTGATTCTCCGTAGGCGATATCGTCATACAACGCGACAAGGCCATCGGACGGGAAATCGTTTGTCTCGATTTTCGTGGAGAAATATTGCATCGCCTCGTCGAGGTTATCTTTGGTGACAACCTTGTATTCCACCACCTCGAAGCCCTGCTCTTTCAGCCACTCCATCTGACGGATTCTGGAATTTTCGAAATCCTGTTCCGGAGCGCTCACAAGCGCAAATGCCATAAAATGAACGTGGCGTTTTTGCCGTAATCTCATTGTTCAGCTGGCGCACAGAACCGCTGCAGAGGTTCCTCGGATTCTTGTATTTCGCATCGACATCCTCAATCTCCTCGTTGATCTTCTCAAAATCGGAATAGCGGATGATCGCCTCGCCGCGCAGAACCAGCTCTCCTGGTACGGGATTTTTAAGGGAATATTTTCAAACACTTTTGCATTGTTCGTGACAACCTCTCCGATCACGCCGTTTCCACGGGTGACGGCCTTTGCGAGGGTACCGCCGCGGTACGTCAGAACGACGGTCAGACCGTCCATCTTCCAGGATAGCAGCGTTTTGTGATCCCCGATGAAGCTGCGGAGCACTTCCACATCTTTCGTTTTATCAAGGGAAAGCATCGGCGACTCGTGCGCTTCTTTCGGCAGTTCGTCCATCGCCTCGTAGCCGACTTTTGTGGTCGGGCTTCCGGCGAGTGTTACGCCTGTTTTTTCCTCTAATACCTGCAGTTCGTCATACAGCGTGTCGTACTCCAGGTTGCTCATGATCTCCCGGTCTTCCTGGTAATAGGCTTTTGCCGCTTCGTTCAGCTTTTTGACCAGTTCCTTCATCCGTTCTGTCTCGTTCATCGCTTTTCCTCCCCGATCTGCTTTTTCAGTTCTGCTAATTCTTTTTCCGTTAAAGGGCGGTACTCCCCTGTTTTCAGGTCTTTCAAGTGAATATTCATGATCCGCACACGTTTCAGCTTTGTGACACGATATCCTAATGCTTCGCACATCCGCCGGATCTGACGGTTCAGTCCTTGCGTCAGAATAATCATAAAGCTGCGCTCTCCCGTTTTCTGGATCCGGCACGGGCGCGTCACGGTATCGAGAATCGGCACGCCGGATGCCATTTCTTTCAGAAATTCCGGTGTAATCTCTTTGTTTACCTCGACCTGGTATTCTTTTTCGTGGCGGTTTCTGGCACGCATGATACCGTTTACGATCGCACCGTCGTTCGTCATCAGAAGGAGGCCTTCGGAATCTTTATCGAGTCTTCCCACCGGGTAAATCCGCACCGGGTAGGACAGATAATCGATGACGTTGTTTTTCTCCCGTTTTTCCGCAGTACAGACGATGCCGCGCGGTTTGTTGAAGGCGAGATAGACTTTTTTCTCCTCCGGGACAACGGTTTTGCCTTTCACGACAACAACGTCGCCAGACTCCACCTGCATGCCGGTTTCCGCGCGTTTTCCGTTTACCGTAATCTCGCCGCTTCTGTCAGACGGTCCGCCTCCCGCCGCGAGCAGACGCCCGCATCACTTAAGTATTTGTTTAAGCGCATGGTTTTATCCTTCCAAAAAAGCAGTTTCATAAAAACCAGAAACTGCTTTTTTTGTTTTGTATTATTCTATTGTTCCTACTGAATGCTCTCTACATATACTCTCAGGGAAGCATCTGCATCGAGTGCATTCCGATAATCGTTCTGAACCTGTTCGATCAGATTTTTGACTTCTTCGTTTTCGAGCGCCGCTTTCATAGCCTCGGTTACGGCCGCATCGCTGTCAGTATCATCCATGATTTTCAGGCCGCCGTCTTCTGTCGTGTAGAGATAATACTCCGAAAGCATCGGCAGGGTCTGGTTGATTCCCAGATATTTGCATCTGCTGCTGACAAACGCGATGTACGTTCCGTCGCTTGGACCGCTGATCGTGTAGGCCTTTACATCTCCGTATGACTCCACGTCGCTTTCTGCCTCAATCTGCGCCTGCTCCTCCGCGGTCAGATTATCTGTTACTGCAAAAAGACCGTTGATATCCCTTGCACCGAGCGCGGTGTAATACTGCTCCAGCACGGTGCTTACTTCCGGGACATTGTCCGCGGCAAAGGAGACAGCCGTATTATCGGTATTCTCTGTATTACTGGTATCGTCTGCCGCTTCCGGCTCACTTGTCGGCTCAGCCTCTGCATCCGGCGCGCTGGCGGTATCGGTACTGGAAGCATCTGCACTGGAATCATTCGCGGAATCCGAAACGTCCGATGAAATGCCTGTGCTGTCCTCAGAATCTGCTTTGCTGTCTGCTTTTACCTGTGTCTTTTTATCCGGCACATTGTTTCCGGTGCTGCTGCTTGTTACGGTTCCGCCGCTCGATTTCCATCGTTTTTTGGTGATACCAGATGAACGATGAGAAGAACCGCTGCCACAATCAGGAGAATTGCTCCGATCAGAAGCATGTAGCGCAGATTATCGGAAATCCATTCCCGGATTTATCTTTTGTTGTCATTGGTTTTGCCATATTTTCCTCCTTCATCAAAACTGATCCGCCGGATCGGTTATTGATATGCTCAGTAAGCAAAAAAACCTCTACTTCACACCGAAGCAGGGGCTTTCCTTGTCCTGCGCCGGTCCTGCCCGCCGCAGTATGCCATGTAGCAAAAACGCGTCTGGAGGGATTCGAACCCCCGACACACGGTACCGGAAACCGTTGCTCTATCCCCTGAGCTACAGACGCTGATGTGATCTGTTTTCTCAACCACACTATGATAGTTTACCACAGACTCCTGCAATTGTAAGTATTTTTCCCACCCAGCCGCCCATTTTTTCTTAAATTATTCGCAGACTATTCTGCCACACAGCTTACGTTTCTTCCTCACACAGCGTCAGTTCCCCGCTTTCCCGGTGGTAATAATAAACGTGATCCGACAGAATCTCCTGCGGCTTGACCGTCTTTTCATTCACGTCCCGTACCATGTCGGAAAGACACTCCTCCGGGAACACATCATAATCCGGAATCACCATGCACTCGTGGATACTGCTCGGAATCACATAAAGACTTGCCTCAAAGCGCTGCGAAAGACTCTCCAGCACGCCGGGATAGCACATGCAGATTGCACCCAGCTTTCCTCTGCGGTTGCTGACCAGGTAAAACTGTTCCGCCAGCGGACCAAGCTCGAACCGGGGAAACGTTACTCCGTACTCCTCTTTCAAATACACCATAAGGCTGTCTGTGCGCACCGGCAGATCCCGCAGTGTTCTCCCAGGCACGGCATCCAGCTCCTCCGCCGAAATTCCCCACAGCTCCCGGTGTGTCTCGTGGATTAGAATTGTCGCATCCGGCACGCGGTTTCCCCGCATCTGGTAATAGTACACGACCGCGAGATCGAGAAATTTTCTGTGCGGAACTTCGGAGAGCAGCGTACGGTTTTTCTCTGCATGAATGAGCTCGCAGTAGATCTGCGGCGCAGCATTTTCCAGTTTGGTAAAAAAGGCAGCTTTCTCCGGTCTTCTCGCCTCCGCTTCCACTTTCCGGTACTGCTCCAGTACCTTTTCTGCAATCTGAGAAAGCGGCACGCCCTGCAGACAGCATTCATACAGAAGCTCCACGTAGATCGTCGGTGCAATCCAGTCCTTCTTTCTGCTGATGACAAACGCCTCTTTTTCGATACCGTTCAGCTTCTGCACCGATTCTACCTTCACCTCAAAATCATCGCCGGCTTTTCTTTTCAGCAGCGCGGCAAGCTGCTCTTTGAACATCTGATAGTCCATTTTTTCCCACCTTTCCTGTTTGATTGCCTTTTGTATTTTTGCCTTACGGAACAAAAAAGCTCCGGAAAACACAACTTAAAAACCTCTGTACAGATCTGTATATGCCAGAGATTCGTTGGTTCGCGGAACTTCGAACGATGAGAAAAACGGGCCCGGGCTGCTTCCGACAGCCTTTATCAGCCATTTTTCAGACGAATATTCTATTTATTTAGAAAACCGTGTCCGCCACAAAGAAAGTTGTGACGGACAACGGCGGGAACAGTCTTACTTATACACGGGACAGATATTCACCTGTTCTGGTATCAATTTTGATTTTGTCTCCCTGGTTTACGAACAGCGGAACGCTTACGGTAGCACCAGTCTCAACGGTAGCCGGTTTGGAAGCACCCTGTGCGGTATCTCCCTTAAAGCCTGGCTCAGTCTCGGTGATCTCAAGCTCTACAAACAGAGGCGGTTCGATTGCGAATACATTTCCGTTGTAGGAACATACTTTAACCATTTCGTTTTCTTTTACAAATTTCAGAGCATCTCCGATGGTCTCTTCGTTCAGAGCGATCTGCTCATAGTTTTCTACGTTCATGAAGTAGAATAAATCGCCATCGCTGTACAGATACTGCATGTCTACACGCTCGATACGAGCCTGCGGGAATTTCTCAGTCGGACGGAAGGTACGCTCTACCACACCACCGTTGATGACATTTTTTAATTTTGTTCTTACGAATGCAGCTCCTTTACCAGGTTTTACATGCTGAAATTCAAGAATCTGAACGACCTGACCATCGATCTCGAGGGTAACGCCGTTTCTAAAATCTCCTGCTGAAATCATTCTGATTTTTCCTCCTTAACATAGTACGATGCGCCAAATGCGCACCATAGGCTTATCTTATAATATAATATTTTTCCCGATTTTTCAACTGTTTTTTTTCGTAATCCTGCCGCGGGCCAGATCACGCTCATAAAAGAACAGTACAATGTGCTCCAGATACCGTTTCAGAACGATCTGAATTTCCTCTTTCGGATTGATCGGCTCGGTCAGAATATTGTAAAGTCCGGTCCGTTTTGCACCGTACACATCGGTGAAAAGCTGATCCCCGACAAAGACCGCCTGCTCCTCTTTGATCCCCATTCTCCGGCATGCCTCCTGGTAGTTTTTCACCGAAGGCTTGTGCGCATTTTCGATATAGATAGAACCGACCGCATCGGCAAACGGAGCCACACGCGGTTTCTGATTGTTGGAAAGCAGACAGGTGGAAAACCAGTCTCCCGAAGAGACGCAAAGAACGCAGCCGCCTCCTTCGTTGCCGGCGCACCGTGCGGAACAAGCGTATTATCGATATCAAAAATCACGCCCCGGTATCCTTTCCGGTACAGATCCGCGTAATCGATCGTATAGGCACTTTTTTCTCTCCGGTCCGGGTAAAACATCCGCATCAGTATAGTTCCCCGGTTCTTCTGGTTTTTTCCACTCATCTTCTTTCTCCAATCCTCTTTTCGTTTATACAGTAACTTTATTCTTCTTTCAGAAACTCCTGCAGAGCCTCAAAATTTGCTTTCATCTGGTCATAGCCGTGCTGGTAAAATTCCCGCAGCTTCTCCTCGTCCTTTTCGAGACGCGATACCGCCGGTATCTCCGGGCGGATCACAAAGACGGAGCCTTCTTCTTCCCATTTTTCGATGCATTCGAGCACCTGGTTATAATGTTTCGCGCGGTTTACAAGCGCACGCACGAGATTCGGGTATTTGCGGAATGCCGCCACATACAGCTCCCAGCTCTCGTTCCCTCTTTTTGCGGTAACCGAAATTCCGTGTCAGAATAATGACATTTTTCGGTGTCCCGTCTTTAAGGAACGGATAATCGGGATCGAATCGGCACACCGCCGTGACGTACTCGTTTCCGTCGATCTCCACCATCGGGCAGGCGATCGGCATGCTCGATGATGCACGGCCAATTGCAAGCAGACGTTCTTTATTTTCGCGGTCATCCAGATATTCCGCGCGTCCCGTCTCACAGTTTGTCACAACCAGCTCACACGTCTGCGGCGATGCAAAATACGTATCAAAATCAAATGGAAAAACCTCATACGGATACCGTTCGAATACCATATCCATGTCGAGCAGTGCTTTTTTCTCAACGATTGTCTTGATATTCTTATTGACGTAGCGGTTTTTCTCATCCGTGACAATCATACAGTCCCTCGTTCTGCCAATCTGGCGCGATACATAGTCCAGCGCATTGCAGGCTCCGGCGGAAACGCCGATCACATGAGGGATATAATACTCCTGCTCCATCAGAAAGTCCAGCGCTCCTGCTGTAAAGACGCCGCGATTGGCCCCTCCTTCCAATATGACTGCTCCGGATTTTGTTATGCGTAATTTTTTGTCTCATTCATTCTCCTGCACTCTCCTATTTTTCACAATGACACATTACTTCCTGCACAGAGCAATGCCGGAGCAGATCGGAAAATCCCGACACGCTCCGGCCCTTCTGCCTGTTTTATCTGTTTTCCAGCGGAACATAGTCCACTTCATCTTTGACACTCTTGTACGCCGGGCGGATGATCTTGTCGGTGTTGATCAGTTCCTCCATCCGGTGTGCACTCCAGCCGACGATACGCGCGCAGGCGAACATCGGGGTGTAGAGCTCCAGCGGAAGATCCAGCATGCTGTAAACGAAGCCGCTGTAGAAGTCGACGTTTGCGGATACACCTTGTAAATATGGCGCTCCTCGCCGATGATCTTCGGAGCCAGTTCCTCGACCATAGCGTACAGCCGGTAATCTTTCTCTCTGTGTTTTTCTTTTGCCAGCTGCTCAACGAAGGTCTTGAAGATGCGCGCACGCGGGTCGGAAATGGAGTAAACCGCATGGCCCATACCGTAAATCAGACCTTTCTGTCGAACGCCTCTTTGTGCAACAGCTTTCTTAAGTAATTCGATACTTCTTCCTCATCCGTCCAGTCTTTGACGTGTGACTTCATATCGTCGAACATCCGCACAACCTTGATGTTTGCACCGCCGTGCTTCGGTCCCTTTAAGGAGCCGAGCGCCGCTGCAATTGCGGAGTACGTATCGGTTCCGGAAGAAGAAACAACATGTGTTGTAAAGGTTGAGTTGTTACCGCCGCCGTGCTCCATGTGGAGGACGAGGGCAAGATCGAGGATCTTCGCCTCCAGCGGGGTGTATTTCTGATCCGGGCGGAGCATCAGCAGAATGTTTTCTGCGGTGGAAAGCTTCTTCGACGGATTGTGGATATATAAACTTTTTCCCTTGATATAATGGTTGTACGCCTGATAGCCATAGACGGACAGCATCGGGAAACAGAAATCAGGTTAATGCACTGACGAAGCACATTCGGAAGGGAGGTATCATCTGCGTGGTTGTCGTACGCGTACAGGGTCAGAACGCTTCGGGACAGAGTGTTCATCATGTCCTTGGTCGGCGCTTTCATAACAACGTCACGCACAAAGTTCTTCGGCAGGGACTGCTGCTGTTTAAGATTGTCTTAAAATGATTGAGCTGCTCTTCATTCGGCAGATTTCCAAATAAGAGCAGATACGCAACTTCTTCGAATCCCATACGGTTTTCACTTAAAAAGCCCTGGGTCAGTTTTTCCACGTTGATGCCGCGGTAGTACAGACGTCCGTCACACGGCGTTTTGACGCCGTCAATGATATCCGAAGACACAACGTTTGAAATCTGTGTCAGTCCCGCAAGGACGCCAACGCCGTTGATATCGCGCAGTCCGCGTTTTACATCGTATTGCCCATACAGCGAAACATCCATTTTGGAGTTATCCAGACAGATGTTTGTCAGTTCCTCTATTTCCGGTGTTACTTTCATGCTAAAAGCCATATGCATTCCCCTTTCTCTTCTCTTTTTTTACTCACTTTCGCTCATTATAGCATTAAACCAGGGGATTCGTATACTGAAATTTTTATAAACATTCGAAAAATTTTCGTAAGATTTTGTCTCACAAAAGGTATCAGGCTTCTGTTTTACATGCATCGAAGGCTTGATCCAGTGCGTCCAGGAAATCTCCCATCACGTAATACAGCGTCTCAAACCGCAGATAATCGAGGACGTTTTCATCCCACATAAACTTCAGCACCGGCGGGAATTCCTCATCGGACTCCCAGAACTGGAAGACGAGCGGCAGAAACGGAAAGACATGAAAAACAAAAGCAGCGTCTCCCGGGAAATATGGTTTTCCGCCAAGGGAAACGCATGCTTTTTTCAGCTGTTCCACATGCCCGTCATATCGTGCGGCGCGGCTGTCGTGAACGCCGGACGCAATCGTGCGGCCTTTGATCGTTCCCTTTAAGGAATTGGTACGCGCATACGTGCCGGCGAGCACAATCTCCTTCTTTCCGCAGCAGAGCAGGTCGAAAATCGTCAGCGTCTCATTGAAACTGCCCTGATGTACATGAAGAAAATGGTCTTTTGATCCCTCTACAACGCCGGTATGGCGGTTCACTCTCCATTCTTCAAAAAGATACGGCACATAGAAATAATCGTCAT
>ENA-OQCS01001789-OQCS01001789.1-human-gut-metagenome-genome-assembly--contig:-NODE-1789-length-10433-cov-3.428779_pt1 | contig 10433 bp, 16 predicted proteins | sample MGYA00242757_ERZ504575 | MGnify/ENA primary metagenome ERZ504575 (study PRJEB26092, sample SAMD00036297) | human gut metagenome | host: Homo sapiens | study: EMG produced TPA metagenomics assembly of... | reverse complement strand
TGACGACCGACTGTTCCGACGAGGCGGAGATGGCGGGCTGGCCGAAACCGTGCGCTGTGGGAATCTCGCTTGGCGGCATATTGTCGACGGTACCGTGGTGACGTTCGCACCGTTCATGCACTGGTCGCAGCCCGTGGAACTTTCCGTCATGGTTCGTGAGGCGACCGGATTGCTACCGGAATTTACAACGATATCGATTCGTTGGTGGTTGACGCCTGCCTGTTTGGACCGGGCGTGGATTGGATAGCTTCGCGGTGCTGACGTTCGGCGCGGGCGTCGGCTATTCGTTGACGTTCAACGGCGAGCTGGTAAGCTGTCCGGATAAAAGTTACGGTTTGGTCGGGCATATTCTGGTCGATCCGGATGGGCCGCGTGTGTTTCCGGACACAAGGGATGCGCGCAATGCCTGTCCGACAACTCGATCGCGGCGGAATATTCGCAAATCATCGGACATCCCGCATCATTCGACGATTTCGCACGTGACGCACGCGCGAACAAACCGCAAGCGACGAATCTGGTGAACCGCACCTGCTTCCGTCTCGGCACCCTGGTGGCGACCATCGCCAATCTTGCCATGCCAGACAAAATCATGATCGCCGGAGAATCGTCGTTCATCGCGAAATTCGGCATTGACGACTTGCGTAACGGCATCAACATGTATCGGCATAGCCAGGCCGCGCCAGTGGATTTTGAAATTCCCGACCACGATTGGGCTTTGTGGGCCAAGGCGGCCGCATCACAGGCAATTCGGCAATATGTTGGCTGATTGATTGCGATTGATTGCGATTGATTGTCTTGCAATACAAAAAATCCTCCCTTTTGTTCAGGAGGATTTTGTTATGCGATTACGGCTTATTCAGCGCTCTCGACGGGCGCAAGCACGGCCTTGAAAAGGACTGCTTGCGCCGGGTGCAGTGCCGGCGGGCGGATGCCGTACGTGGCAAGCGCGCGTCCGGTCATCCTCACGCCTTCGGCCTTCCACCAGCCGAGCGGGCTCTGTCCGTTGGCGATGTCTTGCTTGGCGAGGTCGAGGCTCACGTCGAGCGGCGACACCTCATACACCTTGTCAGGGTCGAGTCCGGGCAGGCGTACCGGCGCGGCCGGGTAGGTCTGCGAGGTAGTGAGCTGGGTGAAACGGTAGATGCGGCCGCTTGGTTAGGCATGACCACACCGTCCAAGCGCACTGCCGGATCGGCTGCGTCGGAATGCACGACTGTGTCGACGGCGAACCCATTCGCGATGCTTCTTGAATTCGGCGACCCATTCGGCGAGCTTGTCGATATCTTCCTGCGGTTCCTTGAGCAGGTTCCATTCGATGCCCATGTGTCCGAAGAAGGCCATGGCCATACGCAGTTCCTGCGTGGTGGCGCGGTGCGTGGAGTGCGCCGGGGATGCGCCACATGTTCGCCGATCATTTCCGGCGGCACGAGCAACGAGGTGTAGCGCTGGATGTCGGCGCGTTCCACCGGGTCGACGCAGTCGGATCCCCAATGCGGTCGGCCACTTCGAGGATGCCGAGGTCCACGCGGCCACCGCCGGAAGAGCAGCTTTCGATTTCAAGTCCTGGATGCGCGGCCTTCAGATCGGTGAAAATGCGATATACGGCGAGCGTCTGCTGGTGCACTGCCGGGCGTCCGGTGCGCGGGGAGACGGCTTCGGTGACGAGCTTGTTGTGATCCCACTTGATGTAGTCGATGCCGAGTTCACCAACGAGCTTGTCCATTGCGTCGTAAATGTAGTCGTAGGCGTCCGGATTGGTCAGGTCCACAACCTGCTGGGTACGTCCCTGCATTGGCAGACGGCCTTCAGTGGGCTTCAACACCCAGTCGGGGTGTGCGCGGAACAGGTCGGAATCAGGGTTGACCATTTCCGGTTCGAACCACAGACCGAATTCGAGTCCCTTGCCGTGCACGTAATCGGCAAGCGCCTTGAGCGACTTGTCGCCGTCGGGCCACACGTCCTGCGAAATCTGCCAATCTCCGAGGCCGGAGGTGTCGTCGCGGCGGGAGCCGAACCAGCCATCGTCCACGACGAAGCGTTCCACACCACTTTCCACGGCCTTGTCGGCGAGTGCGGTGAGGGTGTCGTAATCATGATTGAAGTAGACGGCTTCCCACGTGTTGAGAATGACCGGGCGTGGCTTGGGTGCGATGTTGTGTTCAGCGAGCCAGTCGCGATGCACGCGGCGAATGTAGCCGTGGAAGCGCGCTGCGACTTCGTTGAGGCCTTCGCCATAGGAGCCGATGAGCCATGGGGTGGTGTAGGACTCTCCGTTGCGAGGCTGATTTCACCGCCGAACAGCACTTCGCCGCCGCCAATCACGCCGCTGGTATAGGGCAGGCGTCCGCGGAAAGCACGCTGTTGCCGCTCCAGGCCACGTGTGCGGAGTAGACGTTGCCGTGCGTGAAGCCGAAGCCTTTTTCGCCGACGCTGAGCAGCAGGGTGGCATCGAAGTCTGGGCGTCCGGCCATGGATGCTTTGGCGAAGCGGCCGAGGGTGAAGTCTTGACGCTGCGGGGAGCGTTCGCGCAGATGGTGGCCGGTGGTGGTGAGGATTTCGTTGGCGTCGGCCGGCACGGTGAATGCGAGTTCGATCTTGCCGACTTCGAGCTGGCCTTCGCCAGTGTTCACGACTTCGGCGTTCTGACGGATGAGCCGGTTTCGTCGAGTTCGCAGGTCCAGATGAGTTTCACATGCTGTTCCACGTCTTCTGCGGTGACGGTAACGGTTGGGGTCTGCTTGGGTTCGTCGGCCACGCTCCAGCTCGGGTATCCGTCTTTTTCGCCCATGACGTAGGTTTTGCCAGCTGCCACGGTTTCGGCGGTGATGTTGCTGACTGCGAACTTGCAGAACAGTTCCACGCCGTCGCGGCGTACGTCGAAGCGGGTTGCGCCAATCCAGGATTCGGATTGCGTGGGCAGTACGCTTGGCCATGAGGTGTAGTCGAGCGCGCCGGAAACGCGCTGTGGCATTTGCGCGTCGAACATGTCGATCGCGGTTGCCGGGGCTGCGAGCGGGCGGCCCCAGTGCACAAGTCGCGGCAGATCATTGCCGGGGAATACGAGTGCGAACGCCACGTTCGCGGCTGGCTGTTCGGCGTAGACCGCAGTGAGTTCGGTACCGTTGGTAGCGTTGCCATGGAAGGTCTGAATGAGCGTCATTGCAGCATCCTTTACATATTGCGATTGCCTTGTATTGTCACCTTCGATAATATGTCAAGCTTTATTTGTTGACGTCATCGAGCGTGTTTCTTTCTTTCGGAAAGTATTTCTTGCGACTGCAAAATCGAGTTACCGTTTTCCAGCAAAAAAATCAGTCATTAATCGTGCGCATTCCATTTCGCGCACACCACCGACGACTTCCGGAACATGGCCGACGTGAGGGTCACGCGGAATGTCCCAAATCGAACCGCATGCACCAACTTGGCATCCCACGCGCCGAACACGATTCGTCCGACATGCGTTTGCAGGCACGCGCCGGCGCACATCGGGCATGGCTCCAAGGTAACAATCAACGTGCAATCGGCAAGATTCCACGTACCAAGCGACCGAGCGGCCTGCGTCATGGCCTTGACCTCAGCGTGAGCCAATGGATCGGCATGCGCCTCACGCAGATTACGCCCCCGACCAATCACCGCTCCCCCAGCGTCAAGCACGACAGCACCGACCGGCACCTCACCCTCCGCTGCGGCTTCACGAGCCAACTCGATCGCAAGTCCCATGTCGTCACTCCACTGCATATCCGCCACTATACGGTTCCATTCACGTGAAGCAAAAGGCGAAACACACCCATAAATACCTCTTGGTAGGCTGGAAGAGTTTGGAAAATGCGCGCAAAGGAGGCACGTTGGCGGTATTCGAATTGATTGTATGTATTATCGCCGCGGTTGTGCTGTCTTCCTTTATCAGCCGTTTCATTCCCAAGGTTTCCACGCCTCTTGTGCAGATCGCGTTGGGTGCGTTGGCATCGCAATTACCGTTTTTTCCGAACGTCACACTCGACCCGGAACTGTTCATGGTGCTGTTCATTGCGCCACTGCTGTATTTGGAAGCGCATGAAATCGACAAAAGCGAGCTGTTGAAATCCGTTAAACTGTCACTTTCATTGGCGATTGGACTAGCGATCGCTACGATGGTAGCCGTTGGTTTCATCCTGCATGCCGCATGGCCCGCAATTCCCCTTGCCGCGGCTTTGGCACTCGGTGCCGCGCTTGGACCGACCGACGCGGTCGCCGTATCTTCGCTTGGCAAGGAAGCCGCTCTTACGCAACGGCAAACCAGCGTGCTCAAGGTGAATCCCTGTTCAACGACGCGTCCGGCATCGTCGGCTTCCAGTTTGCGATTGCAGCGGCCATCAGCGGCGTATTCGAAGTGGGCGATTCTGCCATACAGTTCGTGTTCTCGTTCTTCGGCGGTGCTATTTTCGGCTTGGCAGTAGGCATGATCGCCGACCTGTTATTTGAATCGTTGCGATCTTTCGGTTGGGAGACGACCACAAGCCGTATTTTGATGGAATTGTTCCTGCCGTTCATTCTGTATTTGGGTGCGGAAGCGGTGCATGTTTCCGGCATTCTTTCGGTAGTGACGGCCGGTTTGATCATCCGTTTCGACCGAACCGGCATCGGCCCGAATGTTGCTCGCACCAACATTGTTTCGTCAAGCGTATGGGGGGTATTCTCGTTTACGCTCAACGGCACGGTGTTCATTCTGCTTGGCATGCTGCTGCCGAATGCGATGAGCGCAAGCTGGGATGATCCTCAGGTCAGCAATTGGCGGCTGCTGGTTGCAATTCTTACGGTTTCCGCAGTGGTGATCGTCATGCGATTTCTGTGGATTTCGTTGATGCTGCGTCTCGCACGAGATACCGTCACCGGTAAGCGACGCAAGATGACGGCGCAACGTTGGCGTTCGGCCGCGGTCATGACGTTCGGCGGGCCGAAAGGCACCATCACCCTGTCGTTGATGTTCACGATCCCGTACACCATTACGGGAGGCGCGTGGTTCCCCATGCGTGACGAGCTGATCTTCATCGCAGGTGGCGTGATCGTCGTAACCTTGCTGCTCGCCAACTTCCTGCTGCCTCTGCTGGCGCCGAATCGCAATAAAGACACTTCCGTGAAAATGGCTGAAATCACCATCGAAGTGCTGCGACGGACCGTGGAGGAACTGACGGGACGAGTCACACCCGACAATCGTCGTGCGGTGCTGATGATCATCGACTCGTATACGAAACGTATTACACGGCTGAAGCAGCGCATCGGAGAAATCGATCCGCAAGGGTATATGCAATTGCAGATCGATGCGCTCAATTGGGAGAAGGAATACGTCAAGGCGCGACTGGCGAAAGTCAAAGCGACGCCGAACGACGACAAGGCAGCGCACGATCTGGAAATCGAAGCATGCGAGCGCCTGCTCGACCAGATCATGAGCTCACTGCGCCATATTGAAACGGAACATAATTCCGGACGCACCATCTGGCGAGCCAAAGGCCGCTTCAGAGCGTTGCAGAGGCGTATGGGCACCATGTTGAAGCGTGTGAACAGCCGCATTCGCCGCACTACCCCGCTGTTCAGCGACGACGAGCTGTTCGCGCACACCCGCGTGGTGCAGGTGGATGCCATCGAACATGTAATCGACCGCCTGTATGAGGAGATGGGCCGTGACACATACAATACGGAACATTGTTCGGCACTGCTGCTGGATTACCGACGAGGCGAGGCTACGCTGAGGTCGCGCCCGAATGTGGGCACGAGCGCGGAGGCGCAGGCGCAGGCGGAAGATGTGAAGCGCGAAAGCTACGGTATCGAGCTGGGTGTGATCCAAGACATGTACGAGGCGGGCGACATTACGCGTGCGCAATCCAAGCAGCTGCGACGCAACGTGTATGTGATGAGCGTGGACGCCGACGCGCAGATCTAGCATCCGCTGATCTGATGGGGTTAGCAAGCTGGCGTGAGCCGGTGATCCGCCATGAGTTTGTTTGCGAACGAACTGTGGGAACCTGGAGGATGAGACAACTGCGCGGAAACGGAACACGCGTATAACGTGGCAAACTGGAGGCCATTCCACAATCTAAAACATGAGGGAATTGAAATTCTCAGATATTTCCCAGAAAACGCCAGACATGTACTCAGCATCGTCTGCTTATATAGGAGATGTCAGCAAAAGAGCCGACCAGGAACCCACAGCAGTTCCCGACAATTGAACCCTTTCTTCTTCTCTCTCCTTTCTCTCCCCGGTGGTCTTCTCTCCACCGGGGTTTCTTTTTGCCTTCAACGGGTGGATTCCTCCAGTCAGTGGGAGAATCTGCCCGCTTACAAGCCGCTCAGCGTCCCAATCCTTCCAGTGACTGGGAGGATTGCCCCGCTGAAACGGGTATATTGGAGGCATGAGTGAAATACGCGAGCACGAAACCAGCGATTCCCACGATTCCAGCAATCCAAACACCCCGACCGGTCTGATCGGGCGCAAATCGCAGGTGGTTCCGGGGCGGTTCGGCGAGCCGCTGCAGGTCACGCACGTGCAGTATTCGCGCGGGGGTGGTAATGCGGCTCCACGACGCCCGCTGTTCCTCTGCCTGCACGGCTGGGGTTCCAATGAGGCTGATTTGGCCGACATGATGCGTTACGTAGCTCCCTACAACGATTTCGCGTCGTTGCGCGCGCCGCTCGTGCTGCAGGAGGCTGGTTCCGGTGAATTCGGTTTCGGTCAGGGCGCGTATTCGTGGTTCCATGATTGCGTGCTTCCGGCGAAGATTTGGATCGCGACGCCTATGCTGCCGCCCAAGCCATTGACGATTGGGTCGCGCGCAATGTTTCCGAAGATCGCGCTGTGGTGCCGATCGGTTTTTCGCAGGGTGGTTTGCTGGCGATTCAATTGCTGCGCGTCCATCCGGAACGGTACGCCGCATCAATCTCACTTTCCGGCTTCCTTGCTCCGGGAATCGTCGCCGGTAGCGCGCCTGCCGACAGTTATGTCGCGGAGTTGAATATTCCTGTGTTCTACGGTTATGGCAAGAACGATACCGTGATTCCGATGCCGGAGCTTTTCGCGGCTGCCGCCTGGCTGGACGAGCATACGTTTCTCACGTCGAAAAGCTACCGTGGGCTCGATCATGCGGTTAGTCTCAACGAATTCAGCGATTTGCGCGACTGGCTTGCAGCACATGATATCGCGCCGGGAATCTTGTAAGAAATCCTGCAGAAGAATCCCGTAGAAATCCATGCATCGGATTTTGCGTACCAAGCACACGGCAATCGTTACAGCCCGATATAAGCCACGATATAGCGATACCGCGTTAGACTAGAGCCAGCTAATAATCATTTCGCAATTGCCGGCATTCGCACGCTCAACCATGCGAACGTTCGAATGTTGGCGAGCGCCATACCGGCACATTCGCGTGCCTGGCAATAAGGAGTTTCGATGCTGCTGTCCGATCGTGACATTCTCGCCGCGCAGGCCGAAGGTCATATTTCACTCGATCCGTGGACCCCGGAAATGGTGCAGCCTGCTTCCATTGACGTGCGTTTGGACCGTTTCTTCCGCCTGTTCAACAATCATGCGTACACGTATGTCGATCCGGCTGAGAATCAGGGCGAGCTGACCGAGCAGTTCGAGGTGGCTTCGGACGAACCGTGGATTCTGCATCCGGGTGAGTTCGCGTTGGGGTCCACGTGGGAGTATGTGCAGCTTGATCCGACGATTGCCGCCCGACTGGAGGGCAAGAGCTCGCTGGGCCGCTTGGTATTCTCACGCATTCCACCGCAGGCTTCATCGACCCTGGTTTCGAGGGTCATATCACGTTGGAATTGTCGAATGTGTCGACGTTGCCGGTGAAGTTGTGGCCGGGCATGAAGATCGGTCAGATGTGCTTTTTCCAGCTCAGCTCTCCCGCAGAACATCCGTACGGTTCGCAAGGCACCGGCTCGCATTATCAGGGTCAGCGCGGTCCGACGCCGAGCCGTTCCTACGTGACTTCTACAAAGCCGACATTACCGACTAATCATCAAATATTCTTGGATTATCGCAATATATTGTCGATAATACATTGTCGATGTAGGGCGATTGATATCGGTAGCAGGCTGCGGACGTTTTCTTGGAGATGATCACGCAGTCATTCCCTGGCTCTGACGGTATTGTACCGGACTCATCCAACCGAGTGACCGTTTGATACGCTCGTGGTTGCGCCAGGCCGTAACGGTCCATGAGATCCAGCCATCCGGGCCGCCGACAGTGGCAGCCGCGGTCGGAATGCACCAGGGACCTCGCCCCTCCGGCAGCGTTTCCACGGCCTTGACGAGCATCCTGTTGGCTAGCTCCGCGTTGGGACCGGACCCGGCCGTGTACGCGACGATCCCGCCATCGTGGCAGTCGACCGGCGGCGAGAGGTACACCTCCCGTCCCGGGCCTTGATCCCGGGTGATGTCCGTCAGCCACTTCTCATTCGGCCGTTCGGCCGTGAAATCGCGGTCGGCGAGGTTGTCTGTATTTCGTCAAATTGAGGTGGACGTGTTCGGCACTTAATCTGGACACCGTCGGCGTTCAACTTGAACACCGTCGGCGGTTGGTTCCTTGTTTTGTTGTTTGTTTGGTTTATTTCATGAGGGAGTGTTTGTTCCCGGTAGGATTCGCCGTGGAAGCGGAGGATCCTGCCGTGGTGGACGATGCGGTCGATGACCGCGGCGGCCATGTCCCCGTCGCCGAACACGTCGCCCCATCTGCTGAACTCGAGGTTCGAGGTGAAGATGACGCTGCGGGTCTCGTAGCTGTCCGCGATAACCTGGAACAGAAGCCTGGCCCCGTCGATGTCGATGGCAGGTAGCCGAGCTCGTCGATGATGACCAGCCCGGCCCTGCCTATGACTTGAGCTCGGCGTCCAATCTGTTGTCGTCCTTGGCCTTCCTCAACCGCATGACCAGGCTGGAGGCGGTGAAGAACCTCACGGGTATCATGCGTTGGCATGCGAGCATGCCGATCGCGATGGCGAGGTGGGTCTTGCCGCAGCCGACGTCGCCGTAGAGCACGAGGTCCTCGGCCCGGTCGACGAATTCCAGGCTTTCCAGCTGTTCGCGGCCCCAGTCGGCGGGAAACGAGGCCATGCTCCAGTCGTATCCCTCCAGGGTCTTGCTCTGGGGGAACCCGGCCTGTTTGAGCAGCCGCCGCCGTTTGGATTCGGCCCGGCTCGCGTTCTCCTTCTCGAACAGGTTGGCCAGGAAGCCGAGCTGGCCGGGCGTGGCGTCCTCCAGGGCCTTCTCGAGCACGCTGTGTGTCAACGGCAGGTTGCGGGCGAGGCCCATGACCTGTTCCGGCGTGGCCTTGTCAAGAACGCGGCCGCCGCGCTGCCGCGGTTTTTGCTGGCTCATTCGGCCTCCTTCATGTATTTGTCGTAACGCTTCAAATCCTGCCCGCCTTCGGTTCCCGCACCCTCGAGGATGCGTTTGGCACATGTGCCGATCGCCGCGCGGTCGACGGTCCGTCCCGCGTTGATGACGGTTTCCACCGCTTTGGCCGTGGCAGCGAACCCGCAGTCGGCGGCAACGGCTCGGATGTCGTCGAGCAGATTGGAGCGCGTGCGTGCGTCCATGCGGTCGAGCAGGGCTCGCACGGTTTCGGGGAAATCGTTCCTGATCGGGCTTTCGCCCCATATGCGGGGCTTTCGCGCGATGATCGCGAGCAGGCTCGCCGGATCCACCTGGGTTTTCGCCGAATGGCCCCAGATCCTCTCCAGCGTGGTGATCGTTTCGCCGTCGGGCCCCGCAGTTCGATCTCGAAGACGCGCACCCCGGCCTGCAGGCGCATGGAACGCCATTTCGGTCCGGCCAGATACCGGTTCGCGTCGATCGTGGCGGCGCCGGTCTTGTCGGTTTTCACGCTCCTCCAGTCGCACGGGTCGAACCGCACGCCGGGCAATGGAAGCATGTGGTCCTTCTCCGCCTCGAACAGTTCGATCACCGGAACATCATGCCGGTAGTGATCCGATCCGGCGATGCGTTCGCACGCGTCGAGCCACACGCGCGTCAGCGTTTGGAAGCTCTCGGCCGACGGCATCGGCACCATCAGGTTGCGCCTGACGAAGCCGACGGCGTTCTCCACACTGCCCTTCTCATGGCCGGAATACGGGTTGCAGAACCGCGGCTCGAACCCGTAATGCGCGCAGAACAGGGAGAACAAGCGGGTCTGGGTGACCGTGCCGTCCGGCCTGCGATGGCCCACGCCGGTGGCGTTGTCGAACACCACCACCCTAGGCGCCATGCCCATGCGCTCGAAGATCCACAGCAAACCCTGGCACACGCACTCCGAGGTCTCGCCGGGAAGGGCGACCACCCAGCGCATGTTCGAATACGGGAACGACACCACCAGGAAATGCACCACGCGTTCGACTCCGGCGATCACGGCCCTGGCCTGGCCGAAATCGACCTGCGCGCTTCCCGGCGCC
>ENA-OQCS01001788-OQCS01001788.1-human-gut-metagenome-genome-assembly--contig:-NODE-1788-length-10437-cov-2.557517_pt1 | contig 10437 bp, 18 predicted proteins | sample MGYA00242757_ERZ504575 | MGnify/ENA primary metagenome ERZ504575 (study PRJEB26092, sample SAMD00036297) | human gut metagenome | host: Homo sapiens | study: EMG produced TPA metagenomics assembly of... | reverse complement strand
AAAGTATTGTCTATATGTTTAATGATGAAGCAGATGTTGTAAAATTATGTAGCCATGCTTTACATATTTGGTTTATGTGTTTACCGCTTATTGGTGCACAAGTAATGTGTGCAAACTATTTTCAAGCGATTGGTAAGATAAAAATATCAAGTGTTTTAAATTTATTGAGACAAATTATTATTTTAATTCCTTGTATCATAATTTTTTCATCGATTATAGGTTTAGATGGTATTTTTATAGCTGTCCCTGTTGCGGATCTATCAGCGTTTATTATTACTGTTTTATTATTAAAAAATGCCTTAAAAAAGAAGCCTGAGCTTCTTTTTTAATTATATCTTTTTACAACGAATCGATTCAATAACAGGTTGATTTTCTTTTTTTACAGTTCCATTATTATCTTCTACTTTTACATCTTTACAAATTTGATCAACAATGTCCATTCCTTCATAAACATAACCAAAAACAGCATATTGACCATCCAAATAAGTAGAATCACTTTGAACAATAAAGAATTGTGAAGAAGCACTATCATTATCTTGACTTCTTGCCATAGAAAGAGCTCCACGTGTATGACTTAAAGGATTTTTTACCCCATTATCTGAAAATTCTCCCTTAATTGTTTCTTTACTTCCACCAGTGCCATCTCCTTTAGGATCTCCACCTTGAATCATGAAACCATCAATAATACGATGAAAAGTTAAACCATCATAAAACTTTTCTTTACTTAACTTTACAAAGTTTGTTACTGTAATTGGTGCTGTATCAGCATCAATTTCAGCATAAATTGTTCCATAATCTTTAACTTTAATTTCAACTTGATAATTTCCTGATAAAGTTTTTGTTTTTTTAGTTGCTTTTTCTGTTGTTGTTTTAGAAGAACATCCAGCAATGGAAACAACAGTCATTAAAACTAAAAGTACTTTTAGCATTTTTTCATTCATTTCACCTCTTTCAATATTATAACAAATATGAATTATGAAAAAAGATACTCAATAAGACTTGATTGTGCTAAAATACATGAAAGAGGTTTTAAAGATGAGAGAAAAAGAATTGTATTAATAAATGATGTAACAGGATTATCAAGATGTTCAGTAGCCTGTCAATTGCCAATTATTTCATCTATGGGAATTGAAACAGCTTTTGTACCAACAGCAATTTTATCTATCAATACATATCATAAAGATTTCTTTTTGATGACTATACATCAAAGATGAATGATTATATTGAAACATATAAAAAAATGAATATTGATTTTGATGGAATATGCAGTGGCTTTTTAGGATCTGCGAAACAAATAGAAATAGTAAAAGAATTTTTTAAAGATTTTAAAACAGAAAAAAACTTTATTTTAGTAGATCCAGTCATGGGTGATCATGGAAAACTTTATCCGACTTATACGCAAGAAATGCAAGAAAAAATGAGAGAACTCATGCCTTATGCGACAATTGTTACACCTAATTTAACAGAATTGTGTGCTTTGATTGATGAAGCTTATCATGAAACAAGCAATGAGCAAGAACTTAAGCGCATGTGTGAAAAATTAAGTCAAATGGGTCCAAAAATGATTGTAGTAACGGGTATTTCTATTGGTCATCAAATTTTAAATTTTGTTTATGATCATGGAAAAGTTGAAAAAATCTATGTGAAACGTATTGGAGAAGATCGTAGTGGTACAGGAGATGTTATTTCTGCAGTAATTGCAGGAAGCTATTTGAAAGAGCAAAATTTTTAGAAGCTGTTAAAAAATCAACAGGTTTTGCTTCTAAATGCATTAAACATTCTGTAGATATTGATGCTCATCCACATATGGGATTATGTTTTGAACCATTATTAAAAGAATTGGGGGATTAAGATGATATTATATACATTATATAAAAATAGTTATATTGATATTGCACATTTAGAAAGTACTAAAGGGATTACATGTTATGTTAATTCGACAAATCGTTGCACATGTTCATGTACATTTTGTTTAAGACAAACAAAGGAAATGATTGAAAATAATTCCTTATGGTTAAAAGAAGAACCAACGGTTGATGAAATTATTCAAGAATTTGAAAAATATAATTTAAATGATTTCAAAGAAGTTGTTTTTTGTGGTTTTGGTGAACCACTTATAAGACATGATGATTTAATGAAAGTTGCTAAGTATTTAAAAGAAAGAAGACCTGATCTACCTACAAGAGTGAATACCAATGGGTTATCTTCTTTATATAATAAAAGAGATATTACGCCTGAATTTAAAGGATTGTTAGATACTGTTTCTATTAGTTTAAATACAAGTAATAAAGAAGATTATTTAAAACTTACAAGAAGCCAATATGGAATTGATTCATTTGATGAATTATTAGATTTTGCTAAAAAATGTAAAGCCTATGTGCCTCATGTTGTTTTAACGATTGTTGATACAACAATTCCTGAAAAAGATGTAGAAATTTGTAAACAGATTGCTCAAAACATTGGGGTAACTTTAAGAATAAGACCATTTGAAGATTAGTGAGGAAAGAAAAAATGATGCAATTATCTCGTGAAGAAAGATTACTTCATATAGGAAAAATGACCAATGTAAGAGATTTAGGTGGCTATGAAACACAAGAAGGATATTATACAAAATCACATAAATATGTTAGAAGTACATGTCCAAGTGGGATCAGTGATGATTTAAAAGAACAATTTTATCAATATGGTATTCGCACTGTCATTGATTTAAGAAGTGATTATGAATTAGTTCATCAACCACATAGTTTAAAAGGGTATAAAGATATAGAGTATTATCATATTAATTTACTACAAAATGAAAATATGTCAGTATTACCAAATGATATTAAAGATTATCAAGATTTAAGTGGTTTTTATATTTTTATGATTGAAGCGAATAAAAAACAATTTAAAAAAGTATTTAATATCTTTTTAAATCATCCTTATGACTGTACATTATTTAATTGTTCTGCAGGTAAAGATCGTACAGGTGTTATTGCATGTATGTTATTAGATTTAGCGGGATGTCATGAATATGATATTGTTAAAGATTATTCAGAATCTTATGAAAATAATATGGCAATGATCAAACAATTGGAAGAAATGATGCCAAGTGAAGATGAAAAATTCTTAGGTTCTGATCCAAGAGTGATGATGAAATTTATTGCGTATTTAAGAGAAAATTATGGTAGTACTAAAGGATATTTATTAAATATTGGTTTTAGTGATGAAGAAATTGAAGAAATTAAAGAAAATTTCATAATTTAAAAGAAAAAAGGCCTCCTATTGTCATATATAAACATAGGAGGTTTTTTTATGAAGGCATTAACGTTTAAAGAAAAACAAGATGTTTTAGAAGATCTATTTAAAAAGTATCACCGTGCTGTTTTACAACTTAAATGTTTAGAAGAAAGGAATTTTTATCCAACGATTCAATTTGATACTGTTAAAGAAAAGAAGGCGTATTATCAAGATAAAGGAAGTCAATTGAATGATCAATTGGTGTTAAAAGAAGAATTGGAGAAAGTTATTGCAACATTTGAATTTATTTTAGATTGTTTATCGATGGAGAGTAAAGTTATTATTGAAAAAGAATTTATAGAGAGAGTTGGTAAAGATTGGTGGATTGATTATTATTCTCGAAGTACATACTATCGTCTTAAAACAAGGGCCATGGAAGAAACTTTGTTCTATTTTAGTTGTTTATAAAAATCATAAAGTTTAAATATAAAGCAAAGAATAACCAAAGAATATAAGGAATATTTAGATAAAAACTTTTTGGATTAATTTTTTTTAAAAATGATCAACATATAAATAACAGTAAGAATCAAAGCTATTAAAATCATTAATGAAAGAAAATAATTATGAAGATTAAAAAAGAAAAGTGGCCAACAAAAATTAATAAATAATTGAAAAGAGTAGACAATTAAGGCGTTTTCACGTTTAGGATCATGACTGATATAAATAAAATAACTAGAAATTCCCATCAAAATATAAAGAAGGTCCAGACAATAGGAAATAACCATCCTGGAGGAGCTAATAAGGGGGTATTTAAATTGCTATATGTTTTCATTTGATTATTTGTGATAAAAGCGCTTATAGCACCTACTAATAAAGGAATAATCAAACTAATAATGAATGTTCTTTTTTTCATAATGTTCACCTAGTTTAGTATATCCCTATTTATTTAAAAATATACGTTCAAATCATGAATGAGATGTTATATAATAGAATATATTGGAGAAAGAGGTAATTATGAATTAGTAAGTTGGAATGTAAATGGAATAAGAGCATGTTTACAAAAAGGTTTTTTAGATAGCTTTCATCAATTAGATGCAGATATTTTTTGTGTTCAAGAAACTAAAATGCAAAGTGGTCAAGCAGATTTAGAGATTGAAGGGTATCATTATTATTTAAACAGTGCTGTTAAAAAAGGGTATAGTGGAACACTTATTTATAGTAAAGAAAAACCATTGAATGTTTTTTATGGAATGAATAAAGAAGAACATGATCAAGAAGGTAGATTAATTACTTTGGAATTTGAAAATTATTATGTCATTACTTGTTACACTCCTAATAGTCAAAATGAACTCAAACGTCTATCTTATCGTATGAAATGGGAAGATGATTTTTTAACGTATCTTGAAAGTTTAGATAAACCAATTATTTTATGTGGTGATTTAAATGTTGCTCATCAAGAAATAGATTTGAAAAATCCTAAATCAAATCGTAAAAATGCAGGTTTTTCTGATGAAGAAAGAGAAAAATGACTCAGTTATTAAATCACGGTTTTATCGATACGTATCGTTATCTTTATCCTTTACAAGAAGGTGTTTATTCTTGGTGGTCTTATCGTTTTAAAGCAAGAGAAAAAAATGCGGGATGGCGTATTGATTATTTTATTGTTAGTGATAGCTTAAAGGATAAGATTATTGATGCAACAATTGAAACAGAGATTATGGGAAGTGATCATTGTCCTGTAACTCTTACAATAGATCTTTAGCGGAGGTGTATTATGAATATAATACAAATGATTAACGTTTCACCACTAGTCACAATTTCTATTATTGCCTTGACTATTGATCTAACGATTTTTGGTTATTATTATATTAAAGCAAAGCATTAAAAAACTGCTACGTTTCTTTGTAGCAGTTCTTTTTATTTTTCTAAATGTTTACAACTGTAATAAGAAGGAATACCATCTTTATAAGTAACATGTACTTCACCTTGAATAAGTGGATATAAATATTCATATAGTTCTTGAGTAATATCATTTCCTTCTTCATTGATCCATTCTACAGGAATTTTTTGTTCATAGTTAGCAACTTCTCTTACATCAGTAGAAATATAATCGATTTCATAAGGATGATTAGAAAGACGCTTAAATCCCATTACATGACCAGAAACGTTTCTAAAGCTTTATCGATAGCTTTAGAACCAATAACAAATGATTCATTTAAATCTGTTTTACTAGCAATGTGCATAGCACATCTTTGTAAAACATTTAATTCAATACTTCTAACTTTACATCCAAATTCTTTAAATACAAGAGATTCAAGTAATTTTCCTGTTCCTGAATGTAAGACGTGTCCAAAAGCATCTTTTTTAGCGTATTTACTATCATCATCTAAGAAGTGACCGTTTTGATCTCTAATACCTTCTGATACAGCAATGACAACACATCTTTTTCTTTTCATGACTTCATGAATATCTGCTAAAAACTTATCTTTATCAAAAACAACTTCTGGTAAATAAATAAGATCAGGAGCTACATTATATTCATTTCTCGCAAGAGCAGCAGCGGCAGTTAACCACCCTGCATTTCTTCCCATGATTTCAATGATTGTAACGGATTGTAATTGATAAATTAAACTATCATGTACAACTTCTAAGATAGAAGCAGCAACATATTTAGCGGCAGAACCAAATCCTGGTGTATGATCTGTTCCCATTAAGTCATTATCAATGGTTTTAGGAATACCAATAAAATGAATATCACTATTAATATATTTAGCGTAATCATCTAATTTCATAACAGTATCCATTGAGTCATTACCACCAATATAGAAAAAATCAGTGATTTCTAATTCTTTTAAAATTCTAAACAATTTAACATAAGTATCTTCGTCATCTTGAAAAGTAGGTAATTTATAACGGCAAGAACCTAAATACATGGCAGGTGTTTGTTTTAAAGCATTGATTTTATCACCATCATCAAATTCTTCTAATAAATCCATATATCTACCTTCGAGTAGACCTTTGATACCATTGATCATCCCATAAACATTTTCAAATTCTTGAGATGCTTTAGCACGATGAATAATCCCAGCAAGACTAGCATTAATTGCGATTGTGGGTCCTCCAGATTGTCCAATAATACAGTTTCTTTTCATATTCTTCTTGTCTCCTTTAACGCCTTTATTCTATCAAATACCCGCATTAAAGAAAAGTAATCTTCTAGTCTTTTTGTCTTTTTTGATGAAAATAAGGGTAATGATTAAAATAAGTAAATGATGAGAGTTATAAAATAAAGTAATAAATGATTTTTTCTTTTTTGAAATGATATGAAAAGATAAAGCTTTTTCTTCAATAAAAAGTTCAAAGAGATTAATTGTTACTACATTTTGTTGATATTTGCCGACATTGCTGGAAATAATTGTACCTGGCATAGTAATTTTAAAAGAGCAGGTAGCATTACTGGAATTTAAAAGTTGTAAAGTATTTTTATAATGATTCAATTCTGAAGTATCGAGCATATTTTTAGGAATATCAATAGATAAAATATATTTATTATTTTGTTTTGTAAGCGTAGAAATTTCTTTAATAAAAGAAGTAGGAGATTCTATCGAAAGTGAAGAATCAGTTGTTTTTTTATTGTCCAATCTTTAAAAAAATCATGATCCAATAATTGTTTTTTATTTGTGAAATAGACATGTTATATTTTTCTAAAATTTGAGGCTCTATTGTAAGTTCACCATAAAGAGTAGGTTTTTTTATTTTAGAATAATTTAAAGAAACTAAACAGTCTACACAGCCAGTAAGTAAAAAAGTAAAAGATAAAATTATACAAATTTTTAGTATTTTTTCATAGAATCCTCCAAATAAACAATAGGTTTTGTTATAATTATTAACAGTTAAATACATTTTTAGTTCATATTTCTGTATTAAAATAAATTAGGTGATAGGAATGAAAATCGATATTGTTTATACAACAAAATCTAAATATATAAAGTGTGTCGCTGATGAAATGGCAAGGTGGGTCAAAACACATGCTCAAGATTTAAATCATTATCATAGTGATCATGATGTTGATTTACTTGTTATTGGGTTTGATGATACGTTATTTAAAGATAAACAGTTGCTGGAATTTATACAATCATTAAGTCGGCAAAATGTAAAAAATCTAGCATTGATCAATTGTTTTTTTATTAATAATAAAAGATTGATGAAAGTAATTCATCTTTGTCAAAATCAACAATTACCTCTTATGAGAGAACAATATACTTTTAAAATGTCCTTTGATCAAAGAAAGGAAATCAATCCTCTTATTATTGATAATGCAAGACTTTATATAGAAGATATGGTAAATGTTATACGAAATTACTATTAGGAGCGAGGCTCCTTTTTTATTTTCTTATTGTAATAAAAAAAATATTAAACTAATAAAATTATATTGACACTAATTTATCAACGTGATATATTTTTGTCAAGATTTCTAAAAGGGAACGGAAATCAATAAAAAAGGGGAAAACTTATGAAAAAACTTGAAATCATTATCAGACCAGAAAAGTTAGAAGATTTAAAAGATATTTTAACAGTTTCTGGTGTAACAGGTATGATGATTTCCAATATTATGGGGTTTGGAAATCAAATGGGTTATACACATCAATATCGAGGTGTCACATATTCTGTTAATCTTGTTTCAAAATTAAGAGTTGAAACAGTTGTTAAGGATGAAATCGTTCAAGAAATTGTTGATAAAGTTACTGAAACTTTATCAAGTGGAAACGTAGGAGATGGAAAAATCTTTATTTATCCAGTTGAAGAAGCGATTCGTATTCGTACTGGAGAAAAAGGGGAAAACGCATTATAAAAATTGAGGGGGATTTATTATGAGTGAAACATTTAGCGTATGGTTTCTAATTGGCGCAGCGCTGGTATTTTGGATGCAAGCTGGATTCGCCATGGTAGAAGCAGGATTTACGAGATCAAAAAATACAGGGAACATTATTATGAAAAACTTAATGGATTTCTGTATTGGGACATGTACATTTATTTTAATTGGTTTTAGTTTATTATTAGGAGAAGATTTACTTGGTTTTATTGGTAAACCAGGATTTGATATATTTACAAGTTATGCAAACTTGATTTTTCAAACTTTGTTTTTAACTTAGTGTTCTGTGCAACAACTGCTACCATTGTTTCAGGGGCAATGCAGAAAGAACAAAATTCTTATCTTATTGTGTTTATTCAGGAGTTATTTCAGCACTTATTTATCCAATTGAAGCGCATTGGATTTGGGGTGGTGGATGGTTATCACAACTTGGTTTCCATGATTTTGCTGGATCATGTGCAATTCATATGGTTGGTGGTATCTCTGCATTAATTGGTGCTAAAATCTTAGGACCTCGTATTGGTAAATTTGATACAGATAAAAATGGAAAAGTCGTTAAAGTTAACGCGATTCCAGGACATAACATTACTGCTGGAGCTTTAGGTGTCTTTATTCTTTGGCTTGGATGGTATGGATTCAATGGGGCAGCGGCTACAACTGTTCCACAACTTGGTTCAATTTTCGTAACAACAACAGTGGCACCAGCCATTGCAACTGTTTCCTGCTTGATCTTTACTTGGATCAAATATGGTAAACCTGATGTTGGTATGTGTTTAAATGCTTCACTTGCAGGTTTAGTAGCAATCACTGCTGGATGCGACGTCACAGATGTTTTAGGATCGATTATTATTGGTACTGTTGCTGGATTACTTGTTTGCTTTGGAGTTTGGTTCTTAGATTATAAATTACACATTGATGATCCTGTAGGTGCTGTTGCTGTACATTGTTGCAATGGTATTTGGGGAACAATTGCTGTTGGTTTGTTTGCGACAACTTCTGCACCAGAAAGTACTTTAACAGGTTTATTCTACGGTGGTGGATTTGATTTATTAATTAAACAATTAACAGGTGTTTTATCAGTAGGTATTTGGACAGCGATTACTATTACAATTACTTTCTTTATTATCAAAAAAATATTTGGATTACGTGTATCTGAAAGAGAAGAAATCATTGGTCTTGATTTAGAAGAACATGGATGTGAAGCTTATCCAGAATATATTAAAAAATAATTTTTGAAGGGTCATTAAATTGACTCTTTTTTATTGTAGAAATAAGCAAAGTAGATTATACTTTTCATGGGTGAGGGGGAGTATATGAGTAAAAGATTAGAACAATATTTTTATTTAGTTTTAGGTTCAACATTGTTGACACTAGGTATTTGGTTGTTTGTGACACCAAATCAAATCAACTTTGGGGGAATGATTGGTTTAGCTCAATTAATTGATTATTTTATACATAAGTTTTTAGTTTTACCAAAATCATTGAATACATTAGGAATGATCAACTTATTAATGAATATTCCATTATTTATTTTTGGATATAAAATAATGAATAAAGAATTTTGTTTTAAAACAATTATTTCTTTAATTATCCAAACTGTATTACTATCCATTCTTCCAACAATCAAAGAACCGATTGTTGAAGATGCTTTATTAAATGTTGCCTTTGCGGCCATTGTTTGTGGAATAGGAGTAGGACTTGCACTTCGAAGCAGTGGATGCTGTGGGGGTATTGATATTGCGACAGTTTGTTTAGTTAAGAAAAATCCAGATTTTAAAGCAGGGCAGCTTTCTATAATATTTAATGTTGTTTTGTTTGGAATATGTTTATTTATTTATGATATTAAAATTATTATGTATTCAAATTGTCTTTGTAGCAATTCTTTATACAACAGCAGATAAGTTCCATCTACAAAATATCAATGTAGCGGTCTTAATATTTACAAAGAATAAAGAAATTAAAGAAGCAATTATGAAACAAATGGGTAGAGGAGTTACCTATTGGATGGGTAAAGGCGCTTATACGGAAACAGATCAAGAAATTCTTTATGTGGCAATCAATAAATATGAAATTCAACAACTTAATAAAATTGTTTCTTCATTAGATCCCAAAGCCTTTGTTACATTAGCACAAGGTCCAATGGTTCATGGAGGGTTTGAAAAAAGATTATAAAAAAGGCATCAAAATGATGCTTTTTTTGTATAAGTAAAATCAAATAAAAAATGGTGGTTCCGGGCGGAATCGAACCACCGACACGAGGATTTTCAGTCCTCTGCTCTACCGACTGAGCTACGGAACCATCATTTGGCGGTCTGGACGGGACTCGAACCCGCGACCTCCGCCGT
>ENA-OQCS01001787-OQCS01001787.1-human-gut-metagenome-genome-assembly--contig:-NODE-1787-length-10439-cov-2.198894_pt1 | contig 10439 bp, 12 predicted proteins | sample MGYA00242757_ERZ504575 | MGnify/ENA primary metagenome ERZ504575 (study PRJEB26092, sample SAMD00036297) | human gut metagenome | host: Homo sapiens | study: EMG produced TPA metagenomics assembly of... | reverse complement strand
AAGATCATTAATCTTTACACCACTTACAACTTTTTCATAAAAAATATCGTACAGGGCTTTCTGATGTATAATGAGTTTGCTCCAAAACATTCCAAAGGAAAGTGACCCTGTACGACAAAAACATTATACAACGAAAAGACTCTGACTGGTAGACTTCACAAATATTTTTTGATTTATTTTGAAACTTTTTCTGCTCCAACGTAAGTAGGTAATCATCCGTATCTGTTTTTTGTTTTTTATTCTGCTACAATCTCCTTTTTCTTCAGAGATATAAGCTTCCGCTGTCTTTTCAAGCGGTTCCTTTGTCTTCTACAATGTGATCCAATGCAGCCAGCGGCTCAAGTCCTTTCTCCTTCGCGATTGTCGCACGTGTGCGGCGCTTTGGACGATATGGGCGATACAGGTCTTCTACTGCCACAAGCGTTTCCGCTGCCAGAATCTGTTTCTTTAATTCTTCTGTCAGTCTCTGATTAATATCCATTCTTTTTAGTTCTTTCCACTTTCATAGGCGTTCTGCACCCGTTCGGTCAGCACTTTTCCACCGTTTGCATACCATTCTATCACAAAAGTATCAAAGTAATCCACTGGTTTCTCCCCACTAATGATCTGAAGAAATGCTTCCTGTTCCAGTTCCTGTAATTCTTGCGGAATTTCTGCATTTACATTTTCCAGAGGCAATGTCGATGTACTTGTTATTCCTGCCTTCTGCAGTTCCCCCACAGCCTGAATTCTTGACGCATACGCCGCCCATCCATTCGCGGTTGTCAGCTGTCCATTCAAGTAAGATTTGCATGTATTAAAATAAGACTTTTCCAAACCGCTAAGCTCTGATACATCAAGCGTCTTATCCAGTGCTGCCTGAATATGTTCTGTCGTACGGTAAAGTGCATCCTCATAATCCACATTAATATTCAGTGGCCGGGCCGTCGGATCTACATTAATAGAAAAATAATCATTCACTTCTCTTGCCGCACTATCATTTGCATATCTAGACTGATCAAAATCGCACTCACATACTTTGCTACAATTTCCGGATGCTCATATCCTTTACGCACCACCACATACATCCACTGGTCATACGATTCAAAAACTGATATCTTCTGCGTCTCATTTACCTGTTCTTTGTCTAAAAGATACGGTTTCCACTCTGCATTTGAATCGACATTATATGCTGCACTCAACGGGTTATTCGGAGCCCACCAGCGTCCACAGATAGCACCGCAATGTCCGGTTTTTAACAGATCATCTATGTTTTCCGTCTTTCGTAGCAGGAATCTCTGGTCGAGTATCTCATCCTCATATAGATTGTGAAGTTTCAAAAGCGCTTCTTTTGTTTCCTGTGTTACTGACCCATAAACTACATTTCCATTTTTATCCAGGATCCAGTGACATGGCATTGCACCGGCATGTATAAAGTTGCATCCACTCCATAAGTCTGATCCGCACCGGCAACCACGTCTGTACTACAGGCAAGGCCGATTGTCTGACCGTCTCCTGCTGCATCCTGTTCTACAAATGCCCGGATCACTTCCAACGCTTCTCCTACTGTTTCCGGTTCCTTTAATCCCAACTTCTCAATCCAGTCTTTCCGCAGCCAAAGAAGCGGAGTTCCATCGTCAATCACCGTATTCGGAAATGCATATAGCTTTCCATCCACGGTTGCAGACTGTAAAAGAGAATCTCCATAACTTCATACATTTCTTTGATCGTATCTGTCGTACACTCTTCATACGTTTCTGTAAGTTCTTCGATCAGCCTGCTTCAATCAGGCGGAGCAGGTTATCTCTTCCCTTCACAACAAGCACGTCTGGAATATCACGATCTTCAATCGCTACATTGACCGCCTCTTCATAAGTATTGCCATCCTGCAATTCAAAGACATCTTCATTCTGAATATTAAGTATTTTCTTCAAATATCTCGTATATGCATTATTTTCGTACGTATCTCCTACAGGAAGATTCGAATTATTCGCCCCTGCAATCTTGCCAAGTGTATAGGTAACAGTCTCAGGATATTTCCCAAGTGGTGTATGCATCGCTTTATACATCAGCTTTCTTTTCACTTCAACTGCATTGCTTGCACCAGACTCACTTTGAGATGCTTCTAACTGTTCCATCTGTCTTTGACTTTCCTTCATCTCAAAATAGGTTCCGCACCAAAGCATCAGCAATAAAATTAATGCAAGATGGGCTGAGAGAATTCGCTTTTTCATATCGTTTTTCATAACACCTTCGCCTCCGTGTTCTTCGGAATCCGGATAAGACCCGCGTTCCTTTTCCTGGAGTACTTTCTATCTTCATCTCACCTTTTTCTCCATAAAGGACATGGATTCTGTCACAGACATTTCGCACACCATAACCGGAGGACTGATATGTCAGAATCTGATCCGCCTTCTCCTGCGTCATTCCCGCACCATTGTCCCTGATTTCAAAGAAATGTGCTCAGCCTCTTCACGAATCGTCAGCCACAACGTCGGATTCTCATTCTCTGACACATCAATTCCATGATCGATTGCATTTTCTGCAAGTGGCTGCAGGATCAACTTCGGTATCAGATAATCATTAAGACCATCCGAAATCTGTTCAACCACACGGAACTCGTTATCATGCATAACAAGTTGGATTTTGAGATATGCACGGATGTTATCAATTTCTTTTGCCACTGTAGTCATTGTTTCACCACGATTCAGGCTTGTCCGATAATAAGTAGACAGTGCCAATGTCACATGACTGATTTCATCCTCCCCCGCTTCAATTGCTTTCCAGTTGATGATTGAAAGCGAATTATAAAGGAAATGTGGATTGATCTGTGCCTGCAGTGCTCTCATCTCACTGTTCTGAAGCTGGATCTTACTCTCATATACTTCTGAGATCAAATGGTTCATCTGATCCATCATGCGCCGAAATGACTGGATCAGCACACCCACCTCGTCTTTGGATTTACTCTGCACGGTAACTTTACGAAGTCCCATATTGATCAGGTTCATATTTTCAGTCAATAACTCCAATTGCGATACCATACGGAGGGAAAAAACATATCCCAGAAAACTCAGAAGAAGAACACTGATTAAAATAATCGGAATATTTTTGAGCAAAAGCTTATGGATTGCGTTTTCACTTACTGCCTTTGGACGATAGATATAGAAATTCCATCCTGTATCCTTCATTGTCCGCCGTACCAGATAATAATTCTCACTGATACCTTTCAGACTCTCAATATCCTTCGGACGATATTTCTTATCCATAGAACACTCGGCATAGACAATATTTCCATTATCATCCTGAATCATGCCTCCTGTATTATCTGTGAGCTGGCTCATGAATGGTTCAAGAACTTTTTCATAATCCAGACGCATCTCCAACACCGCTTTGATCGTATCATTGTCATAGAATTTCCGACTGGCAATGATTGATTTATTCACACCGCGAGTGATGCTCCACTGCATTAATGTTCCCTCATTCAACCTGGAATACCACTGTTGATTCTCCGCTTCCGACATTGGAAGAAGTGTATCTCCATGTGGCACTTCTATATTGTCAGAATATAATGTAATGCTCTGGATCTCTTTGTGATAGATCGTCGGCATCTGCAACAGTGGATCAGCCACCTTCACATATTTCAAATACTTCTCATAATCCGACTCTGTCTCCACATCAAAAATATTCCTGAGATTTTGAGAATAAGACAGATAATCAACCAGGTTCTCATAGATCTGAGACTGATTCTCAATCGAACTCACTGACTGTTCCAACATTTCTCCAGATTGTACTGTTCCTTCTCTCGCAATTGATTCATCATGCCATACTGCATGGAAAAAGCAAGGAATCCTACCGGAACCAGTCCTGCAATCAGCATCAAAACAGACAGTTTTTTACGAAATTTCAGATTTTCAAATCGATGGATCAACTTCCGTATTTGTTTTTCATCCGCCGCTATTCCTTTCCTGCATGCTTCCGGTGTATCTCCGAAAAACTCTCTGAAACTTCTGCAGAAGTATGAGTTGTTGGAAAATCCTACTTCTTTCGCAATTTGGGAGATTTTCATATTCGTTGTCTCTAAAAGCTCTTTTGCTTTATTCATTCGCACTTCACGGATAAAACGGTTCAGTGTCATCCCTGTTTCTTCTTTAAATACAGCGCTTAAATATCCCGGTGACAGAAAAACCATTGCGGAAAGTGTCTCTGCTCCCAGATCCTTTTCCTTATAATGGTGATAAATATATCCCTTCACGGTTGTAACTTCTGATCGGAACCCATCTTCCTGCTCTTGCATGCAATGTTCATATTCCTGAAGTACTTCTTCTACTATAGCAATCACATCATTAAGGTTTCTGCAGCGATATAATCGATCCACTCTCTTGGAAAGCATCTTTTCATCCAGCCCTTCCATCTGGTCGAGCAATTCTTTCATAATTCCAGAAAATACAAACTTACATACATATCCGAAAATTGCTTATGCGCACGATATTTTTCTTCCAGTCTCTGAAAATCCTGACGGAGATGTGGCAGATCTTTATATTGAATATCTTTCGTAATCTGTTCCATGATTTCAGAATCTTCTGCCGGATCAGCTTTCTTCTCTTCCTGCTTCTCCCCGTGGAAAAACAGATGCTGACGTGCTGATAGAACTGCTCTTCTAACATTCCTTCCAGCACCTTAAATTCCTCTGCCAGATTTTTCCATCTTCGATTTCCTCACTGACTGCAAAATAACATTCACTGTCAAACTGGTGCGCAAAAAAACGATACATTTTCTCTACGATTCCATGATAATCTGCATATTTTTCCGTGAACAAAAAGATGGATTCGTTCGAATTCAGATTCACATAATGAAACTCTCTCTGCACCTCTTCCTTCAGCTCATCAGGAAATGTTCCTCTTCCGTTTCGAAGATCCATTTGAGGCACTGACAAGAACCATACGGGTAAATTGGGACAGATCATCTTCCATTCCATCTGTAAGTTTCTTAAACTGAACAAAATCTTCCTCTTTTCCCCCATACAGATATTTCAGTAAAAAGTATTTTTTCAGATAATCTTCTTTCTTTTCCTGCTGCTCTTTTTTCTCTATCTTAGAAGAAATATTTTCCATCACTCGTTGAAAAGTCTTATGAAATTCCTCCGGATCAACCGGCTTCAGAACATAGTCCACAACTCCATACCGCAATGCTTCTCTTGCATAAGAGAAATCATTATATCCGCTGAAGATCACGATTTCCATATCCGGATGATCTTCTCTCACTGCTTTCGTCAGCTCCAGTCCATTCATATAAGGCATCTTTACATCCGAAAATAAAATATCCACATGGTTTGATTCTAATACTCCCAGTGCATCCTTTCCATTCGTTGCTTCTAGGATCTGGAATTCTCCTTCCTCCCTCTTTAACAGAAAGCGGATTCCCCTTCGCTCCAGTTTTTCATCATCCACGATCAATATTGTAATCATTCCCCACTCCTCCACACGTTCACTTACATTTTCACTATTCCTTTTATAACGTCCGAAAACAGCAGGGAATGTTCACTCACTCTCTGCTGTCTTTTTTAATTTTTATAATTCTATTTTAATTCATTTTTTAGACAATGTCCACACTAGCCTTTAACCGCTCCGGCTACAACGCCTTCGATAATATATCTCTGGCAGAACAGGTAGAAGATGATAATCGGCACAATTGCAAGAACCAGAGTTCCCATCATTGCTCCCATATCTACAGAGCCGTATCCACCTTTCAGATACTGAACTGCCATCGGCACTGTCTTATATTTTCTCTGATCCAGTACAAGTGATGGAAGCAGGTAGTCGTTCCAAATCCACATTGCCTGAAGAATTGTAACTGTTACACAAGTCGGCTTTGCAATCGGAAGTACAATTCTGAAGAATGTCTGGGTTGGTGTGCATCCATCAATCATTGCAGCCTCTTCAATCTCCAATGGAATGGATTTCATGAACCCGGTAAACATAAAGACGGAAAGTCCTGCACCAAATCCAAGGTAGATCACAACCAGTCCCCACGGATTTCCCATATGAAGCATATTTGCGATCTTGGATAATGTAAACATTTCCATCTGGAATGGCACGATCATTGCAAACAGGCAAAGCATGTAAAAGATCTTTGTAAATTTTGTCTTCACGCGGCAGATATACCATGCACACATAGAGCAACATAAGATAATCACTGCTACAGATAAGATTGTGATAAATAAACTCCATCCAAATGCCTGAATCAGCTGTCTGCTTAATACCACGGGTATAGTTCTCTAATCCGACATACATCTTTCCGGTCGGTATCTCGAACGGTGCTTTACTGATATAGACTTTTTTCTTAAAGGAGTTGATAAATACCAGTATGATCGGATACAGATACAGCAGGCTGAGTAGTGCAAAAATAACGGTTAATAATGTACCATGTTTTACTTTTTTATTCATTACTGCTGCACCTCCTTTGATGTTGTCAGTTTATTCTGGATCAATGCAATCACTCCTACGATAATAAAGAAGATAACTGCTTTCGCCTGTCCTACACCTTCCCAGCCAGTTCTTCCATAGAATGTATAATAGATATTCAGGGCAAGCATTTCTGACATCTTGTCCGGTCCACCGTTTGTCAATGCAAGGTTCTGGTCGAAAAGTTTAAATCCGTTTGTAAGTGTCAGGAAAGTACAGATTGTAATGGATGGCATAACCATCGGAATTGTAACATATCTTAAAAGCTGTACTTTATTCGCTCCATCAATCTGTGCTGCCTCGATCAGCTCTCCAGGAATATTCTGGATTCCTGAGATGTAGATGATCATCATGTATCCAATCTGCTGCCAGAGCATCAGGATAACCAATCCCCAGAAACCATATTTTGAAGAATATGTAAGTGTTTTCTGGAAATGTGCCAGAATACCATTTAATAACAGCTGCCATACATATCCAAGTACAATACCACCGATCAGGTTCGGCATAAAAAATACAGTACGGAAAATATTGGTTCCCTTAATATTCTTTGTCAAAAGCATTGCTACCGCAAATGCAAAAATGTTGATCAATAATACTGTCACAATTGTAAATAATGCGGTAAACCAAAGAGAGTGAAGAAAATCTCCGTCTCCAGGGATCTTTGCATAGTTGCTAAGTCCAATAAATTTAGCGTCTGTCACCGTTGTGAACTTGCAGAGCGAAAGATATACGCCTAACACAAACGGTGCAAGGAAACCTATCGTGAATGCAATCAGCGTCGGCAATACAAATACCGGAAAATATCTCTTTATTGCTTTTTGCATGTTCTTCTCCTCCTGTCTTTCTTTTCTGTAAAAAGCCTTTCTGCGCCTTTGCTTTTCACAATTCTAATTACATAATTTCAGCCTGCCCCGGTATGCTCGTTGGCAGGCTGTTTGATCTTCTTCTCTATTTCACAGCCTTTTTATCTGCCTATCCTGTGAAAAGTCTTTTTTATTCGTTTGCTGCTGCGTATTCTTCAGCCCATCCATCAACAAATGCTGTCTGTACACTATCCCATGCGCCTGTACCCTGTGCATAGTTCAGAAGAGCTCCACCAAGATTGTTTTTCCAGTTCTCAGATGGCATTGTTGTAAAGTTCCAGCTTACTGGTGTCTTTCCTGCCTCTGTATACTCAGCATTTGCTTTTACAAGCGGGTTGTCCGGAAGGTAATCTGAGAATGTTGTGAACGGTGTTACAAATCCCATCTCGTTAGCCAGCATGTCACGACCTTCATCGCTCTCAACTACCCATTTCATAAAATCAAGTGTTGCCTGAATGTCTTCTTCTGAAGCGTTCTTATTTACACACCAGTAGTTCTCAGATCCTGTACAAAGTCCCTGATTTTCTTCTCCATCAACTCCGATGTAGATTGGAAGCATTCCCATATCTTCATCTGCTACTTCATTATCTTTGATATCATTGTAAGCCCATGTACCATTCTGATAGAATACTGCTTCGCCAAGTGCAAATTCACTTGCTGCGTCATCTCCTGTCTTAGAAGAAATCATAGATGGCTCACATGTAGAGTTGTTCAGATACAGATCCCAGATCTGTTTGTAGTTGTCAAGGTATGTTCCTTTGATTGCATCTGTGCTGTCAATTCCGTCTGCCTTATACTCATAGTAGATTGGAAGATTTGCAAGGTGTGTCTTGAATCTCCAGTCAGAGGAAGAATCCATTCCTGCTGAAGTAAAAGCTCCTTCTACTCCAAGATCATCTTTGTGTGCCTGAATCTCTTCTGCAACTGTCTTAAGTGCCTGGAAGTTATTCAGATCATCAATTGATTTGATACTGGCATCCGGCAATTCGAAGTATTTGTTCAGAAGAGCTTTGTTGTAGATCAGACCATAAGTCTCAATAACATAAGCGATTCCATCTACTGCGTCGCCATCTTTTAATATATAATCGTCAGACTCGACATCTTTATAAACATCGCTGTCTGAAAGGTCATAGCAATAATTTTTCCATGTAGCAAGTCCAACCGGTCCGTTTACCTGGAACAATGTTGGTGCTCATCTTTTGCCATCTCTGATTTCAACTGTGACTCGTAAGTTCCTGATGCTGCTGTCTGTACATCAACCTGAACACCCGTCTCATCTGTATACTCTTTTGCAAGTTCTACCCACTGGTCAGCCTGCTCTGGTTTAAAGTTCAGATAATAAACTTTTCCGGATGACTTATCTCCTTTCGCTGTTTCATCTCCGCCTGATGTGGCTCCACATCCTGCAAGCATTCCTCCTGCCATTGAAGCTGCAAGTACAAGTGCAAGAATCTTTTTCTTCTTCATAATTGAATCCTCCTTTTATGATTACTTGTCTTTGTTTTTCTTGATGATGTTATTATAAGAAAAAGTTCCAAAATAAGATATAATAAAATTCCAAGAAACATAACACTATTTCAAGATTATTGTAATTTTTGAAGATTTTGTGTATGATACAAGAGTTCGCCAAGAACCAAAAATGAAGTTTGAAACAAATAAGTAGAGAACAGCCACGAAATAGAGGGCATAGCAAACAAACCACCGGATTAGCTGGTTTTGAAAATTGAATATATAAACGCAACACCTAATTAGGAGACCGGCGAAGGCTCATCTTTAATGAGAATACCTCGTTGCCTTAGAAGATTAAGTGCTGTGAAGTTGTAAGAACTTTTCTTTTTCACAGGACGTGATTCAAGAAAACCATCGGATGTATAAGGTTTTAAATCTGTGAGTATGTGCCAGATAGCGGTCAGGATCATACGGCAGCGTGCAATAATGGCTTTCTTGTGGCCACGACGTGTTTTGATACGCTTATAGCGGGTGGTAAATTCAAAATGTTTCTTCGATTTGATTAAAGCATTTGCAATCTGTACCAGAACTGGTTTAAAATAAGAACCAGCACAGGAAATCCGAGTGGATTTGATTTTACGGTCGCTCTTATCATTCGGGACAACATCCAGCCCAGGAGACGAGGTGTTTTGCTGTGAGGAAGACAGACATATCACCACCAATCTCTGAAAGCACCTGAATTGCAGTCATTGGATTCTTATCGAATCCAGGAACCGTTCTTATTAAGTTTAAAGCAGCCTCGTATTTATCACTGAGACGAAGGATTTCCTGTTCTACTTCTGAAATGTGCTTTTGAAGTTCGTCTATGTGATCAAGGCACTGTCTGAGCTTTACATCCTGTTCTTTCGAGATATTACCATCAACGGCCGCCTGAATTTCTTCTATTGGAGTTTTACAGCGGCTGTCAACAAAGGGTGACACATCAAATTTTTCCCCAGGGTGCTGCAAAATCTGTTCCGTAATGGAACGGGAAGATTTCCCGAATACATCAGAAAAGACATCATCAAGTTTCAGATTGGAAACAGTAAGACAATTTTGGGCACGATTCTTCTCACCGGTAATCATACAGGTGAGTTTGAAACGGTATCTTACGAGATCCCTGAGTTCTCTGATGTCAGCAGGTGGAATAAAAGAAGGTTTCACCATGCCGCACATGTATAGATCACAGATCCATTTGGCATCTTTGCGGTCGGTCTTGTTTCCTTTCATGGGTTTGGTGTATTTCGGATGGGATAGAGTAACCCGGATTTTGTGTTGCTCTAAGATATTGAAAACAGGGATCCAATACTTGCCGGTAGATTCCATACAGACATCGTTACAGTTGTATTTAGCAAGCCAGACACACAGCTGATGCAAACCTTTAGAAAAGGAAGAAAAGCGAGCCTGCTTATACTCTGTACGATTATTGGAATCCGTGATACCGATACAGGCATAAATCCATGTTTTGTGGACATCAAGTCCACAGCAGTTAAATTTAAAAATTTTAAAAGACAAGTAACTACCTCCTGATAGCATAATGATAAAACGGACAGTGACTGGTCATCCGGCGAGATCGAGTCGACTTCGGAAGAGATAAGTTTCCGGGCTACAGTTATGCGCCACTCATTGATGCCTTAACGGATGACCG
>ENA-OQCS01001786-OQCS01001786.1-human-gut-metagenome-genome-assembly--contig:-NODE-1786-length-10440-cov-3.152332_pt1 | contig 10440 bp, 18 predicted proteins | sample MGYA00242757_ERZ504575 | MGnify/ENA primary metagenome ERZ504575 (study PRJEB26092, sample SAMD00036297) | human gut metagenome | host: Homo sapiens | study: EMG produced TPA metagenomics assembly of... | reverse complement strand
GGGGGGGCAAATCTTGCCGAAGACTCCCAGCAGATGTATCCAGAAGGATGGAGCCGTCCAAAGCCTAAAGATGGAGGAGTAGAGGAGTAGTATTAACAATTAAAATTAGGAAGTTATGAACAATCAGAACACAGATACAGCCAAGAAGGCTGCTGAATTGGAAGAGGAGAGAATGCACCTATTTTGATGAGTGCGAGGTGAACGACTTTGGTGAGGTAAAGCGCTACCACATGCTCAGCATGAACGGCATGTATATCTCGGGCATTACCGATGACCAGCTGAAGGAGATGCACGGGAAGCTTACGGAGCTGCTCACAGGCGAGAAGCCACGCAAGTATTTCTATGGAGAGGCTTCTATTCCTCGCAAGAATGGCGATATACTTTGCAAGAAGGACTTCGTGGTAGAGACGGATGGAGACAAGTTCCCGCTGGTGGACGCTCTTCATCATTCGCATGCATTTTTCGAGGATTCCAAATATGCGGAGGATCTCGATTTCAAGAACGCCCACATCTGCTGCTGCCTAGAGATCAGCAAGGAGGATTACGAGGCATTCCAGGAGTATCGCAAGAAATAAGATTTTTTTTGGTTATTTTGTTATATAAGAGTCTTTAGTAATAAAGCGAAATTTTGCCGAAGGTGGTTCGCCCGTGAGGTAGCCATCTTTTTTTCTTAGTCATAAATTTGGTTTTTCGGAAAAAGCGGTGTATCTTTGCACCCGAGAAGTAATAACGTTGTAACTATTAAAACTATTGAGATTATGCTAGATACTTTCTTTGGCTTCGTGCAGTTCGTGTCGTTCGTGATTGCGCTTGTTCTTGGACCGTTTATTGTCGGATCAAGGATGTTCGCAAAATGGCTTGTTTATCTGACCTTATGTACCATATTTACTCCTTTGTTTGGAATACTTATATACGTAAAGTTCTTCAGGTACTAGTCCTTTGCCATATGCTCGCCTGTTATTATATTTGCATTGATAATTAGTAACGAATATGATAACAGACAGTCTTATCAAGAAGAAATTTGTTCATGAGACGCTGCAAGAAGGCATCTTGCAGATATACTCAACGCAGGAAAACGTGGTGCGCAACAACTACCATCGTCGTACAGGCAGGTTGCTCACCACGCTTTCCGCTCACTCGTTCGACAGTCAGATATCGGGCGAGAACCGCACCATCTTCGTGCGGATCCTTCCTTATCTCCGTTTCCTGGATATGCAGTACCGCCAGCGCAACGACCGCATCAGCAAGTTCAAGCGCAGGAACCTGGCACTCTATAACCGCGTAGTCTGGGGGCGTATTGTATCACGAAAACGTTCCCCAAGCTCAGCTATGGCTTCAACGATGAAGTACGGAACAGCATCCGTCAGGAACTGGAAAAATCACTTAACCCACAAAAATCATAAGTTATGGCCAACAAACATTTAACGGAAGACGAAATCCGATATACCGTAGATGTGAAGACTGCCGATGCGCAGAAAGCCATCTACACCCTGGAGCAGCAGAGCAAGAAGCTGCGCTCAGAGAATAAGGCACGACTCAGCCAGATGATCAGCTGGAGGCAGCCGGAAGAAAAGAGTCGGAAGCCTACAGGAACCTGAAGAAGCAGTACTCCGAAACCAGCAAGGAGATCCGCTCCCTTACATCCAGGATAAGCGAGCAGACCAGCCAGATCAATATCCTGGATATGAGTATGGTGCAGCTGAAAAAACAGCAGAAAAGCCTGCAGAAGGAGATGGACAATACCGTGAAGTCACTCAATCCGGAGGCTTATGGTGTGCTGGAACAGCGCCTGATGGACGTGAATTCCCGTATCTCAGAACTGAAGCAGAATGCCAGGAGTCTCGGAGAACTTGCATCTGATGATACCGTGAACGGTGTGCTTCTGGGCAATCTGCTGACCAAGGGCGCAGAGCTCTTCGGAGAAAAAGCGAGGGAATTCAAGGATTCCATCGCAGAGCTCATCAATGGCGGTATCGAGATGGCAGAGCAGGCTGACGGTGTGACCAAGGCATTCAATGGCTTGAACCAGGAAGGATTGCTGGATAATCTCCGCAAGGCAACCAAGGGAACCGTAAATGACGTACAGCTGATGACGGCTGCTGTGCAGGCCAATGACTTCCGCATTCCGCTGGAAGATCTGGGCAAGTATCTGGAGTTTGCCCAGCTGAAGGTCAGCAGACGGGTCAGTCGGTAGATATATGACCAACAGCATCGTGACCGGTCTGGGCCGCAAGTCTCCATTGATTCTCGATAACCTGGGCATTTCTGCAGCAGAATCTCAGAGAAGACCAAGGAGACGGGCGACTTCATGAAGGCTGTGGCAGAGATTGTGGATACCCAGCTGGCTGCGGCAGGAGAGACCTATATCAGTGCAGCCGACCGGGCAGCCCAGAAGACAGTGGAGCTGCAGAATGCCCAGAAGGCACTGGGTGACGAAATCCTCCCGCTCAAGGAACAATGGGATGATGCCTATGCAGATATGCAGCTGCATACCATCAGTCTCATTTCCTGGTGTGTGAAGCATCAGGGCGTGGTGAAGACGCTGGGCATCCTGCTTGCAGCCTTCACGGTTGTAGCGATAGCCACCAGCAACGCCATCAAATCGAACATCATCGTGACCAAGGTGCTGCCGCAGCCCAGCAGGCATGGAACGTGATATGTGCCACCGGAACCGGACTCCTGAAGCTGCTGCAGGCAGGCTTCTACCTGCTCACGGGCAGGGTGACGCTTGCCAAGAATGCCTGGACCGCCATGAATGCAACGATGAAGGCAAGCGTCTTCGGGCTGATAGCTGCGGGAGTGGTACTCCTCGCCATGAAACTATGGGAGATGAAGAAGGCAGCCGATGCAGCAGCTCAGTCGCAGAAGGCGCTCAATGCCATCAAGCAGAAGCCCAGAGGCAGGTGGTGGAGGAAAAGCTGAAGCTGGAGAACCTGATCAAGGTGGCCAATGACGAAAAGCTCTCCATGGACGAGAGACGCAAGGCCGTGGAGGCGCTCAACAAGATAGTTCCTCACTATAATGCCACCATCGACCAGACCACCAGGAAGTTCAAGGCATCAGACAAGGCCCTGAAGGCTTACATCAACAGCCTGGTAAGGCTCTACGAGGTGCAGGCGCCAAGAAGCAGATCCAGGAGCTTGCCGAGAAGCGTGCCGGACTCACCATCAAGCTCGACAAGGCGAAGAGCCGTCTGGCAGATGCCAATAATGCCCGCGGCTTCCAATATACCACCTCATGGGGAGCTACCGGCAATACGCAGGTGGATGCCGTCTCTCATTTCAAGTCAGAAGTAGAATCGCTTACTGATGGCATCAATCAGCTCGACAAGCAGATTGGATCCATAAGGGATGCCTTCGGCAAAGATATCATGCACCAGACTGTGAAGGAGGCTACGGATCCGGAAGTTCCAGACAGCAACATCGGCGGCAAGGGCGGTGGAAAAACGGGCGGCGGTCATACCACGGAACATCATCAGTCCCGAACCCTGACGATATCGCAGCGAAGAAGTTTTCTGAAAACCGCCAGGCTGATATCGATGCTGCCAACCAGGACTACCAGCAGGACGTTAACAACTGGAACATGGCCCTCTCCCAGAAGCAGACCACCCAGGAGAAGTACGACCTCGCCATGCAGGCGCTGAAGACCCAGCATACAGCCAATATCCTCGCCATCGAGACCTCCTACAGCGAGCAGTCGAAGAACATTGGCATCAAGGATGCCGAGAAGAAGAAATCACTCCAGGATAAACAGCTGGACAACCAGCGCAAGGCAGAACAGGCACATTTCGACCAGCAGGTGGCAGCCGAGCAGGCTTACCAGGATGCACTTGCCAAGGTGATGGAGCAAGGGGAGACGCAGCAGGAACTGACCCTGGAACAGCTGCGCGACCAGAAACTGGAGATACTGAAGGGATATTACCAGGCAGCCATCGACTCGCCAAGCAGAACGGCGAGGACACCGTGCAGGTAGAGAAGGCATACAAGGATGCCCAGAAACAGATAGAAAAGGAATACACTGCCAAGCATAAAGAGCAGCTTGATCAGCAGGACGACAAGAAGAAGCAGGCTAGGCAGGCTCTCGGCTTCGACCAGCAGAACGAGTACGACCAACAGCTGGAGCAGCTTCAGCAGGCACTCGATAACCAGTATATCACCCAGGAGGAGTATGAGAAGAAGGTGCAGCAGATGAAGAAGGAATCCTTCATGAAGCAGGCACAGTACTACACCGAGCTCTTCAGCAATGCCGTGGGTGCGCTGCAGAATGCCGAGATGGCGAACGTGGATGCCAAGTATGATGCCGAAATCAAGGCAGCCGAGGGTAACACCGCCCTTCAGGAGAAGCTGGAGAAGAAGAAAGCCAACGAGAAGCTGAAGATACAGAAGAAGTATGCCGACGTGAACTTCGCCATGCAGGCAGCTCAGATCATCTCGAATACTGCCACCTCCATCATGAAGGCATACAGCGAGATGGGTCCGATAGCCGGAAGTGTGGCAGCTGCCTGATGGGTGTGACGGGTGCAGCCCAGTTGGCGGTGGCGAATGCCGAGCGCCAGAAGGTGAAGCGTATGACCCTCAACGGATCAGCCAGCGGAACCTCTTCGGCAGGCAGCCGCATAGCCAGCGGAAGGGAGAGCGGCGGACGCATCGACGTGGAGCCAGCGGAAGGGAGAGCGGCGGACGCATCGACGTGGAGCGGGAACAGGACGGCAAGCACTTCAATGCCGAATACTCACCAGGTAAGCGCGGCTATATCGACCATCCTACCGTCATCGTGGGCGAGGGTCCCAAGGGCAGAAGCAAGGAGTGGGTGGCATCGAATGCAGCCTGGAAAATCCTACCATCGCCCCGCTCATCCATCTGATGGATGCAGCCCAGCGATCCGGACAGATACGAACCTTCGATATGGGCAAGTATCTGATGGCCATGCAGGGCAGGGCTTTGGGTGGCAATATCGAGCAGGGACCTGCTCCGTACCCTCTCCGTACCCGCTCCGTACCAAGTCTTAGTGGGCTGATTCCTACGTCGCGATGCAGGAATTCCCACATCGCGACGCGGGAATTGCTACGTCCGGACGCAGTAATGACGAGCTCCTGGCACTGCTCAGGGAGCTTCGCGACAACGGAATCCACTCCCATATCTCGCTCACGGAGCTTGATGCCAAGCAGGAACTGAGAAACCAGGCGAGGAAATTTGCCAAAAAATAAATGATGATCTATGAAAATAACGAATCTGGATAAGGGAAAAACCTACCAGTTGGCGAAGGCGCCAAGCTGGAGGTGGAACGGACCAATCCGTTCTTCAACGACTACGGGGAGACGACGACCCCGCTGGATATACCGGCAAGCGACTACAACCGCATGATACTGGGATATCCCGACACCTTCGGGCTGCGGGAGAAGATGGTGGCTGCCAACGTGAGCATCGAGGATGGGGAATATTTTGCCCAGTGCAGGCAGATTGTGCTCTCGGCACAGCACAAGGGCAACATCTCCTCCTCCTTCTACATCAACGACGGATCCTTCTACTCGAAGATACAGAACGTGAAGCTGAAGAGCATCTTCAAGGACGAGATGATACCGGGGTGCAGCACCCTCGATGAGTGCATCAGTTTCTGCCGGTCGCTCATCGGCGGAAAGAACGAGAACTACGATATCTTCCCGGTGCTGCTCACCGATGACTCGGGCAAGGATACCGGCTACGACTACAAGATCCTGAACGGATGGGGCAACCAGCAGAAGCTGCCGGATGCCAAGTACTGGAGGTTCAAGAACACAGGAGGCTACGAGTATGTGGCGGCTCCTGATGCCTACGATTTCGTGACGTGTGCCGGAAAGTCGAACCGGTTTCAGGGCGAGTTCAACCGCACGGAATATGTAAACGAGATTCCGGTGAGCCTGACACGGGGCTACTACATCTCTCCGTTCATCCGTGCCAACTATGTACTGAAGCGGGTGTTCAAGCATTTCGGCTACGACCTGCAGGAGAACTTCTTCACCCAGACCGAGCCGTTCACCAAGATGGTGCTGGTGAACAATGTGATAGATGTGATGGTGAACGGGCATATCCGCATCGAGGACCTTCTGCCGGATGTTTCCGTCTCCGATTTCCTCTCTGTTTTTCGGAAAAAGTTTCTGTGCGAGTTCGTCTCTGACGAGGGAACTCACCAGGCGAGCATCATCTTCCTGAAGGATGCGGTGGAGAGTGCTCCTGCAGCAGATCTCACCCGCCAGATGACCGAGGAGCCAACCTTATCCTATAAGACGGCATCCGACTACAAGCGGGTGGTGCTTCGGGCGAAGCACCAGGCAGACAGTGATGCCGAGGACAGCTACGACGACCTGAAGGATATGCTGGCGAAGAACACCGGTGCTACTTCGACAAGGTAGATGGCTGTTTCTACAAGGACGGATATTCGGGCAACTATCATGTGAAGTCGAAGATAGGCGAGGGCTCGCAGAGCTATGATACCGGCGAGGAAGATACCGACACCCAGGATATCGAGATACCCGAGATGATACCGGAGACGAGAACGCTGAAGTACCGCCAGTCGCAGATGATGATACCATCAGCGCGAGATGGGCAGATTCCTCTACATAGGCAGCTATGCCACGCTCAACTCATCGATGAAGGTTGCCACCGAGGACAATTCGGAGAGCAGCGAGGAAGCGGTGACTACCCCGGTGATGCTTGCCTTCCCGTATGTTTCGACCGACGGGATGCCTTGCGGAACCGTCACGGCATACGATATCCACTATGAATATGACAACCGCTTCGGTCCGCCATCTCATGCTTCAGAGGAATCCCTCTACCGCAAGATATTCGATTATGCCCTGGTGTATAACGGTGATGACGGCATCTTCGAGAAATTCTACCGCCAGTATGACCTCCTCTTGAGGAATTCACTCCAGGAACTCAAGGTGAAGCTGCTGCTCACCCAGTCGCAGAAGCAGAACCTGCCTTCCTATGCCAAGGTGGTGATCAGGGGAGTGAGCTTCTTCTTCAACAAGCTGAAGTTTACCCTCGGAGGGAAGAGTGAACCTACGGAAAGCGAGCTCAGGACCATCGCCCTCACTACCCCTATACATGAAGCTTCGCGGATGATAGACGTGATGCCAGCCTTGAGCTGCGGTTACAGATGGGTTGGCCATGAAGAGACGGTGGAGGTATCGGGCAGCGAATATGAGAATTCGGGAGACGACAAGGACCGAACCTTCAAGATTATCTATCCTCCTCTTCCTTCAGCCGAATATGTGGGGCAGAATATGGTCTGCAGAAGACGTTTGTGAGCCAGAAGACCCGACATGCGACGATGTTCCGTCACTCCAAATGGGTGTACCACTGCACCAGACATGGCTGGAATGCGAGAAAATCTAGGACGCGGGAGTCCTTTGCAAGTTACCTGTATTATCTTAATTTTGCGTTATAAATAATCAACACAACATTAAGATGATACAGGTTTTATTATATCCAGATGCCCTGAGCATGGTAGGCTCCATGAATGTCTTCGAGATATACAACGACTCGAAGACAGACGTGGTCTTTGCCCTTCGTTACCATGGCGCAGAGCAGAACATCGTTCAGCACACCTATACGCCGAACGATGAGCACCGCATCACGGTAGATGTGAAAGACATCATCTTCCGCTGCTGGCTTTTGAGCTGAAGGATGACAGCACTCCGTATATCCAGGAGAACATCATGAAGGCATTCTCGTAGAGATCTACGAGGTGGGGGATGCCGGCAACAGGAAGGAATTCTCCTTCTCGGTGGTCAGAGCCGGAGTGGATAAGCTCGCCGATTCTACCGAGAATTTTCTGAAAAACAATTTCCTTACCTGGCAGCCGCAGGTGAAGGCTGTGACGTATTATTCTCCGGAGTTCCTGACCTATTATGCTGCAGAAGCCTGTGCGGTGAAGTGCAAGGCGTATCTCTGGAACGGCACGGGATATACGGAATCGGAAATCACGCTTGCCCATCTTACCGAGGGCTGCGTCTATACCATCCCGGTGCAGTATGCCATCATCGCCAAGGCTCTCAATCAAAAGACTCCATCCTATTATGACGTATGGGTGGAGAAGGAAGGCGGCGACCGGCTTACCTATGTGCAGCGCTATTATGCCAGCGACATGAAGAGCGAGGAGGAGGAATGGTTCCTCTTTGAGAATTCGCTGGGAGGAGTGGACTGCTTCAGGGCTTACGGCAACAGCGAGAATACTGCAGAACATACCCACAACGTGGCAGAGATCGAGGATGACTCGGAGGAATACCGTGTAGATACCACCAGGAAGTTCAAGAAGAACACCGGCTATCTGGACGGTAAGGAGCGCCTGTGGCTGCTCGACTTTTTCCCGAGTCTGGGCAAGTATGTATATCATCGCAACAGCTGGCGGAAGATTACCGTCACCGAGAGTGACGTGAACTATGAGGCGAAGGAACTGCCATCCAACTATACCTTCACCTACAAATATTCCGATGCCCGTCCTTACCTGAATCTCTCGAGAGCAAGCGGGGAGAGCCTTAAGCAGATGGATATCCATCTGCCTGATATCGGAAATTTTACTATCGCCCCTCGCTTAGTTGAGTTCCCGCGCAGCAGCTGGGTGGAGGGGTCTTGTTCCCGGTTCAGGATCCTCACTCGGAAGAGTGGGGTACAACCACTGCAGATGCCATCTTTTCAGCCTTCCTATCGGCGATATCCAACCGATATTCAGGAAAGGGAGAGGTTGGACACAAGCATATCAACATCAGTGTGCTCGATGCACTCTCTTTCGTAGGAGGCTACCTATTATATAAAGGTGAGAAGCTGAAGGCTGGTGTGGCTGACGTGGCGAAGGAACTGGACGGAGAAGCTGCCATCCTGAAAAAGTATATCCGCAGGGATATCGATGATACTGCAGAAGGTACGATAACCTTCGAGAAGGTGCAGAAGCTTCTTGGCGGTTTGCTGGTGGGAGAGAATTTTTCCTTTGACAAGGAAGGCAATATCATCGCTCACTCCATCTCTTCTGATGGGGCAAGCGAGGAGAACGGAAAGGGGTTTACCATATTACAGAAGGATTCTCTTACCAACACCTACAAGCTCTGCATCGATGAGGTTATCGCTTACACCGTGGCTACGTAGGTAAGCTCTTCGTGAACGGAAATTCCCGATTCGGAGGAGAATTATCAAGCAAGCAGTTTATTTCCGGATTTCTTGGAGGTTTGGGCTGGGGTATCTACAATACGCCAGTTACCAATGCCGCAGGAGTACAGGAAAACAAGTGGACGGGAGAGTTTGATAATGTCATCGTTCGAGGATCGCTCAGAGTCTTCGAGATGATTATCTCCCAGCTTATCGGCGAGAACGACAACCGTATCTTCACCGGAATGATGGAGGTTGACCACTATGATGCAGAGAGTGGCAGGGTGTATCTCAACACACAGGACGGCAAGCTCTACAACCCTTTCCGCCGTAATGACATCATTATGGTGCAGCAGTTCAATGGTATGCCCAATAGCAGTAACGACTACTATGTAACAAAGAACTATGAGCTGCTGATTACGGATGCCGGATGCGGCAATCTGGAGGATGGCGACAAGCGATTGGACTGGGTGACGTTTACCAACTTCACCTCTTCGATGGAGGGCGCCACAGCCGAGTCTCTCATCAAGAAGAAGGATACCTTCGTGAGAGTGGATAACCTCAGCGACTCACAGCGCAAGGGTATCATACAGCTGATGACCGTGGGTGCGAATACTCCGTATATGGATATTATCTACGGACTGAAGACTGACCCGAACAATGCGCTGAAGGGAAGACTCGGTAATCTGAAGGGCATCGTTCATCTATCCTCGGAGAATTGTCGGGATTCGGAGAGTTCTTGAACAATCTCTATGCCGTGGGTGATTTCATCATTCAGCGCACAGGAGAAAGCGTTGACTCGAAACTTCAGGTGCTCGAAAATATGTTCTCCAGCAGATTCTCACAGACCAGCTACGAGCTTACCAACTCTGATAACTATCTTGAAAATGGTCAGTTCCTTGAACAGGTAAGGGATGACGAAGATACTATCATTTCCTGCTGGGCGGTGGATACCACAGACGAGTCGATGTTCTGGGCAGATGCGCTTGGCAATCCATTTATGGTGAACGGATTGCTCTCGGTAAGCGGAAACCGCAAGGTGTCGATAGACAAGATGGACGGAAGGCAGGTGCTGCGCTTGCAGAACTGCGGAGTGAAGCAGCTGAATGCCCATATCCGTCAGCCGGGTACTCACAAAGAATATCAGCAGCCTAGCGGTTCGACAGGAGATAATGGCTTGAAGAAACCTGCTACAGGCAGCACCGATGTGCAGGATAGGCTCTACATCAGCATCCGCATCTTTGCCAAGACAGCGGGAACGCTGACAGTTGGCTTCGAGGGTTGCTCATCGGTATCGGGCAAGAGCAATACGCTGACT
>ENA-OQCS01001785-OQCS01001785.1-human-gut-metagenome-genome-assembly--contig:-NODE-1785-length-10441-cov-4.677332_pt1 | contig 10441 bp, 17 predicted proteins | sample MGYA00242757_ERZ504575 | MGnify/ENA primary metagenome ERZ504575 (study PRJEB26092, sample SAMD00036297) | human gut metagenome | host: Homo sapiens | study: EMG produced TPA metagenomics assembly of... | reverse complement strand
GCCGCTACGGCATGGGCGAGATCTGCGCCAAAATGGCCGATTTCTCCATCCTTACCGAGGACAACAACCGCTTTGAAAAGGTGGAGGACATCCTGCTGATATCCGCGTGGGCATGAACAAGGGCAACCCGGACGCAAAGTTTGTGGAAATCCCCGACCGTCTGGATGCACTGCACTACGCAGTGGATCACGCGCAGGAGGGCGACCTGATCGCCGTCATTGGCAAGGGCCACGAGACCTACCGTGACCGCGAGGGTGTCAAGACTCCGTTCCTGGAGCGGGAGCTGCTGGAAGAGTATGCACAGCAGATCGGGCTGGAATAACAGATAAAATAACGCCGTGTCGAATGTTCAGACACGGCGTTATTTTTTGCGGTAATTATGCTTTCAGCTGCGGAGCCTTGTTCTCCGGCAGGAGATTGGTCATGCTCTTCAGGCTGATGCCGATGGTGGAGAGATTGTGCAGCATGGCAGAGGAGGCCGGCTGCAGGATGCCCAGAGCACCCAGCGCGATGAGGGCCGAGTTGAAGGTGAGCACGAAGCGGTAGTTTGCGTGCACGCGCTTTTGCAGAGAGTTGGCGATGGCCTTGAGGGCCACCAGCTCCTCCAGACTGTCGGCTTTGATGGTCACATCGGCGATCTCGCGGGCGATGGCAGCGCCGGAGTTGATGGCAATGCCAATGTCGGCAGCGGACAGGGCGGGGGAGTCGTTGATGCCGTCGCCGATCATCACCACGGTGTGGCCCTCGGCCTTGGCCTGCTGGACGAAGTTTGCCTTGTCCTCGGGCAGCACCTCGGCAAAGAAGCGGTCCACGCCCACCTGCTTTGCAATGGCGGCAGCGGTGCGCTCGCTGTCGCCGGTCATCATGACGGTGTTCCGGATGCCCAGCGCACGCAGTCCGTTCAGCACAGCGGCGGCTTCCGGGCGCAGCGGGTCGGAAATGCAGATCACGCCCACCAGCTGCCCGCTGGCAGCCATGTACAGGTGCGAATACGCGGGCTTGAGGGCATCGAACTTCTGCTGCTCGGCTGTGGATGGTACACTTTTCATCCTCAAAGACGAAGTGGTGGCTGCCGATGACCACGCGCTGGCCGCCCACGCGGCTTGCAATGCCGTGGGCTACGATGTACTCCACCTCGGAGTGCATCTCCTCATGGGAAATGCCGCGCTCCTTGGCGGCACGCACCACGGCGTTGGCCATGGAATGGGGGGAAGTGCTCTTCCAGACATGCGGCCAGCTGCAGAACTTCGCGCTCGTTACAGCCGGAGAAGGGTACGACCTCCACTACCTGCGGGGTGGCACGGGTGAGGGTGCCGGTCTTATCAAACACGATGGTATCTGCTTGGACAGCGCTTCCAGATACTTGCCGCCCTTGACGGTGATGTGGTAGCTGCCGCACTCGCGCATGGCGGAAAGCACGGCCAGCGGCATGGAGAGCTTGAGCGCGCAGGAGAAATCCACCATCAGGCAGGAGATGGCGCGGGTGGCGTTGCGGGTGAGCAGATAGGTGACCACCGTTGCGCCCAGACACCATGGCACCAGCTTGTCGGCCAGCACCAGCGCACGGTTCTCGGTGCTGGACTTGAGCTTTTCAGATTCCTCGATCATGGCCACGATCTTGTCGTAGCGGTTGGAACCGCCCTCGGCCTTGGCGATAAAGACACACTCGCCCTCCTCCACAACGGTGCCGGCATAGAGGGTGGAGCCCTCTGCCTTGCGCACGGCATGGCTTCGCCGGTCAGAGCGGCTGATTCACCATGGCTTCGCTTCCAGCACGGTGCCGTCCAGCGGGATCATGTTGCCGCTGCGCACGACCACCTCATCGCCGGAGCGTACTTTGGTCAGAGGCACCAGCACTTCGGTGCCCTGACTGCGCACCCACACCTTGTCCACGTTCAGGGCCATGCTGCGGGCCAGATCGTCCAGACTCTTCTTGCGGGTCCACTCTTCCAGCAGAGAACCGAGGTTCAGTAGGAACATCACGGAGCCTGCGGTGCCAAAGTCGCCGCGCAGCAGCGAGACGCCGATGGACAAAGCGTCCAGCACCTCCACTTCCAGCCTGCGGCTCAGCACGCAGCGCACACCCTTCCAGAGAAAGCGGATGGAGCGGAAGGCGGTGTAGGCAGCGTCAAGGGGTGCGGGCAGGAACAGCTTGCGCAGGCAGCGGCCTGCCACCAGATCGAACATTTTATCCTGATATTCCCGGTTCAGCCTGCGGCTGTCGGCGGAGGTGACCAGAGCGTCATACTCGGCCACATCGAACTTGTAGCCCGCCAGTACAGCGATGGCAGCGGAACGTCTGCGGTATAGGTAATGACCACATCGCCGGTGCGCTCGTAAACGGCGGCATGGACGATGGCATCATGGTGGTTCAGATATGCTTCCAGCACATCGGCACGGTGCAAAGTCATGCGGACGTTTTCCACATGCACACGCATCCGGCCCTTGCCTTCATGCAGAATGGTACATTTCATATATCAAATATCCTTCTCTATCTTTTTGCCGCAGCGTCAGGCTGCTATACCCTGCACGCCTGCGGCCCCACTCTCACAAAAAAGAGCCGCCCGAGGCGGCTCGAAAGCCACGTTGGGGGCTTTCAGTGCTTTACGAACCGAAAATTACTCAGCGGTCTCTTCGGTGGTCTCCTCGGCGGCATCCTCGATCACAGCAGCCTCGGCTTCAACAGCACGAGCCTCGTTGATGGCCTTTGCATCGGCCAGAATGTCACCGGCCTGCTCCTGCACCTTGCTGACGGTCTCCATGGTGGAGTCCTTCATGCGCAGCACAGCAGCGGTGGTCTGGGTGTAGACCTTCTTGGCATCCTTGCTGGACAGCAGCTTGAAACCGGCAGAACCGAACAGAGTACCGGCGGCGAACAGTGCGATCTTCTTGATATCCATAGTAACTTCCCTACCTTTTCTATTTCCTGTCAGAGGCCCTGCACCGCAGGACCTGTAAGATGAATATACCGGCCCAAAAGCCGGAGAACAGGGTGGACATTTCCCTTCTGTCGAGCCTATTGTAGCACAGAATTTACCATTTTCAAGCTTTTTCTTGAATGTTAATACATGTAAACTTTTTACGATGTGTAGTTAGAAAAAGCTATCTCTAACGCGTTTTTTAAGACAAACTACAGTTTGTAAATGGAAACTAACCGGCAGATGGATGAGAAAGAATTTCCAGTTTATAAAAAATCCTGGTTTGGAAATGCGGTTTGCCGCTACGGCCCTTCTCTGTGAAAAAGCAACCCGGAAAAATCCGCAGACTTTTCCGGGTTGCTAAAATAAAAATCGTTTTCCGCTGAAGATGCCAAGAGCGACGCGGCGGGCATTTTAAATCGTTTTGCTTTACAGGATGCGCACCCGGATCACGGCGGGGATGGCAGCCAGCTTTTCGGCCAGCTTCTTGTCCACAGCACCGGTAGCATCCAGCATGGTGTAGGCCATGTTCTTTTTGCTCTTGTTCACCATGTTCTCGATGTTCAGACCGGCTTCGGTGGTCAGGGCGGTGATCTGGCTGATCATGCCCGGCTCATTTTTGTGGATGATGCAGATGCGCTTGCCGCCGGCGCGGGGCTGGTTGACCTCCGGCATGTTCACCGAGTGGATGATGTTGCCGTTCTTCAGGTAGTCGCTCAGCTCCTTTGCAGCCATCACGGCGCAGTTGTCCTCGCTTCCGGGGTGGAAGCGCCAGATGGGGGGTGCACACGATGCCGGGCTTGCCCAGAATGGCCTCAGACGGGAAGTCGGTCATGTAGCCGGACACCTTGCCGGTCTCCATGGCTTCCAGCAGCGCCTCGGTGTTCACCAGCTCACCGCGGGCGTAGTTCAGGATCTTCACGCCGTCCTTGCACAGGGCAAGGGTCTGGGCGTTGATGGTGTCCTTGGTGGTGGGCAGGTAGGGCACATGGATGGTGATGTAGTCGCACAGGGGCAGCATGTCGTTCAGGTTCACGCAGTGGCGTACCTGACTGCTCAGGTTCCAGGCGGCGTCAATGGAGATGTAGGGGTCGTAGCCGTAGACCTCCATGCCCAGCTCAATGGCGCAGTTGGCCACGCGGGAGCCGATGGCACCCAGACCGATGACACCCAGCGTCTTGCCCTTGATCTCGTTGCCCACGAACTGCTTCTTGCCCTTTTCCACGGTCTTTGCCATGGCGGGGTCGCCGGTCAGGCCCTGACACCACTGGGCAGCAACAGCCACATTGCGGCTGCCGGCGATCAGCATGCCGATCACCAGCTCGGCCACAGCGTTGGCGTTGGCACCGGGGGTGTTGAACACCACGATGCCCTGCTCACTGCAGCGGTCCAGCGGGATGTTGTTCACGCCGGCACCGGCGCGGGCGATGGCCAGAAGATTGTCGTTGAAGGCGGTATTCAGCATGTCGGCGCTGCGAACGAGGATGCCGTCCGGGGTATCGGTGTCCACAGCCACGTCAAACTGCTTGTTGTTCAGCTTTGCCAGACCCACCGGGCTGATGGCGTTCAAAGTTTTGATGGTGTACATAGTCCAGATTTCCCTTCTATTATACAGGAACCTCTCAGTCACGCTTGCGCCGTGCCAGTCTCCCGAAGGGCGAGCTTAGAAAGCGGGTTCGATCAAGTTGTCCCTCTGATAAAAAGCTCCCCCCTCGGGGGAGCTGCCGAACGAAGTGAGGCTGAGAGGGTTTTATGCGTTCTCCTTGCGGAACTTCTCCATGAAGTCCACCAGCTTATCCACGCCTTCGGCAGGCATGGCGTTGTAGATAGAAGCGCGCATGCCGCCCACCAGACGATGGCCCTTCAGGTTCACGAAGCCTGCTTCTGCAGCTTCGGCGCAGAATTTCTTGTCCAGATCTGCATTGGGGCTGGTGAAGGTGACATTCATGGTGCTGCGGTAGCGGTGCTCCACAGGATTCGTGAAGAAGCCCTGACCGTCCAGATAGTCGTACAGCACTTTGGCCTTGGCTTCGTTGATCTTCTGCATGTTGGCAAGACCGCCGATGTCGTTTTCCAGATACTTGAGCACCAGACCGGTCATATAAATGCACCAGCAGGGGGGCGTGTTGTACATGCTGTCCTTGTTCAGCAGAGTGGTGTAGTTCATCATGGTGGGCACGTTGTCGGCGGCATGGCCCAGCAGGTCGTCGCGGACGATGGCAATTGCCATGCCGGCGGGAGCTACATTCTTCTGCACGCCGAAGTAGATGCAGCCGTACTTGGTCACATCCACGGGCTTGGAGAGGATCATGGAGCTCATGTCGGCTACCAGAGGCACACCCTCCACCTGCGGTACCTCGACAAACTGAGTGCCGAAGATGGTGTTGTTCTGGCAGATGTGGATATAGCTGGCATCCTTATCATAGTTGATGGCGTTCACGTCCGGGATGTAGGTGAAGTTCTTGTCCTTGCTGGAAGCAACGATGTTCACCTCGCCGAACTTGGCGGCTTCCTTGGCGGCAAGGTTCGAGAAATTGCCGGTGACAAGATAATCTGCTTTGCCGGTGGTCATGAAATTCAGCGGGACCATGGCAAACTGCTGAGTGGCACCGCCCTGAAAGAAACCGACCTTGTAGTTGTCGGGAATGTTCATTACCCGGCGCAGGGTGGCCTCGGTGTCCTTGATGATGGCATCGAACCACTTGCTGCGGTGGCTCATCTCCATCACGCTCTGACCGCTGTCGCCATACTCGAGCAGCTCTGCCTGTGCCTGCTTGAGCACCTTCTCGGGCAGCATGCTGGGGCCTGCGCTGAAGTTGTAAACTCGTGCCATAATGAACTCTCCCTTTCCTGTATCGCACAGCACCGCGGTTTTCTGCGGTGCGTTCTGTTGATTGCTGTAGCCGTAGTATACCGGTTTTGCAGGGATGAAAACAAGAGCATCTTTGCACAAAGATACGGCGCAAAAGCCCCTGTGCGGGCACAAAGCACACAAATGTCCTTGATAGAAAAACAAAAATAAAGACAAATGTAAAATATAGCTGAAAAAGCCTGATTTCATCGGCGTTTCCGGCTCTTGCGCTTTGGCGCAGAAATTGGTATAATAATAAAACAAAGACAAACGTAAAAGAAAAAGATGCCAAAAGGAGGGAGAACAGCAGGATGTACGGCATCCCGGACAGTGTAAAGCCGCTTTCGGCGGCAGAGGAGCAGGTGATGCTGGCGGTGTGGGCCTGCCGTGCGCGTCACCCGACGGGACATCGACGCAAAGCTGCGCGCAAAGGGCTGGGCACCGGCTACCGTTCTGAACTTTCTTTACCGGCTGGAAGAAAAGGGTTGGGTGAAAAGCGGCAAGGATGGCAACCGCAATACCTACACTCCGGCCATCACCCAGCGCGCCTACAACGTGTGGAATATGCGGGAACGGCTGGATACCCTCTTTGGCGGCGACCTTGCGGCGGCGGTGCACGCGCTGGTGAGCGAGAGCGGCTGCGGCCAGAGCGAGCTGGAACAGGCCATGAAGGTGCTGGAAGAAAAGCACCTGGAAGCGGAAGAATATGATCTGTATGACCCTTATGGGTAAAAAGGAGAGCGGAAGATGGATTGCAAACTGCGTGCCAAAAACTGCGGCGGCTGCCCGATGCTGGGCATGGACTACGCCGCACAGCTGAAACAGAAAGAAGAGACCGTGAAAAAGCTGTTGGCAGATTCGGCCCGGTGGAGCACATCCGGGGCATGGAAACGCCGTACCACTATCGGAACAAGGTGATCTCCACCTTTACCACCGGCTGGGGCGGAAAACTTACCTCCGGCATCTACGCGGCAAACAGCCACAAGGTGCTGCCGGTGGAAAGCTGCCTTTTGCAGGACGAAGTGCTGGATAAGACCATGCTGGCCGTGCGTGCGGCAGCGGGCACCTGCCATTACCAGCCTTTCAATGAGGATAAGGGCACCGGCCTTCTGCGTCACTGCCTGCTGCGGCGGGGCGTTATGACCGGGCAGGTGATGGTGGTGCTGGTGACAGCTCAGCCGGTGCTGCCGGGGGCCAAGAACTTTGTCAAAGCCCTGCTGACCGAGGCAGAAAAGCAGAGTGTGACCATCACCACCATCGTCCAGAACGTGAACGACCGCAAAACCAGCGTGGTGCTGGGCGATATGGAAAAGGTGCTGTACGGCAAGGGATTCATTCTGGATACCCTCTGCGGCAAGACCTATGCCATCAGCCCACGCAGCTTTTATCAGATCAATCATACCCAGACCGAAGTGCTGTACGGCCTTGCGGTGGACGCGGCGCATCTCACCGGCAAAGAAGTGGTGCTGGATGCCTACTGCGGCATCGGAACCATTGGCCTGACCGCCGCCGACCATGCAAAGCAGGTAGTGGGCGTGGAGGTGAACCGCGAAGCGGTGCACGATGCCATAGGCAATGCAAAGCACAATGGCGTGAAGAACGCCCGCTTCTTTGCCGCAGATGCCACCCGGTGGATCGGCGAAGCCGCTGCGGCTGGTGAACGCGCAGACGTGATCTTTATGGACCCGCCGCGAGAGGCTCTACGCCGCAGTTTATCGAAAGCGTGGCCCGCATGGCCCCGAAACCGTGTGGTCTACGTGAGCTGCAACCCGGTCACGCTGGCCCGGGATCTGGAGCTGCTGACCCGGAAGGGATACAAAGTGGAGAGCAGCACGCCGGTGGATATGTTCCCTCACAGTGAGCATGTGGAAGCGATAGTTTCGCTACAAAGAGGAATCTAGTGGAAATCATCCGCTTTACGTTGTTTTCTCGTCATGTTGTGTTCGATGGCGAGGGCGATAAGCTCCGCAATAAACGCATTGAAAATCACATCACCGTTTCGGTGGTAATTGATATGGAGTGCGGAAACACAAAGAATTGAATATCTAACAATCGGCATAGCCGCAGACTTTCACAAAAAGCCTGCGGCTTTTTCTTTGTCCAAAAACAGAAAGGAGGCATCCGTGAAATGGCAGTTTTTCGGGTAGAAAAGAACAGTGGCTACACGGTCATGTCGAACCACCACCTGCGGAACCGGGCCTTGTCCCTGAAAGCCAAGGGCTTACTCTCCCAAATGCTCTCCCTGCCGGAAGATTGGGACTACACCCTGCAAGGCTGGCCCGTATCAATCGGGAAAGCATCGATGCGATACGGCAGGCTATCCGGGAACTGGAACAGGCAGGCTACATCCAGCGTTCCAGAGAACGGGACGAGAAAGGGCGGCTGCGCGGTGCAGACTATGTGATCTTCGAGCTGCCGCAGCCCGTTCCTGCATCGCTTTCACCTACATTGGAAAATCCAACGTTGGAGAATCCCACGCAGGAAAACCCTACGTTGGAAAATCCAATGCAATTAAATGGCGTATGTGACCGTTCCCAAAGATTTGACCCATGTAAAATCCAAAGTCTTATTCGGGCTGACCAAGCGGCAGCTGGTCTGCTTCGGCGGCGCGCTCCTCACGGGCGGGCCGCTTTATTTTTTGACCCGGGACTATCTTTCCAACAGCGCGGCGGCCCTGCTGATGATTTTTGCCATGCTGCCGGGGCTGCTGTTCGCTCTGTTCGAGCGGCACGGCCAGCCCCTTGAAGTGGTGATTCAGCAAATGATTCAGTGCTGCTTTCTTCGTCCCAAGGAAAGGCCCTATCAGACCAACAATGCTTACGCCGCCCTTGTGCGGCAATACCAAATGGAACAGGAGGTAAAGGCCATTGTCCAGAAAAACGATACCCCGCGAAACCGAAAAGCCCAAAAAGCTCACCCGCGCCCAGAAAAAAGAAATTGATGCCGTTCTCCGCAAGTACAAGGGTGACGGCAAGCCCCGCACGGCACAGGCCACCATCCCGTATGAGGCCATCTACCCGGACGGTGTGTGCCGCATTGACCGACGCACGTTCTCCAAGTGCATTGCCTTTGAGGACATCAGCTATCAGCTGGCCCAGCCGGAAACGAGGACCGCCATCTTTGAACACCTGTGCGACCTGTACAACTATGTGGATGCCTCCATCCATGTGCAGCTTTCGTTTCTCAATCGCAAGGTTGACCCGGTGCAGTACGCAAAAAGTTTTGAGATCGCACCGCAGGGGGATGATTTTGACGACATCCGCGCCGAGTACACCGCCATCCTGCAAAAGCAGCTTGCCAGCGGAAACAACGGCATTGTCAAAACCAAGTACCTGACCTTCACCATCGAGGCAGACAATCTAAAAACCGCACGGGCGCGGCTGACCCGCATTGGTCTTGACCTGCTGGGCTATTTCAAGACCATGGGCTGCGTGGCGCACGTCATGGACGACAGGCGCGTTTGGAGGTGCTGCACGGCATCTTCCACCCGGACGGGGAACCGTTCCGCTTTGACTGGGACTGGCTGGCGCCCTCCGGCCTGTCCACTAAGGATTTTGTGGCCCCGTCCTCCCTCTGCTTCGGCACGGCCAAGACTTTTGGACTGGGCGGCAAATATGGAGCTGTGAGCTTTTTACAAATCCTTGCGCCGGAACTTTCGGATGAAATGCTGGCCGATTTTCTCAAAACGGAAAGCGGCATTCTCGTCAATCTCCATGTGCAGGCCATCGACCAGACCGAGGCCATCAAAACCATCAAGCGGAAGATCACAGACCTTGACGCCATGAAGATTCAGGAGCAGAAAAAGGCTGTCCGTTCCGGGTACGACATGGACATCCTGCCCAGCGACCTTGCCACTTACGGCGAGGACGCCAAAAAGCTGCTGAACAAATTGCAGACCCGGAACGAACGGCTTTTCATGCTGACCTTTCTTGTGCTGAATGTGGCCGACACCAAGCAAAAGCTGGGCAACGATGTGTTCCAAGCCGCAGGTGTGGCACAGAAGTATAACTGCTCGCTTGTCCGGCTGGACTACCAGCAGGAACAGGGCCTTGTGTCCAGCCTGCCGCTGGGCATCAACCAGATAAAGATTCAGCGCAGCCTTACCACCTCCAACGTGGCGGTGTTCGTGCCCTTTGTGACGCAGGAGCTTTTCCAGAGCGGCGCGGCCATGTACTACGGCATCAACGCAAAATCCCACAACATGATCATGCTGGACCGCAAGCAGGCCCGGTGTCCCAACGGCCTAAAGCTGGGTACGCCCGGCAGCGGCAAATCCATGAGCTGCAAGTCTGAAATCGTCAGTGTGTTTTTAACGACTGCTGACGATATTTTTATTTCAGACCCAGAAGCCGAGTATTATCCGCTGGTCAAGCGGCTGCATGGGCAGGTCATCAAACTTCGCCCACCAGCAAGGACTATGTGAATCCTCTGGACATCAACCTCAACTACTCCGAGGATGATAGTCCGCTTGCCCTGAAATCGGATTTTGTGCTGTCGTTCTGTGAGCTGGTCATGGGCGGTAAAACAGGTCTGGAAGCGATTGAGCGCACCGTGATAGACCGTGCCGTGAAAGCCATCTACCGCCCCTATCTGGCGAGCCCCTGCCCGGAGAATATGCCCATCCTCTCCGATTTGCACCAAGCCCTGCTCGACCAACACTTGCCGGAAGCGG
>ENA-OQCS01001784-OQCS01001784.1-human-gut-metagenome-genome-assembly--contig:-NODE-1784-length-10442-cov-1.928163_pt1 | contig 10442 bp, 17 predicted proteins | sample MGYA00242757_ERZ504575 | MGnify/ENA primary metagenome ERZ504575 (study PRJEB26092, sample SAMD00036297) | human gut metagenome | host: Homo sapiens | study: EMG produced TPA metagenomics assembly of... | reverse complement strand
GGAAAATGAAATGCTTGATTTAGTGGCAATTGCACAGTCATCACCTGGAGCAATTGCGGTAAATGGAGCAATAGTAGTGGGGTACAAATTAGCAGGAATATTAGGAACTATAGTTGCAATTATCGGGACAGTGATTCCACCATTTCTAATTATTTCCATAATATCGTTTTGTTATAATGCATTTCGTAGTAACTACTTTGTAAGTCAGATGCTAGAAGGAATGCAGGCAGGAGTTGGTGCTGTGATTGCTTCTGTTAGTTATGAAATGGGAGCTGGAATAATTTCGAAAAAAGATGTGGTTATCTGTATTGATTATGATAGGTGTCATTTATAGCAGCTTGTATTTTTAATATTAATGTTAATTTTCATTGTGATTATATCTGGAATAATTGGAATTATTCGGACATGCGTTATCGGGAAGGAGAGGATGTAAATGATTTATTGGGAATTATTCCTAAGCTTTTTGCAAGTTGGTTTATTTAGTTTTGGAGGAGGATATGCGGCAATGCCGTTGATCCAGGAACAGGTGGTGACGATCCATCACTGGCTGGATATATCAGAATTTACAGATCTGGTGACAATCTCACAGATGACTCCGGGTCCAATCTCAATAAATGCAGCAACTTTTGTTGGAATTAAAGTTGCTGGGATTCCGGGAGCAGTTGTAGCTACAGGTGGATGTATCCTGCCATCCTGTGTGATCGTTATAATCATTGCGAAGTATACTTGAGTATAGAAAGATGGGAATGCTGCAGGGAATATTGAATGCTTTAAGACCGGCAGTCATAGCGATGATCGCTTCAGCAGGTATATCAATTTTAATAACCGCATTCTGGGGGAATGCAGTTATTAAGTTGATAAATACAAATTGGAGCCTGGTGATAATTTTTGTGATATGTTTTATACTTTTGCAAAAATTTAAGAAGAATCCCATAGGGGTTATGGTTTTGGCGGGGATTATGAAACTGGGTCTTTCACTAATAAAAAATGATTCAAGAATGCCTTTGGGCATTCTTGAATCGGTGAACTCAGTCAGCGTTTTTGCTGGTGCCCTGTTCAAAATGGCAACCGCTTTTCATTTGGTGCAGAAGTAAGTTTTGCAACAATAATAGCTACTACAAGGCTTCCAAAGAATCCCGGAACAATTTCAAAGATACCCGTGGAAGCGGTCATACCAGTTAACAGCCAGCCCAGATCGATCACAAATCCGGAGATGACACCGGCTACAGCACCCTGATAATTAAACCGTTTCCAGAACAAAGACAGCAGGATAGTAGGTCCGAAGGAGGCACCAAAGGCATCCCATGCATTTTCGACCATATCCATGATAGCCTGTGCACCGCTGCCCTTGGAATTAGCAATTACAAAAGCAATCAGTGAGAGAACAAGTACAAGTACACGTCCTACGAACAGGGTCTCTTTCTCGGTTGCTTTTTTGTGGAAGAAAGGCTAGTACAAGTCTGCAGTGAAGGAACTGGAGGAAACTAATAACTGAGAGTCTGCAGTGGAAATAGAGGCTGCAATGATAGCTGCCAGCAGCAGTCCACAGATACCAGCAGGGAAGAATCTACGTGCCATTGCAATGAAGACGAGCTTCTGATTTCCCTGAGTAAGCAGTTCGGCACCCATGAGCATTCTTCCGAAATAAGCGATCATTACAGCGGAAAATAATGAAATGATTACCCATACGATCGCAACAATCGAAGATTTTTTAATCATGGAAGGTTTTTCGATGGACATGAAACGAACCAGGATATGTGGCATACCAAAGTATCCGAGTCCCCATCCGAGACCACTGAGGATGTCCTGCCAGCTTGTATTGAAAATACCGCCGCCGAATGCACACTGTGTCACAGTTCCTGTGGCTGCATCAGTATATTCATATACAGTGGTAAAGAATCAGGATTTGCGGTAATACAGATAAGAATAGATCGCTGGCAAAAGGCAGGGAACGATTGCAGCGGCAAGCAGTATCCACATGTTTTGCAGTGGTGAGGTAAGGATCATAATGATTCCTCCGATTACCATGCATTTTCCACCGAAGCGATGAGTGTGATACCAGTTATCAGGATCATTTAACGTCCATGGAATACGAAAACCAATCGTATAGTTTGGCTTTACTGTAGGGAGAAAATTTCCAAGAATAAGATAAAGAACTCCAATGAGGATTCCACATAGATAAGACATATCAAATCATATCCTAAACTGTATCCGTAGATACAGTGGAGACAAACAAGGAAACCAACGCAGATCCATAATAGAACCCTGAATATTTTTTTATTAATATCTTTTGATTTGGGATCAATGTTTGTTGCGACCACACATACTAAATGAACTGCCAGCAGAATCAGAGGCAGGCCAAATACTGCAAAGGCTTTGGATGAATATCCGTCCGGCTGATTGTTTAGTCCAAAATGTGTTGCAACAGAATCTGGTAATTGATTCCACAAAAACAGACCAATAAAGACTGGAAGCAGTGTTATAATGGATGTAAGTAAAAGCATTTTTTTATTTTGTCTGATCATAATTTTCTCTCCTTTAATTCGTTGAATTCCATAAGAGGATTTCCTCGAGTACGGTAGCATTGAGTTCGTAATAGATAAAATTTTCCTTCTTCGTTCGTTACGAATCAGATCTGCATCTTTAAAACAGACAGATGACGAGAAATGGCGGCACCGGAAATAGAAAAATGATTGCTGATCTCGCCAGCTGATAATCGAGACTGTTTGAGAAGGTTAAGTATTTCACGTCTTGTAGGATCGGCAAGGGCGTGAAGAGTGTCCTGCATACCCAAAGTCATTCCCCCTTCATTTAATATTTAACTTAAATGTTAAATGAATTATAACACAACATTTCTTGTTGTCAAGAGTTCCCCGGTTTATTCTGATGTTTGTGGAAAAGTGTACAAAAACGGGATAGAATTATATGGAAAAGCGGAAAAACTTATTGTGAAAATAATTGAATTATGAGATGCTAAAGGAAAAGTATGTAAAGGGGGAGCTTTATGGAGTTATATCGTGGAATCGAGAAAAATATCAGAAAAAAAGATAAAATAATTTATATGCCGATATATATGGCTGGCATGCTTACAAAAGAACCGAAAGAGGATTATATCTATACATTGGATTTACATGTATTGCAATAAAGTGCGTGAAAAAGCAGACAGAATCATTGGTGTGGACAGAGGATTTTCCGGAAATCCTTATGAAGCAGGAACCGATAAGACATTTTCCCTGGATACTCTTCCTCAGGAATATACAGCATATGGAAATGGTGATTATCGTATCAATGGTCTGGAGACAGAGCAGGCGGACGGAAGTGACACTGCAAACCTGAAATATGAATCCTATGAGATCTCAAAAGGAAAATACAGGTACCGCACCGGTCACAGTAAAAAAAGCAATGTCCATGGAGATGGACTATGAATACAGAGAACTGGATGCGGTTCTTTTCTATGGAAAACATAATATGGAACGTCAGATGGAAAGAACGCATCTAGGTCATGGAAACTGGTCCGTAGGAAGTATCCGCGGTACCTCCAGCCATCACCATAATCCATTTGTGATCCTCTGCAACAGAAATACAGAAGAGACTCATGGTGACTGCTATGGATTTGCACTTGCCTACAGCGGAAACTTTATATTTGAAACTGAAGTAGATCAGGTAGGGCATACCCGTGTAGAAATGGGAATCAATCCGTATCATTCTCATGGACTCTGGAAAACGGAGACATTTTTGAGACTCCGGAAGTGATCATGACATATTCCGCAGAAGGTTTTGGAAGCTTTCCAGAAATTATCATGATGCATACAGAAGCAACCTGATCCGCAGTAAATATGTTGATCAGCCGAGACCGGTCCTGGTAAATAACTGGGAAGCTACATACTTTGATTTTGACGCAGATAAGCTGTATCATATCGCAGAAGAGGCGAAAAATATCGGTCTTGATATGTTTGTTCTGGACGATGGCTGGTTTGGCAAGCGAGATAATGCTTTATTACTCTCCGCAGATCTGGTGCAGTGATAATACAGATGCGATTGACAGACTGAAGATCCAGTATGGTACATCATTTGGATATCCGATCAGTGCGATGGGATCACATGTGAGTGTGTGTCCGAACCATCAGTCTGGAAGAATTACACCATTTGAGACAAGAGGAATCGTAGCATCAGCAGGAACTTTCGGATACGAGCTGGATCTGATGAAGATGTCTGAAGAAGAGAAAAAGATTGCAAGAGAGCAGATTCTGAAATATAAAGAAATGGAACATCTGGTACAGACCGGAGATTACTACCGCCTTGTAAATCCATTTAAAAACAACAATCATGTGCTCTGGCAGTTTGTATCCAAGGATAAGAAAGAGACAATCGTATGTGGCGTAAGACTTCACAGCGAAGCAAATCCGCATATCTATCTGTTCTACCCACAGGGTCTGGATGCAGATATGAAATATGAAGACATTGCTACCGGCAAGGTTTATACAGGTGCGGCACTTATGAAAGCGGGCCTGCCATTACCACTGACAACAGGCGATTACCAGCCGATCAAATTTACATTCAGGGCAGTGGAAAGATAAGTTTAAAAGCAAAAAAGATTGAAAAAATTTACGGATGTGGAAGGCTGCATAGAATTGATTGCACAATTCCTTGTAAAGTGTGTATAATAGGGGTGGGAAACCAGTAAAAAGTGTAACAATAAAAACGTAGAAAGGAGAATCTCAATGGCAAAAATCTTAATCAGCCTTCCAAATATGTGCAGGGCGCAGGAGAAATGAAAAACATCGGCAAATATGCCGCAGTAGCAGGAAAAAAAGCACTGGTTCTGATCAGCCAGGGTGGTTATAAGAGAATCGGCAAAATGATCGAAGATAGTTTTGCTGAAAATAACTGTGAACTTGTTTTTGATTATTTCAATGGTGAATGCAGCACCAATGAAATCGACAGACTGCTGAAAGTAGTTAAAGACAAAGGTTGTGATCTTACAATTGGTATTGGCGGCGGCAAGATTTTTGATACAGCGAAAGCTGTTGCGCATTATGCCGGAACACAGGTGTTCATCTGTCCGACGATCGCGTCCACAGATGCTCCTTGCAGTGCTTTGTCTGTAATCTATACGGATGAGGGCGTTTTTGAAAAATATTTATTCCTTCCGGCTAATCCAAATCTTGTTATGATGGATACAGAGATCATTGCAAAATCTCCAGTCAGACTTACGGTAGCCGGTATGGAGATGCGCTTGCAACTTATTTTGAGGCAAGAGCATGCCAGAGAAGTGAAGCAACTTCCTGCGCAGGTGGAAACACAACAGGTGCTGCAATGGCACTGGCAGAACTCTGCTTTGATACCCTGATGGAAGAAGGCGTGAAAGCTAAAATCGCTCTGGAGGCTGGTGTATGTACTCCGGCAGTGGAAAAGATCATTGAGGCAAATACTCTGCTTTCCGGAATTGGATTTGAAAGTGCTGGACTTGCAGGAGCTCATGCAATTCACAATGGTCTGACAGTACTGGAAGAATGCCATCATATGTATCATGGTGAAAAGGTTGCATTTGGAACCCTGGCACAGCTGGTACTGGAAAATGTCCCACATGAAGAATTGGAAGAAATTATTATGTGGTGTATAGAAGTGGGACTTCCGGTCACACTTGAAGAACTTGGAGCAGGTAACGTAACAGATGAGCAGCTTATGGAAGTTGCAAAGGCTGCAAGTGCAGAAGGTGATACTCTCCAGAATATGCCATTTACAGTTACACCGGAGAGTGTATTTGCAGCGATCAAGGCAGCAGATGCATATGGCAGATATTATCTAGGAGAAGAATAAGCGGAGTATAATGTTTTTGTACAAAAGTGACTTACAAATCCATCCGGAAAAGGTAAGATTCTTTTATAAAATACTTTATAAAAGGAAACTTTGAGATGGCTGGAACAGAAAAGAAAAACAGTACAAAATTTCAAATTATCAATATATTATAAATCATAAGCAACGTCTAAAGTGGAATTGTCCAGAAATCTGAATCTCAGTATGCCAACGGTCTTGTCTAATGTAAATGAGCTGCTTGCCAGTGGAATTGCAGTTGAAATGGGAGAGTATGAATCTACAGGCGGACGAAAAGCAAAAATGATCAGTATAAATCCTGCTTATCGTTATGCGGTTGGAATTAGAATTACTGCAAAACATGTAGGGTTTGTGCTTGTAAATCTGAAATCTGAAATTGAAAAGTATGAAAGAATCCGGCTGGAATTTTCAACAGAAGCTTCTTATTATTCACGGCTCAGAGAAGAACTGCATCATTTTCTTGCAGATGTAGAAAATCAGGACAGAATTCTTGGAATTGGTATTTCTGTTCCGGGAATTATAAAGCCAGGTGATGGAATACTGATCAAATCACATGCGCTTCAATTAGAAAACTATAGTCTTGGTTTTCTTGAGCAGACATTCTCTCTTCCTGTATATTTTGTGAACGATGCAAATGCAGCAATGATGGCAGAAGATTTAGACAGATATAAAAATGCACTGTATCTGTCTCTGAATAATACTCTTGGTGGAGCATTTTGTATTGATGGAAAATTAATACAGGGAGAGAATCAGAAAGCCGGTGAATTTGGGCATATGATTCTGGTCCCGGAAGGAAAGCAATGTTATTGCGGAAAGCTGGGATGTGCGGATGCTTATTGTGCAGCGAGCGCATTGACAGATGAAAAATGCCAGACACTGGAGCAGTTTATGAAGAGTTTAGAAAATAAGGAAACCAAAGCAGAAGACCTTTGGCAGGAATATTTGAAAAATCTGGCAATTTGATATCAAATTTACGAATGGCGTATGATATGGATATTATTCTTGGAGGTGAAGTTGGAGGATATCTTACAGAGTATATGATTCCATTAGGAGAAAAAGTAATGGAATATAATGGTTTCGACCATGATGTGAGATATCTGAAAATGTGTTCTTACAAGAGAGAGGCATCTGCAGTGGGGGCGGCAAAGCATTCCTGCAGGAATTTATAAAAAATATGTAATTATGATGTCAGCATCATAAATTTAAAATCCAGAGAGAAAACACAGAAAAGAGTGTTTTCTTTCTGGATTTTTGTTTTGCTGAAAATTACTTCTTAATATTGTAGTAAAAATGCATAAAATCAACGGAACAAACTTGTGCAATAGGCAGAAGTGAATAAAAGGATATTGACAAATACTGGTAAGTGAATAATAATGTAATTACTTTAATAAAACATTTAATAAAAGATAATAAATAAAGGAGGAATTAATTATGTTACAGCAGGTAATGACAAATCCAGGAGAAATTATTTTTAGAGAAGTTCCGGTTCCGGAAATAAAAGATGATCAGGTATTAGTCAAGATCATGAACATTGGAATCTGTGGATCGGATATTCATGTATATCATGGAAAACATCCATTTACCAAATATCCGGTCACGCAGGGACATGAAGTATCAGGAGAAATCGTAAAAGTAGGAAAAGATGCTTCAGGTTTACGTGAGGGACAGAAAGTAACAATTGAACCGCAGGTTTATTGCGGACACTGCTATCCATGTCGTCACGGAAAATACAATCTTTGCGAAGAATTGAAAGTTATGGGATTCCAGACAACAGGAACTGCTTCGGAGTATTTTGCAGTAGATGCATCCAAGGTAACACCGATTCCGGAAGAGATGTCTTATGAAGAAGGTGCAATGATCGAGCCTCTTGCTGTAGCTGTACATGCTGTGAAGCAGATGGGCGATGTAAAAGGAATGAACATTGCAGTTCTTGGTGCTGGTCCGATTGGAAATCTGGTTGCACAGGCTGCGAAAGGATGGGAGCAGCAAAGGTTATGATTACTGATGTCAGTGATCTTCGCCTGGATAAAGCGAAGGAATGCGGCATTGATGTATGTGTAAATACAAAAGAGAAAGATTTCGGGGAGGCAATGGTTGAAGCATTTGGACCGGATAAAGCGGATGTGATCTATGATTGTGCAGGAAATAATATCACAATGGGACAGGCTATCAAATATGCAAGAAAAGGAAGCGTGATTGTTCTGGTAGCTGTATTTGCAGGCATGGCATCAATTGATCTTGCAGTCGCAAATGATCATGAACTGGATATCAAGAGTACTATGATGTATCGTCATGATGATTATATCGACGGAATCACACTTGTAAATGATGGGAAGGTGCATTTAAGACCTTTGATCTCCAAAACATTTGCATTTAAGGATTATCTGAAGGCATATCAGTATATTGATGACAATCGCGAGACTACCAATGAAAGTTATCATTAACGTTCAGGAAAAATAGAATTCCAACAACATTCTGACAGGGAGGAAGATATGGGGAACGAAAGTAATAATGGGAAAGTGCCGCTGATCAGTAGGATCGCATATGGATTTGGAGATGTAGGCTGTAATTTCAGCTGGATGTTTGTCAGTAATTTTCTGATGATCTTTTATACAGACGTGTTTGGAATCAGTATGGCTGCAGTGTCAGCCTGATGCTCTTTTCAAGATTCTGGGATGCGATCAATGATCCAATCGTAGGCGGTCTGACAGATAAGACTCATACAAGATGGGGCAGATATCGCCCATGGCTTCTTGTAGCTGCGCCTATTACAGCGATTCTTCTGGTGCTTTCTTTTTGGGCACACCCGGATTGGTCAAATACAGCGAAGATTATCTATATGGTGATTACCTATTGCCTGCTAGTATTAGGTTATACCTGTGTAAATATTCCATATGGAACACTCTGTGGTGCTATGACACAGGATATTGATGAGCGTGCCAAGATTAATACTTCCCGTTCTGTGTCAGCAATGATTGCGATAGGAATCATCAATATTGTGACAGTGCCGCTGATCAGTAAGCTGGGAAGCAGCAGTGCAAAGAATGGTTATTTGTTTGTTGCAATTATTTATGGATGTATCTTTGCTGCCTGTCATTTCTTCTGTTTCGCAAAGACAAAAGAACAGGTAGCAATTCCTGAGAAAGAAAAAATCTCAATAAAAGTACAGTTGAAAGCAGTTATGCAGAACAAACCATATCTTCTGGCTTTGGTTGGACAGGTGTTGTTTGGATTTACATTATATGGAAGAAATGCAGATATTTTATATTATTTTACTTATGTAGAGGGAAATGCTTCTTATTATACAACATATTCTATGTGTATTATCATTCCGTCCATTATTGGTGCAGCATGCTTTCAGCCAGTATTTCGGAAGCTGAATAATAAAGGAAGAACTGCATCGATCTTTGCACTGCTCACAGGTATTGCAATGTTGGCAATGTACTTCTTCAATGTAAAAGAATCACCAGTTGCATTTTATGCACTTGCCGGGATTACGCAGTTCTTTTTCTCTGGGTTTAATACAGCAATTTATGCAATTATTCCGGATTGTGTGGAATATGGTGAATGGAAGACGGGACTTAGAATGATGGATTCCAGTATGCTTTTGTTTCTCTTGGAAATAAATCGGAATGGCGATTGGTACAGCGCTTCTCGCAGCATTGCTTGGAAAATATGGTTATGTAGCAAACCAGGCACAGAATCCGGAAGTAATCGCAATCATGAAACATGCATTCTCGACAATTCCGGGAATCCTGTGGATCGTTACGGCAATTGTTTTATTCTTTTATCGATTAAACAAAAAACGCTATAACGAAATCGTAGAAGATTTGAAAAAAGGAAAAAGTCATAGTAATAATGCCTAAAAACAGAAGGCTCATTTTAGTAAAAATCACTTTTGAAAGAAAAAGAATATTGAGGATATAAATCCATGTGGAGGAGAACAATACAGTAAAAAAACATTGATCGAGCAGAAGCAGCCAGCCCGGAAGCTTATGTAAAAGAAAACGGAAGATTTCCTATCTTGGAAACCACAAGTAACGAGAATGGAGACGTTGTAATAGTAACAGGTGATAATAACGGCTCTTTTGTACGATATACATTTACGGAATAAAAGTGCCGGTAAAATATAATATTTGCAATGAAAAAGTGTGTAGCTTGTCAGCGTAAGTCCAGCTTATAAGACAGGGTGTGCACTTTTTTTTTTGTGCCAGAAAAGAGAGGAGTAAAACAAAATGGCGGAAAGTAACAAAATGAAGGATATGCCGGTGAATAAGCTGATGATCCAGATGGGAATCCCGATGATCTTATCCATGGCATTGCAGGCGGTCTATAACATTGTAGACAGCGCATTTGTAGGAAATATGAGAGTGGGCAGTGAAGCGGCATTAAATGCTTTGACACTGATATTTCCGGTTCAGATGCTTATGGTGGCAGTTGGAATCGGAACCGGTGTCGGAACGAATGCACTTCTTGCGAGCCTTTCCTCCAGGATTCAGGAAATAAAAAATGCCTGCCTGGAACTTTTATAGATAGTAAAGTTCCAAACAGACATTGCTGTTTGACCATTAGCTGTAGCTAATAGAATTGAAGAACGTGATTAGAAA
>ENA-OQCS01001783-OQCS01001783.1-human-gut-metagenome-genome-assembly--contig:-NODE-1783-length-10448-cov-1.970449_pt1 | contig 10448 bp, 11 predicted proteins | sample MGYA00242757_ERZ504575 | MGnify/ENA primary metagenome ERZ504575 (study PRJEB26092, sample SAMD00036297) | human gut metagenome | host: Homo sapiens | study: EMG produced TPA metagenomics assembly of... | reverse complement strand
CTGGCTTGCCGGATATGAGAAACCGGATTTCATTACCATCAACCGTTTCCGCAATCGGGTGAAGAAGGAAATCAACGAGGTGTTTACCCAAACCGTACTCCTTCTCTCTTCCAAAGGCTTCATCAGCTTGAATGTGGAATACATTGACGGGACAAAGATTGAGTCCAAAGCCAATAAGTATACTTTCGTCTGGCGGAAAACGGTTGAGCGGAACCGTGAACGCCTGATGAAGAAGATACATATCCTGCTAGGGCAGATAGACAATGTCATCGCCCAGGAGAACTCATCGGAAAGCAATGAGGAGATTGAGTTCACTCCGGCCATGCTGACTGAAATGGCAGGAGAATTGCGTCAAGCACTCGAACAGGTTCCTGAACCCTCCACGAAAGAGGAAAAGACTGCGTTGAAAAAGAAACGCAAACAGCTGAAGGAGTTGGAAGAGCACAGGGACAAGCTACAGGAATACGACAACCGTCTGGACACGCTGCAGGACAGGAATTCCTATTCCAAAACGGACAAGGACGCTACTTTCATGAGAATGAAGGAGGATGCCATGCGCAACGGACAGACGAAGCCCGGTTACAACCTTCAAATCGGCACCGAAAATCAGTTCATCACCGATTTTGCACTCTTCCCGAACCCTACGGATACACTGACCCTGATTCCTTTCCTGCAATCTTTTTCAAACAGGTATGACCGGATGGCCCATACGGTGGTTGCTGATTCCGGCTATGGCTCCGAAGAGAATTACCGCTTCATGTCCGAAAACGGCATGGAAGCCTACGTAAAGTACAACTATTTCCACATGGAGCAGCGGCCGAGATTCAAACCGGACCCGTTCAAGGCCGAAAACTTCTACTACAATGAAGAACATGACTTCTGCATCTGCCCTACGGGGCAAAGGATGCGGAGGATAGGCACCAGGAATGTGAAAACCGCATCCGGATATGTCAACGAAAATGCACGGTACAGAGCTGTCAGGTGTGAAGGATGTCCCCTGCGATGCCGCTGTTTTAAAGCAAAAGGAAACAGGACGATAGAACTGAATCATAGGCTTAGACAATACAAGCGGAGAGCCAAAGAACTGCTCTGCTCTGAGAAAGGACTGAAACACAGAGGGCAGAGATGCATAGAACCGGAAGCCGTGTTCGGACAAATTAAAAACAATATGAACTACAAACGTTTCCGACATTTTGGAAAGGACAAGGTCTTCATGGACTTTGCCTTCCTAGCCATTGCCTTCAATATAAAAAAGATGTGTGCAAAACTGACAAAAAAGGGTATGAACTGGCTGATTAGACTGTTTTATGAGCTTACAACTGCTGTTTTTAGATGCTGGGAACACATAAATCAAAGAAATCTTCAAAAGATCGCAGCTTAAAGAAAGTGAACAGATTTGTATAGTGATGAACAAAAAAAGAGGTGCATCGTGCATTACGACACACCTCCATCCCTCTTTAATTTGCTGATAATGTGAAACATACACATCGCAATTCATAACATTTTACGAACAATTCTCATACATTTCTTGTTAAAAGCATTTTAAAACAACAAAAGATTTCCATTTCTTGGGAATTATAGCTACTTTTGCAGCCAAATGGGGTTCTCTTAGTAAGAGAACCCCATTTTTTATAAAACGAATCATGCTATCAAACAGCTGATTTTCAGATTTATTACACTTGTTCATGATAAAAATAAATTATCCCAAATTAGATATCACACGAAGTCACACAGTATTTCCTAATTGCACAATCCTTTAGATCAGCATTCTGCATATTTCTATATCTCCCATACAAAATCATTCAATATTTTGTATCTATCACCAACAAGGCATATTTTGATTACTTTGCCGAATATTGAATATTCCCCCCAGCTCTTATGTTAGGATTTTAAAAAATATTTCTCCAAAAATGATCTGATTTTATCCAAACCAATAAAAATATTCAGGCTGTAGATGACAGCCTGAATGAAACTTCCCCTACAACCCTCTTAAAATAATCTGATTGGCTCTATCTATCTGTGAAGTGGAAATGGATGCCAGATAAATATGAGTGGTCTTTTCATTATCGTGCCCCAACCCTTCGCGGATGATGTCTGTAGACACCTTCCTGTCCTGCGCTATGCTGGCCCAGCTATGGCGCGCCACATAGAAAGTCAACGGCGCCTTTAATTCCAGCCGCAAGCCTATTTTATTCAAGCCCCGTCCTATCTGCTTGGCCCTCAGTTTATATTGCTTGCGGTCATTTATGTCACAATACCGCAAGATAGGCAGCAGGTACTCGGAACTGTCATCCTTGTATTTATCCACAATCTCCTGCATCAGCTCCTCCCACAGAATAGTCAGCCGCTGCCCGGTCTTTTTCCGGCTGTATGTCAGAATTCCATTCTGGAGGTTGCTCTTTTTCAAGTGTGCCATATCAATAAACGACATGCCCCGGGTATAGAAACTGAAAAGGAAAATATCCCTTGCCAACTCCAACTGGGGTTCGAATGACAAATCAAGCTCCTTGATCATTTTGATGATTTTAAAAGGAACGGCCCGTTTTACGGTCTTGTCTATGCCGGTATAGACATGTTTGAAAGGTTTCTTGTCGGTGGTATAGCCTTGCTCTACAGCCAGATTATACACACTCCGCCAGATTCTCATATAATAGGAAGTACTGTTCTTTACCAAGCCCTTCTCTTTCAGATAGGCTTCATACATCTCCATCAGCTCCGAATCAAAGGCTTCAAAACTCAGATCCTCATTCTTTCTGAATTGGATAAAGCTGTTCATTGTCGAGGTATAGCCTTCTGCCGTCCGTCCCCTTTTCTGCCGCTCCAGTTTATTGATACATCGTTGCATGAAGTTGAACACACTCTCTACAGAAGGGATTTTCCGGAAAGAAGCCACGATATCATCAATGGTGTATTCCACACCGGTCCGCTCCAGATCATTGATAATACCTTGTAACCGCGTCATCTCCCAATTCGTCTGGTCACGTATCAGCAGAAGACGCGCTTTACATTCAGACTGTGTTGAAATAAGCAGACTGCCGGTGGAGTCGTCCCACTCGGAAGGCATGATCCGGTAAGAAGTCTTGATGAGCCGTGTCAGTCTGTAATGAATAATTTGATAACTTAATACGCCCTTTTTTCCTTTTACGCTCGATGGGCGGAATTTCAATTTAATGGATGCCATATTTCTTTTCTATATTATGGTTTTGTTATTCAAAACGAATATAGCAATATGGCATCAGGTACACTGTTGCACCTCCGGTTATTCTATCCTTCTATCTCGCTCAGTTCCAACCAGCGCATGGTCTTTTCATCAATCAAATCATTCAGTTCCGGCAATCGTTTGGATTTCTCCGTCAGTTCCTCCACTCCCAGCGTACCGCTGCAAAGGGCGGCTTCTATATCGGCCTTCTCCTGTTCCAGCCCGGCTATTTCTTGTTCCAGCTGCTCGAACTCTTTCTTTTCCTTGAAAGACATTTTCCGCTTGTCATTCAGGCGCACGCGGGCGGTCTTTTCCTCTTTTGGCTTTTCCGCCTCTTTCTCGCGCTGCTCTTTCGCCTCGCGCCAGTCACGATAATCGGAGTAGTTACCCGGAAAATCACGAATGTCTCCCTGTCCCTTGAATACCAGCAAGTGATCTACCACCTTGTCCATGAAATAACGGTCGTGGCTTACTACGATTACACAGCCCTTGAAGTTCTGCAAATATTCTTCCAATACCTGAAGGGTGATGATATCGAGATCGTTGGTAGGCTCATCCAGCACCAGGAAGTTGGGATTACGCATCAGCACCGTACACAGGTACAGGCGGCGGCGTTCTCCCCCACTCAGTTTATATACATAGCTATGCTGTGTTTCAGGGGTAAACAGAAAATGTTGCAGGAACTGGGATGCAGTCAGCTTCTTGCCATTTCCCAATTCGATGACTTCGGCAATATCCTGCACCACGTCGATGACCTTCATTTGCTCATCAAACTTCAGGCCGTCCTGAGAATAGTATCCGAAACGGACTGTCTCACCGATATCCAGTGTTCCACTGTCCGGCTTCTGTTCGCCCATCAGTATTTTAATGAATGTGGACTTTCCCGTACCATTGTTTCCCACGATGCCCATCTTCTCATAACGGGCAAAGATATACGAGAAATCTTCCAGAATCTTCAAATCACCGAAACGCTTGTACAGATGATCTGCCTCAAAAATCTTGGAGCCGATGTAAGAGGCTTTCATATCCAGTTTCACATTGCCATCGTTGAAACGCTGCTTCGCCACTTTCTCCAGTTCGTAGAAAGCTTCTTCCCGATAACGCGCTTTATGTCCGCGTGCCTGAGGCATACGGCGCATCCACTCCAGCTCTGTGCGGTACAGGTTATTGGCACGGGCTATTTCGACATTGGTCGCCTCGATACGCTCCTGCCTCTTTTCCAAGTAATAGCTGTAGTTCCCTTTATATGAATAAACCTGCTGATTGTCTATCTCGATAATTTCAGAGCAGACGCGGTCCAGGAAATAACGGTCGTGCGTCACCATGAGCAGACTGATGTTTCCCCGGCCGAGATACCCCTCCAGCCACTCCGTCATATCCAAATCAAGATGGTTGGTAGGCTCATCCAAAATCAGGAAATCGGGCTCGGTTATCAGCACATTCGCCAAAGCCACCCGTTTCAACTGACCTCCGGAAAGATGTTTGATCTGCTGGCTGAAATCCCGGATTTTTAATTGAGAAAGGATTTGTTTCGCCTTCCGTTCATAATCCATGCCTTTTCGTGCTCCATCCGTGCCAACAGCTCTTCCAGTCCCGGATTGCCTTCGGTTTCCATGCAGCTTTCATATTCTTTGATGAGTTCCACCGTGCTGTTTCCGTGATAGAAACAGGCTTCGAGCACGGTCAGGTCTTCGGGATAATGTGGGTCTTGCTCCAAATAGCCCACCCGCAGATCACGACGAAAGACGATGCTTCCTTCATCATATCCCTCCTTACCGGCTATTATATTAAGTAAGGTAGTCTTGCCTGTACCGTTCTTTGCTATCAGACCGATGCGTTGTCCTTCGGCCACTCCAAATGAAATCTTCCGGAACAATACCAAGTCACCGAATGATTTGGTAAGCCCGTCTACTTGCATATATGGGGTCATTATTTGTCTATTTATTTAAATCATCCAACACTGCCTCCGCCTCTCGCTTAATTTCCTGAATTCAGATTTCAAGTCGCAGGGGAGTCCCTTTTTAGCTTTTCCCCACACCAGTGCGCAGGTCCAGCACCATATCCGAACACATAAACTGCAAGGCGGGATATTCTTTCTGTCCCTCAATGACAGTCACCCATTCCATACCTTCCATCTCATTCACCAGAATGGCTCCGAAGGCAATACCGAAATTCTCCCACGCCATACGCTGCTGGGTCTGGAAACGTCCGCTGTCCATTACTTGCTGTATACTGTCAATATCGCTCTCCGACGCAGTAAAATCCTTGGTGAGTTGCTTTTTAATCGCGGTAGAAGCCCACTCAAAGGCGGTGTTCACCTCCCCGATTTCCAAAACACGGATCGGAATGATCTCACGCGGGTGACTTACACCTTCTTTGCGGATCTGTAAAGACCGGATGATTTCTTCTGCCGGATGCTTGTCTCCTCCTTTGGACACGGTAAAAGAACATTCGAAAGAGAGATTCTCCTCTCCTGTCATCCAGATATGAGTGGTGTACCAGGCGCCTTCTTCCTGAAAAGTTTCCGCGCTGTAAGCACAATCCCACTTGCCCACTTTCACCAGGGCGGAAGAGGTATTTTCTTTCAATTCGTATGCGATGCACTGCGGACCATAGTCAGCTGCTTCATCCTTATAAGCCGATATGCGGAAATTACCTGTCCACCGGTCAGGGTTATAGAATAAAAACTCTCTTCTGTATCTTCAAACTCGTGCCAGCATCGGGTATTCCAATGAGAACCAGCCACCGGGAGAAATGTATTTCATAGTCTCTATCTTTTTAATTCATTACTAACGGAAACGATTGTTTTACTTCACCGGCAATATCTCAATCCAGTAATCATCAGGATCATTGATGAAATACAAGCCCATAGCGGTGTTCTCGAAGCAAACGCATCCCATTTCCTTATGGAATTTACGGACTTCGTCATAATCACCTTCCACACGCAGACACAGATGGCTTTCGTTCTCACCCAACTCGTATGGCTGGGTATGGTCACGCAACCAGGTCAGTTCCAACAAGAAATTGCTGTGGTCATCGGCCATATACACCAGCACGAAGGAACCGTCCGAAGCTTCCTTACGATGAGACTCATGCAAACCTAATGCTGTTTCATAAAACTTGATACTCTTGTCCAGATCAGTTACATTGATATTGAAATGATCAAATCTTCCTTTTACTTTCATATTGTGTTATTCTTTTGTTATTCAATCTCTATTTTTGTCCGCGATGCGTCAATGACACAAACGCACTCCATGCGCTTCGGCAAAGTCGCAGAAAGCATTTGCTTGGCATACTCCGGTGTGAAATGCATGGGTACAAAGATATGAGTTTTATCTTTGTTATCAAACTGTCCGGCACCCCGCATGTATTCTTTTCCCAAACGGGGGTCAACGGGAAACATCGCCACATCCACTTCGGGCGTATAGGCGTAAAGATCATCCAGCTCATGCAGGAAATTCTTCTCGGCTCCCTTCCACTCCGCTCGGTACTCTCATCCATCCAATGCCAGTTATTCAAATCACCGGCATGAAAAATCTTTTTTCCACCTGCCTGAAGCAAAAACGATACTCCCACATCCGTGGAACCGAAAGCACGCACGCTCAATGTTTCATCCTTATATTCCTCTCCTTTTTTCAGCCAGACGGCATCTTCTTTCTGCGCCCTGCGATGACGCAAAATGTCTTTCGAGAAAATATAGATGATATCCGGCCGCTGTTCACGCCATTGCAATACCTCTTTATTAAAATGATCCGGATGAAAATGACTGGCCAGCACATACAGTTTTCCGGGTCTCCGCAATAATTCGCTGTGTACGATTCCTTCCGGCATTCCGGCCTCTTGATTGCTGAAAGTCCCATCCATCAGCCGGTTCAAATCCGACTGCGCCTGTCCATCCTCCGAATCACGGTAATAATCCATGATTACAGTGAAGCCATCGCCTGACAAGGCGAATCCGCTATGATATATATAAGTAAGTTCCATATCCATACAACAAATTTATTTACCGATAGGTTGCACCTGCGCACGGGTCTTTTTATCAATCTCCAGAAACATATAATTCACTTTACCCGAATGTATCAGGGAGTCATTCTCCCGATATTTCCTCGTAGCATATTCCTTTGATTTCTCGTAGGTCAGTTTCGACATCTGGTTCTGGGATTTGCCCACCATGGTAGAATCCAGCTTCTCATCCGGAAAAAAATCATCCAGATTCACATCCCCTATCATCGTGGTTTCCAGAAAATTCATATTCTTATGTGATTTGTCTGTGTAATAACCCACAAACATATGTCCCGGAATACGCACCAGGATAGGATTGATATTGATGGCTTTCATCAGTGAGGCCAGCAACACGCTGCCATCCACACAGTTTATCTGCGAGGATTCCAGCGCATCGTCCAAGGTACGGACGCGCTGTGTATAAACCACATTGGACGAAAGACTGGTATTGGTGGTGGAGCTATACTTAAAGTTCCGCTTTTGCAACACATTCCACAATGCATAGACCTGTTTGTCCACATTCTCCGACTGGTGTGCATTACCTTGATACCCAAGAAAACGATTGACGATACGTGTATCCAAGGCTTCACGCAATAATTTGTCAATCTGAGGATGCTCCTCGTTGACGTAGGCCGCAAAAAACTCTCCCGTATCGTGAAACTTCATTTTATCGTCCACGTATCCTAAAGGACACTCATTGATACTGCGCATTGAGATGGTTTTCAAACGCTGTGGAAGTTCTTTTTTATTCAATTCCGCCTTGACGGAGATGCTAACGGGCACTGCCTGATTATTATCACGCAAAGCCTGATAGTTCCATATAATATCCGGGAAAACCAGATATTCTTTCCCCGCCTTGGGTAAAATAAACTCAGATACAGACTGAGAGAAAAAAGGAGTCTCGGCCACTTCTATACGCAATTTGCTATTGGCATAACTGTTCTTCAGCCGGATGGCGATACACGACTTGGGATTTCCGATATAATCGGAATCGGCAGGTACGATTAAACTGGCATCTGTGGTTGCGGTAGAAAGAATGGTTGCAGGGAAAATATTACCACCCAGCTGGTCGGTAATCTCGAACCCGGATTTAAAAGGCTCATACCGATAAATAAGACTGAAAATGCCATTACCAGTATAGCAGATAATATTAATGTGGACCATTGCCACTTGTCCAGTTGTTTCATATTCCACTTTTCTACGCTATCTGTTAATCAGTTGTTTTTATGATTCCCCATCCACCATCATTCACTACAGACTACACTGATTGACACAGGTTCCATATCAAGCAATTGCTTTTCAATAGAAACAATCTGCATCAATCCGTGCAATCGGTGGCGAAAAGCTCGTTATCTCACTGCGATACTCTCTATCTCCACAAGCGCTCCTTTCGGCAAAGCCTTAACAGCTACAGCAGAACGGGCAGGGAAATCTCCTTCGAAATACTTGGCATAAACAGCGTTCATTTCAGCAAACAAAGACATATCTGCCAAAAATACGGTTGTTTTTACGATATTAGCAGTAGTCAGACCAGCTTCTGCCAATACATTCTTGATATTCTCAAAAACCTGAATAGTCTGTTCAGTCACTCCTCCCGGAACAAATTCACCGGTAGCAGGATCAACGGGAATCTGACCTGACAGGAATACCATACCATTCACTTCAACAGCTTGACTGTAAGGACCTATAGCAGCAGGAGCCTTTTCTGTAAAAATCACTTTTTTCATCTTTTCTCTATTTATAATTAAGTAAAAATCAAATTTGACGGGCTAAATTAGTATTTTTTTCGCTATTTCATGCAGACTCTACTGAACAATCTGACCTATTTTTACGTTCATTTAACATCAGGGTTTTCACAGACAGAAAGGATGTTTCCCCACGTCGTTTATTAATTTCATTAAATTCGGCAAAAATCTTCTGTAATATGCATGAGATTAAAAAAAATATCTACTTTGTCCTCGGTAAATACGTCAGTTCCCTATCCGGGAAAGTCTGTTTACTTCCTGATAACAATCAAAACAACATCAATCCCATAATCGTAATTATGAGTGCATTTCCCCCTTCTAACACATTTTTGTGTAGATTGCGCTCCTTAATTATACCATTAAAAGATTATAAAGAAATATATTACTAATAACTATACTCTATGTATAACATTATTCAATTAAACGACAAAGACTTGTCGGAATTACAATCGATTGCCAAAGAGTTGGGTATCAAGAAAACAGACTCTCTAAAAAAAGAAGATCTGGTTTATAAAATTCTGGACGAGCAAGCCATAGTCGGAGCAACCAAAAAAGTAGCGGCAGAAAAAGCCAATGAAAGTCAACCCCGTAAAAGATCACGTATCAACGTTAAAAAAGACGGTGACAAGGTCTATACTGCAACCAAGGACAAGGCACAGAAGCTGGAAGCCAATACCCCGCAACCTGCCGCCACAGCTGCCGAAACAGTAAAAGAAACTGCTCCTGTAGCGGTAACACCACAAACAGAAACCGTAGCCGAAACAAGCACGGAAGAAAAAACACCTAAAAAAAGAGGACGCAAACCGGGTAGTAAGAAAGTAACAGCCAAGACAGAAGAACAACCTGCAACGAAAACGAAAGAAACTGCAAAAGAGGAAGTGAAAGCTGAAGCACCGGCGAAACCGACACCCAAAAAAGCAAAAAAAGAAGAAACACCGGCTATTCCCGAAGAAAAAGAAGTGATTCTTCCCGAACTGGAATTCGGCAGTGAAACCGATGATTTTATTCCCATCGAGGATCTTCCTTCAGAAAAAATAGAACTTCCTACTGAGTTGTTCGGCAAATTTGAGGCTACCAAAGTAGAAACACCGGCTCCGGTACAGACACCTGCCCCCAATTCCAACCACGCCAGCAGCGCGATCAAATCAGAAGTACAACAATCCGCGCAACAATAATTACAACAATCCTCGTCAGGCAAACAATAATAACAATACGACGGCTGAGGGAGAAGCGTCTGCCAGCATTCCTCAACAACCGGAACGCAAACAGGTGGAAAAGCCTTACGAATTTGAAGGTATCCTGACCGGTACCGGGGTATTGGAAATCATGCCCGACGGATACGGTTTCCTCCGTTCATCCGATTACAACTATCTTTCCTCACCCGATGATATTTACGTTTCACAATCGCAAATAAAACTGTTCGGTTTGAAGACCGGTGATGTAGTGGAAGGCTCTATCCGTCCGCCGAAAGAAGGAGAAAAATATTTCCCGTTTGGTAAAGG
>ENA-OQCS01001782-OQCS01001782.1-human-gut-metagenome-genome-assembly--contig:-NODE-1782-length-10451-cov-2.305792_pt1 | contig 10451 bp, 20 predicted proteins | sample MGYA00242757_ERZ504575 | MGnify/ENA primary metagenome ERZ504575 (study PRJEB26092, sample SAMD00036297) | human gut metagenome | host: Homo sapiens | study: EMG produced TPA metagenomics assembly of... | reverse complement strand
TGACTGTTGATATTATTACGGAAAGGTTGGGGAATAGCCTGAATAGCCGATGCTGCCGTAGTGATAGCTGCCGACACTTTCATATCCAACTCCGCATTGACTCCAGCCACCAATTTTGAAATTGACTGCGTTCCTGATAGAGAAGAAAGAAAATTTGAAATGGGAGTAAACTCGAATGGCGAAACTGGTTATCGTGGAGTCGCCTGCTAAGGCGAAAACCATTGGCAAGTATCTGGGCGATGATTACGAGGTCACCGCAAGCATGGGCCATATCCGTGACCTGCCCGCTTCCCAGCTGGGCATCGATGTGGAGCACGGCTATGCCCCACAGTACATCAGCATCAAAGGCAAGGAAAAGCTCATCAAGGAATTGAAGAGCAAGGCCAAACACGCAGACGGCGTGCTGCTGGCAACCGACCCGGACCGTGAGGGCGAAGCCATCAGCTGGCATCTGGCAAACATTCTGGGGCTGGACCCTCACGAGCCGAACCGCGTGACCTTTGACGAGATCACCAAAAAGGGCGTGAAGGAGGGCATGGCCCATCCCCGCGCCATCGACGAAGATCTGTTCAACGCACAGCAGGCCCGCCGTGTGCTGGACCGTCTGGTGGGCTACAAGCTCAGCCCGTTCCTCTGGCGCAAGGTGCGCCGGGGCCTTTCCGCAGGCCGCGTGCAGAGCGTGGCCGTGCGCCTGATCGATGACCGCGAAAAGGAGATCGAGAGCTTCAAGCCCGACGAATACTGGAACGTGGATGCCACCCTCGGCGCAGGCCACAAGAGTTTTACCGCCCGGCTGGCCACCGATGCCAGCGGCAAAAAGCTGCTGCCCAAAAGCGAAGCCGAGGCCCGCGCCATTGAAAAGGGCCTGGAAGGGGCCGAGTACGTGGTGGCAGAGCTGAAAAAGGGCAAGCGGGCAAAGCAGCCCACACCGGCTTTTATCACCAGTACCTGCAGCAGGAGGCATCCCGCCGCTTGGGCTTTACGGCCACCCGCACCATGCGCGCTGCCCAGACCCTGTACGAAGGCGTGGACATTGCGGGCCACGGCACCATGGGTCTGATCACCTACATGCGTACCGACAGCCTGCGCATCTCGGATGAAGCCGTTGCCGCCGCAAAGGAATATATCGCAGGGGCCTACGGTGGAAGCCTATATCTGCCCCTACAAGCGCACATGGAAGACCAAGAGCGCCACTGCCGCACAGGATGCCCACGAGGCCATCCGTCCCTCGGTGCCGTCCCTGACACCGGACGAGGTGGACAAGAGCATCAGCGGCGACACAGCAAAGCTCTACCGCATGATCTGGAGCCGCTTCATGGCCAGCCAGATGGCAGACTGCCAGCAGGACACCGTGTCCGTCACAGTCAGCGCGGCGGACTACCGTTTCAAGGCCAGCGGCTATACCGTTACCTTTGACGGCTTCACCGTCCTGTACGAGGAAGCCACCGACGAAAAGGAAAAGAAGGAGACCGCCCTGCCTCCGCTGGAGCAGGGTCAGGTGCTGAAGCTGCGCGACCTGAAGAGCGAGCAAAAGTTCACCCAGCCGCCCGCCCGCTACACCGAAGCGACCCTTATCAAGGCACTGGAAGAAAACGGCATCGGTCGTCCTTCCACCTACGCACCCATTATCACCACCATCATCGACCGCGGCTATGTGGAGCGCGACCAGAAAAAGCTCAAGCCCACCCTGCTGGGCCGGGCGGTGGATGGCCTGATGCTGGAACAGTTCCCCCACATCGTGGACGTGGACTTCTCTGCCCAGATGGAAAAGAATCTGGATAAGATCGAGAGCGGCAAGGCCGACTGGCACAAGACGGTGGATGACTTCTATCAGGGCTTTGCTGCCAGTCTGGAGCAGGCCGAAAAGAACATGGAAGGCAAGAAGGTCAAGGTGCCGGATGAGCCTTCCAGTGAGGTATGCGACCTGTGCGGCCGGCCCATGGTCATCAAGGTGGGCAAGTACGGCAAGTTCCTGGCCTGCAGCGGCTTCCCGGAGTGCCGGGGCACAAAGCGCTGGTCAAGGATACCGGCGGCATCTGCCCCAAGTGCGGCAAGGGCCGTATGCTGGAGCGCAAGAGCTCCAAGGGCCGCATCTATTATGGCTGCGAGCGCTACCCGGACTGCGACTTTATGACATGGGACATGCCGGTGCCCACCAAGTGCCCCAAGTGCGGCAGCACCATGTTCCGCAAAGGCTCCAAGCTGTATTGCGCAAAGGAAGCTGCGGCTACGAGATGCCGGTGCCGAAAAAGGATTAAATAACCCTCTCAGGCGCTGTCGCGCCAGCTCCCCCGAAGGGGGAGCTTTGAGTTGAGACGATAAAGTTTCCCTTTCGGTCAAAAGCTCTCCCTCTCGGGAGAGCTGGCATTGCCGCAAGGCAATGACTGAGAGGGTTCGTAATAAGGAAACCTGTAATATGAGCGATTATAGAATAACCATTCTGGGCGCTGGTCTTGCGGGCTGTGAAGCCGCCCTCTGGCTGGCTGGCAAGGGCGTGCAGGTAGACCTGTACGAACAGAAGCCCGTGCATTTTTCGCCCGCACACAAAAGCGCAGGTTTTGCAGAGCTGATCTGCTCCAACAGCCTGAAGCTGAGCGGCTGGACTCTGCTTCCGGCCTGCTGAAGGAAGAAATGCGGCGGATGGGCAGCCAGCTGCTGAACGCCGCCGAGATGGCCCGCGTGGCCGCTGGCGGTGCGCTGGCGGTGGACCGCGACGCATTCAGCGCCGAAGTGACCCGCATGGTGGAAAGCTGTGAGAATATCACCGTCCACCGGGAGCAGGTGGAGCACATTGACGAGACTGCCCCATTCTGGTGGCCACCGGCCCCCTGACCGATGGCGCACTGGCCGATGAGATCGGGGCCTTGACCGGGGACGAGCGGCTGCACTTCTACGATGCTGTGGCCCCCATCGTCACCGCCGAAAGCCTGGATTACAACAAGGTGTTTGCCGCCTCCCGCTATGACCGGGGCGAGGCCGACTACCTGAATTGCCCTTTCAACAAGGAAGAGTACGAGAATTTCCACGCAGCTCTCGCTTCGGCAGAGCGTGCCCCGCTGCACGACTTTGACACCGGGGCCGAGCAGTCTGCTCAGCCCGACCCGGATGCCCACGGCAAAAAGGCCGATACCGTCACCGTGTATGAGGGCTGTATGCCCATCGAGATCATGGCGCCCGGGTGCCGACACCATGCGCTTCGGCCCGCTGCGCCCGGTGGGCCTTGTGAATCCCAACACCGGACACCGTCCGTGGGCCAATGTACAGCTGCGCGCCGAAAATAAGGAACGCACCCTGTATAACATCGTGGGCTTCCAGACCAACCTCAAGTGGGGCGAACAGAAGCGGGTGTTCAGCATGATCCCCGGGCTGGAAAATGCCGAGTTCGTGCGGTATGGTGTCATGCACCGCAACACCTTCCTCGATGCGCCCCGGGTGCTCAGCGCCAGCTGTGCCTGAAAGAACACCCCAATGTGTTCTTTGCAGGGCAGATCACCGGCTTTGAGGGCTATATGGAAAGCGCTGCCTGCGGCCTGCTGGCGGCCCGCAGCCTGTATGCCCGGCTGGAAGGCAAAGAGCTGCCCGCCCCGCCTGTGGATACTATGTGCGGCGCACTGGTGCAGTACCTGACCACCGAGAACAAGCACTTCCAGCCCATGGGCGCGAATATGGGCATCCTTCCTCCGCTGCCGGAGGAGAGCCGCCCGCGGGACAAGCGCCTGCGTTACATGGCACAGGCTCAGCGCGCTGTTGCCAGCTTCCAGCACTGGCTGGATGAAACTTCTCTTTAAGAAGGGAGAAAAGCTATGAAGATTATCGTGGATATGATGGGCGGCGACAACGCCCCTCTGGCTGTGCTGGAGGGTGCCGCACAGGCCGTGAAGGAGTACGGCGTCACCGTCGTAGGTGTGGGCGACGAAGCGCTGGTGCGCAGGACCGCACAGGAGAACAGCATCCCGCTGGATGGCATTGAGCTGGTGAACTGCACCGAGGTCATCGACATGTGCGATGAGCCTGCCCGCGCCATCCGCCAGAAGAAGGATTCCTCCATCGTGGTGGGCTTGAACATGCTGAAAGACGGCAAGGGTGATGCCTTTGTTTCCGCCGGCAGCACCGGTGCGCTGCATGTGGGCGCAAGCCTGATCGTGCGCACCCTCAAGGGCATCAAGCGCCCGGCTCTGGCTACCATGGTGCCCGCCAAAAAGCAGGCTTATCTGCTGCTGGACTGTGGTGCCAATGTGGAGTGCCGCCCCGAGATGCTGGCGGCTTTTGCCGTGATGGGCAGCTGCTATGTGAACAGGGTGGAGGCCGCCGCAGCCCCAGCGTGGCGCTGGCCAACAACGGTGCGGAGGAGAGCAAGGGCACCCCCATGCTCAAGGAAGCCCATCAGCTGCTCAAGACCACCCCCGGCATCCGCTTTGTGGGCAACATCGAACCCCGCGATGTGCCGGGTGGCGAAGTGGACGTTGTGGTGTGCGACGGCTTTACCGGCAATGTGATCCTCAAGCTGACCGAGGGCGTGGCAAAAATGCTGCTGGGCATGCTGAAACAAATGTTCCTCGCAAACCTCGGCGGCAAGCTGGCCTATCTGCTGCTCAAGGGCAGCGTGGCAGACCTGAAGCACCAGATGGACAGCGAGGAGTACGGCGGCGCACCTTCCTGGGGGCCAAGCAGCCGGTCATCAAGGCCCACGGCTCTTCCAAGGCCAAGGGCATCAAGAACGCCATCCGTCAGGCAAAGATCTGCGTGGAGAACGATCTGTGCGGCACCATGCAGTCTGCGCTGGACGAGCTGGCTGCGGCACAGAAAACTGAGGAATAAGGGAAGCGGGCTTGCCCTCTCCGTCATTGCTTCGCAATGCCACATTCCCCACTCTGTCGCTATTGCGACATCTCTCCCCGGCCGGAGAGTCTTTCCTCAGAGTGAGAGGCTTTGGCAGTTCGTGCAGACTGCATCGATTTGCCAAGGGCTCCCCCTTTGGGGGAGCTGGCGAACGGACGTGAGCCTGAGAGGGCGAGGATGCTGACCATCAATAAGGGAGCTAAAACATATGAGCCATCAGTGGAAACAATTATTGGTTATAAGTTCAAAAACCCGGAGCTGCTGGAGATCGCGCTCACCCATACCAGCTATGCCAACGAGAGCCGCACCCCGGTCAAGCACAACGAGCGGCTGGAATTTCTGGCGACAGCGTGCTGCAGATCGTCTCGGCAGATTATCTGTTCCACGCCTATGCCGACCGGCCGGAGGGCGATTTGACCCGCATCCGCGCCAGCTTGTCAGCGAAGGTGCACTGTTCCAGTTCGCGCAGGAGATCGATCTGGGCGAGTACCTGCGCCTTGGCCGCGGCGAAGAGCGCTGCGGCGGACGCAACCGCCCCAGCGTTGTGTCCGATGCGTTTGAAGCGCTGATCGCGGCTTTGTATCTGGATGGCGGCATGGATGTGGCCCGCAGCTTCATCCTGCCTTTATCACCGAGGGCAAGCACGCCGAGGCTGACTATAAGACCCGCCTGCAGGAGATCGTGCAGCAGAACCCGGAAGAGCGGTTGAGCTATGTAGTAGAAAGCGAGTCCGGCCCGGATCACGACAAGCATTTCGTGGTGGCTGTGCGGTTCAACTCTGACCGCGTGGCCCGTGGCGAAGGCCGCAGCAAAAAGGCCGCTGAGCAGTGCGCCGCAAAAGAAGCGCTCAAGCTGCTGGGCGTGATAAAGGAAAAGTAAATGGTATTCAAGGAACTGGAGATCCAGGGCTTCAAGAGCTTTCCCGATAAAGTCAAAATTCGGTTCGACGCAGGCGTTACTGGCGTGGTAGGTCCCAACGGCTCCGGCAAGTCGAACTTTCGGACGCAGTGCGCTGGGTGCTGGGCGAGACCAGCTCCCGCCAGCTGCGCGCGGCAGGCAAGATGGAGGACGTGATCTTCGGCGGCACCCGGCGGCGCGGAGCCATGGGCTTTGCGCAGGTGCGGCTGACGCTGGATAACGCAGACCACACCTTTGATGTGGATGCGGACGAAGTGACCATTGGCCGCAAATATTACCGCTCCGGCGACAGCGAGTATACCATCAACGGGCAGGTGTGCCGGTTGAAGGATGTGTACGAACTTTTGCTGGATACCGGCATTGGCCGCGACGGCTACTCGGTCATCGGGCAGGGCCGCATTGCGGAGATCGTGGCCGCAAAAAGCAGTGAGCGCCGCGAGATCTTTGAGGAAGCCTGCGGTATTGCCAAGTACCGCTACCGCAAGACCGAGGCAGAACGCCGCCTTGCTGCGGCGGGCGAAAACCTTGAACGCCTGCGGGACATCCTTGGCGAGCTGGAAAGCCGGGTAGGCCCGCTGGAAAAGAGAGCGCCAAGGCAGAAACGTTCCTCGAGTTGGCCGCACAGCGCAAAACGCTGGAAGTGACCCTGTGGACCGACGGTGTGCACCGCGCGCGCGAAGCCGTGCGCCAGCAGGTGCGGGACTACGAGACAGCACAGGCCGACTACGAGCGCTTTGACCGGGAGACGAAAGCCGCCGAGCAGGAGGCTGAGGAGATCCGGATGCAGGCACAGCAGCTTACGGTTGCTGTTGAGCGCCTGAATGGGGATATCCGCAGCATCACCGAGCAGATCAGCGGGTCGGAAAGCCGTATCGCTGTGCTGGAAAACGACATCCTCCGCAACGAGGAGAGCGCCGCATCCCTGCAGGAAGAAATCAGCGCCGGGGAACAGGACAGCACCGAGGCACAGGCCGCCTTGCAACGCCACCGGGCCGTGGCAAAGACCATGGAAGCGGAGGCGAAAAGCTGGCGGCAGAGATCGAAGCGTTGAACGCGGAGATCGCACGTCTGACCGATGCCAGCAGTGCCAGCGGTGCCCGCAAGGATACCCTGAAAGCAGAACTTGCCGGCCTGACAGCCCGGCGCACCGAAGCGCAGGTGGCGCAGGCCGCTGCCGAAGCTGCCGGGGAAACAGCCCGCCAGCGCCTGCCTGCTTGAGCAGAGCGTGCAGGAAAGCACCGCCCAGCGGGACGAAGCAAAGCAGGATCTGGACGACACCATCAAGTATCGCCGGATGCTGGAAGAAAACGAGAAGCAGCTGGCAAATGTCCGTTCCGGCGTGGAACTCAAGCTGAAAGGCCGCAAGGCTGCGCTGGACGATGCCGACCGGGACGAGCAGCGGCTGGGCCGGGAACTGGATGCGGCCCGCCAGCGCCTTTCCGTGCTGCGGGAACTGGAAAAGAACATGGACGGCTACCAGAACTCGGTCAAGACCGTCATGCGTGCTGCCGGTGCACGCCGCCTGCGGGGCATCATCGGGCCGGTGTCCGCCATCTTAAAGGTGGAGCCGGGCTGTGAAGTGGCTGTGGAAACGGCTCTGGGCGGTGCGCTGCAGAACATCGTGGTAGAGAACGAAGCCGCTGCCAAAGCGGCCATTGCCCTGCTGCGCAATGACAATGCAGGCCGCGCCACCTTCCTGCCGCTGGATACCGTCCAGCCGGCGTGTTCCGTGGCCGACTCTCCGGTACGGCACGGCTTGCCTCCAGTCTGGTGCAGGCCGACCGCCGGTATGACAACATCGTATCGAACCTGCTGGGCCGCATCATCGTGGTGGACGACATCAACGAAGCTTCTCGCGTGGCGCGGGACAACGGCTTTCGCAGCAAGGTCGTGACCATGGATGGTCAGGTGATCAATGCAGGCGGCAGCTTTACCGGCGGCAGCGTCCAGCGCAGCGCAGGCCTGTTCACCCGCAAGCAGGAGATGGAAGAGCTGCGGGTGAAAGCGGCCAAGTTACAAAAAGACTGCCTTGCTGCACAGGAAAAGACCGACCGCTGCAAAGAGCAGGTGGATGCCCTTCAGGCAGAGCTGACCGCCACGGCCAGTGAACAGATCACCGCCGCCAACGACAAAGTGCGTGCCGAGGCAGAGCAGAAGCGGCTGGAAGCTGCTGCCGCCCAGCTGGAAACGGCCCGCAGCAACGGCCAGCAGCAGATCGACGCTTTGCAGGCGGCCTTGACAGAGAGCCGTGGCAAAGCAGAGGAAGCTGCCAGCCTGCAGGCCCGGCTGACGGCAAAGATCGACTGCTGACGGCGGAGATGAACCGAATTGCCGAAGGTGACGACAACTTTGTGGCCCAGCAGACCGAACTGAGCCAAAAGCTCAGCGCAAAGCGGCTGGAACAGGTGACCCGCCAGAAGGATGCAGAACTGGCCTACAGCCAGATCGCAGCGCTGCAACAGCGGGCACAGGATGCCGCTGCCCGCCGCGCCACGCTGGAAGAAAGCCTTGCGGCACTGGCACAGCGCAGCGAGAGCTGTCGGGCAGAAATTGCAGCCATCCGGCAGGCAAAGTCCGACAGCCAGACCGAGATCGCCCAAAAAGAAAAGGCCATCCGCGAAGCCACGGAACAGCGGCTGGAACGCCAGCAGGCTGAAACAGCGGCACTGAGCCGGGCGCGCACATCCTCCGACAGCCGCGAGGAAATGGGGCGCGAGATGGCCCGCCTTGCAGAGCGCAAGGCGCTGCCGAGACCGAGTACGACCAGACCGTGGCAAAGCTGTGGATGAATACCAGCTCTCGGTCAGTCAGGCAGAGAACCTTTGCGTGGAGTTTGAAAACCTGACGGCCCTGCGCGCACAGGTGGCCGACCTGCGCGGCAAAATTCGCGCCCTTGGCAGCGTGAATGTGAGCGCCATCGAGGAATACAAGGAGGTCAAGGCCCGCTACGATGCCCTGATGCATCAGGTGACCGATGTGGAGGAAAGCCGCAATGAGCTGACCCGCATGATCTCCAAGCTTTCGGCACAGATGCGGGAGATCTTCTCCGACAGCTTCCGCGCCATCAACGAAAACTTTGGCCGCGTATTTACCGAGCTGTTCGGCGGCGGCGAAGCAGCCTTGTGCTGGAGGATGAAGCGATGTGCTGTCCTGCGGCATCGGCATCCGGGTGGCACCGCCGGGCAAGGTGATCAAAAATCTGGAAGCGCTTTCCGGCGGCGAGCAGGCGCTGGTGGCCATCAGCATCTACTTTGCTATTCTGGCGGTCAACCCGGCCCCGTTCTGTATTCTGGACGAGATCGAAGCCGCTCTGGACGATGCCAATGTGGTGCGTTTTGCCCAGTACTTACGCCGGGTGAGCGACAAGACCCAGTTCATCGTCATCACCCACCGCCGCGGCACAATGGAAGCCGCGAATGTGCTTTACGGCGTTACCATGCAGGAGGACGGCGTGTCCAAGCTGCTCAAGCTTGATCTGGAACAGGTTGACGCAACGCTGGTTTCCTGATATATATTAAAGAAAAAGATAGGAGGACACCATGGGGTTCTTCGGATTTGGCAAGAAAAACAAAGAAAAAGAACAGGAAAAAATGAAAACGGGTCTGGAAAAGACCCGCACCGGTTTCTGGGGCAATATCCTCAACACCCTCACCGGCAGCGTCATCGACGATGATATGTACGATGATCTGGAAGAGCAGCTCATCCTTGCGGATGTGGGCGGCGAGGTGGCCGTGCGTCTGGTGGACAAGCTGCGCGACCGTGTGCACGAAAAGGGCCTGAAGACCGGCGAAGAGGCGGCGGATGCCTGCGCGACATCATTGCCGAGGAAATGACACCGGATGCCGAGATGGATCTTTCCGGCAACCGGCCGTCATTCTGGTCATTGGCGTGAACGGCGTGGGCAAGACCACCAGCATTGCCAAGCTGGCCGATCACTATACCCGCGAGGGCAAAAAGGTGATGCTGGCCGCAGGCGATACCTTCCGTGCCGCAGCCAGCGAACAGCTGGAGATCTGGGCCGACCGCGCCGGTGTGCCCATTGTGAGCGCAGGCGAGGGCGCAGACCCGGCGGCTGTCATTTTCGACACCGTAAGTCTGCCACCGCACGCGGTTATGACATGGTCATTGCCGACACCGCAGGCCGTTTGCACAACAAGGCAAACCTGATGGCAGAGCTTTCCAAGATCAGCCGCAGCGTCAAGAAGGCCAGCCCGGAAGCCAGCCTTGAAACGCTGCTGGTGCTGGATGCCATCACCGGCCAGAACGCCATCAGTCAGGCCAAGGAATTCTGCAAGGCTGCAGATGCTACCGGCATCATCCTGACCAAGCTGGACGGCACCGCCAAGGGCGGCTGCGTGGTAGCGGTCAAACAGCGTCTGGGACTGCCGGTGCGCTTCATCGGCGTGGGCGAGGGCATCGACGACCTGCTGCCCTTCACCCGGAGGCTTTGTGGAAGAGCTGCTCCCGCGCCAGTGGAAGCACTAAGGAGGGTCGCAGCATGAAAATTTGTGCAGCTACCGGCAACGCCGGAAAGCTCCGCGAACTGCGCCGCATTCTGGAAGCGCAGGGCCAGAGGTGGTCAGCCAGAAGCAGCTGGGCATCACCATCGAGCCGGAGGAGACCGGCACCACCTTTGCGAGAACGCCTCATCAAGGCTGAAACCATCTGCAAGGCATGCGGTCTGCCCACCATCG
>ENA-OQCS01001781-OQCS01001781.1-human-gut-metagenome-genome-assembly--contig:-NODE-1781-length-10456-cov-1.878885_pt1 | contig 10456 bp, 15 predicted proteins | sample MGYA00242757_ERZ504575 | MGnify/ENA primary metagenome ERZ504575 (study PRJEB26092, sample SAMD00036297) | human gut metagenome | host: Homo sapiens | study: EMG produced TPA metagenomics assembly of... | reverse complement strand
CGCAACGGCGGCGCCACCTTCGTGGTGGAGGGCGTCGGCGACCATGGTTGCGAATACATGACCGGCGGCACCGTCGTGATCCTCGGTCCCACGGGTCGCAACCTCGGCGCAGGCTTCTCCGGTGGCCACGTGTACGTGCTCGACCTTGACATGAAGCAGGTCAACCCGGCTGCCGCCGCCAACGGCGCGTTGCTGTTCGAACCGCTCGACAGTGAGTCGAACGAAATCGTGCACGGTCTGGTCAAGCAGCATGCCGAAGAAACAGGCTCCGCATTCGCGGCCGGACTGCTCGCCGACTGGGAGAACGCATCCAAGCGATTCACACACATCGTTCCGAAGCACTTCCTCGCCATGCAGAAGGCGATGAAGAACGCCGAAGAGAACAACATCGATTTCAATACGCCCGGCGTCTGGGAACAGGTGTACGAGCAGGTTATGGAAGGAGCGCGCTGACATGGGAGATCCACGTGGATTCCTGAAGGTCCGTACCCGTCGCGAACTGGCCGAACGCCCCGTCGAGGAGCGAATCAAGGATTGGTTCGACGTCCACGCCGAATCCGGCCTGCAGCCTTGGACCACCGAACAGGCGGCCCGATGCATGGACTGCGGCACGCCGTTCTGCATGAGCGGCTGCCCGCTGGGCAACATCATCCCAGAATTCAACGATCTGGTGCGCCAGGAGAAGTGGGAGGACGCGTACAACCGCCTGTCCGAAACGAACAACTTCCCCGAAGTCACAGGCCGCATCTGCCCCGCGTTGTGCGAGGCGGCTGCGTGCTCGGCATTCACCAGCCGCCGACCATGATCAAGAACGACGAATGCACGATCATCGATCAGGCTTGGGAACTCGACTACGTCAAGCCATTGCCTCCGCAGCGCCTGACCGACCAGACCGTCGCCGTGGTCGGCTCCGGCCCGTCCGGTCTGGCATGCGCCCAGCAGCTTACCCGCGCAGGCCACACCGTGGTCGTATACGAGCGTGATGACGCCATCGGCGGCCTGATGCGCTACGGTATCCCGAACTTCAAACTCGACAAGCGACTCATCGACCGCCGCGTGGAACAGATGGAAGCCGAAGGCACCGTGTTCCGCACCGGCGTGGAGATCGGCAAAGACATCTCATGGGACGATCTGCGATCCGCTACGATGCCGTGGTCGTCGCCATCGGCTCCACCGTGCCGCGCGACATGAAGATTCCGGGCCGTGAACTCAAGGGCATCCACTTTGCCATGGAATTCCTGCCCGACGCGACCCGCCGCGTCTACGGCGTCAAGCCAGTCAACGACATCACCGCTGAAGGCAAGCACGTCGTGATCATCGGTGGCGGCGACACCGGATCCGACTGCTGGCACGTCCATCCGCCAAGGCGCCAAGGACGTCACTGTGCTGCAGATCATGCCGCAGGAACCAAGCGAACGCCCGGCCAACCAGCCATGGCCGACCTTCGCGCGCCTGTACCAGAAGACCTCCTCCATGGAAGAAGGCTTCGAAACCCAGCGCGCCGAGTACGTGTACAGCACGGATTCTGTGAACTTCGTCGGTACCGAAGAGGAACAGGCCAAGGTGAAGGTGGAGCACTCCACCGCTACTGAAGCTTCGTGGCCGATGAGAACGGACATGTGACCGGTCTCAAGGTAGTGAACGTTGCACCCGGCGAAAACGGACCGTTCACCCGTCAGCCCGGCACCGAACGCGTGATTCCGGCTGATTTGGTGCTCATCTCCGTCGGCTTCCTGCACCCGGACACCACCACGCTCGTGGACCAGCTGCCCGTCGACCTTGACGGACGAGGCAATGTGGCGCGCAACGACAAGTTCGCTACCAGCCAGGACGGCGTGTTCGCCTGTGGTGACGCCGGGACGCGGTCAGAGCCTCGTGGTGGTGGGCCATCTCCGAAGGCCGTTCCTGCGCGGCCGCCGTGGACGAATACCTCACCGGCGCCACCGAACTGCCGGCACCCATCGTCGCATCCAAAAGGCCGATGATGCTGCCGCGCTGAACATAAGCAGTTAACGTAACAGAAAATCGTCCGATTCTCCGCCAAAACGGAATCGGACGATTTTTCATATCCCCACTTCCCGGAACCTCGAACAATACAGACGTGGCATAAACGTCCGAATGACGTGCCGTTCGGCGAAAAACCGGCAGTCATGCAGTAAAGTGAACTGCAGCACATCGCAACAAAGGAGTGACCCAATGCCAAATCGTGCAGAACGTCGAGCGCAGGCAAAGAACAACCGCAGGGGAGTGCCGCAGCAGTACGACCAAACCCATGGCCGCGCACGTTCCGGAATGCTGGACGAATACCAGCTGCAGGAAAAAGTCCCGCCGACTGCAAGACGGTACCGATGGACCTTGGAAGCCGACCGGCGGCACCATCGAAGAAACCGAAAGCCTGCTGACCACCAGCCCGAACTACACGAACCCGAAGATGTTCAAGGCACCGCATTCCGCACGCCAATGGTTCCGCGTGATCAGCTGGCTGCTCATCGCACTGTCCGCAATCGCATTCCTGGTGATCATGTGGCTGCCGTCACATCCCATGTGGTTGGTCGCCACGGTCTCCATCGTCTTCGCTGTCGGTGTGCTTAGCCTGTTCTTCACGGCGGGTAACCCGAAGCATAATCCGAACCTCGATCAGAATGGTACGGCCGTCTGATAGCAAGGCGATGAACGTAAAGCGGGGCTGCATCCGATGGAAGGATGCAGCCCCGCTTTCACATGCGAGTCACGAATGACGGCACTATTCGTTCCTGGTTTATTGACCTCCTTGCCTGCATTTTTAGGAAAGATGCAAAACTTGTGACACGAATGAAACAATTCAGGCGTTTCATTGAAAAATTGCCTTACAGTTAGTGATGGAACAACTGCCTGACTCGAAGAGGAGAGCACAGATATGAAGGTTGACATCCTTTCCCGTGAATATCCGCCCAAGGTGTATGGCGGCGCAGGCGTGCACGCGGAGGAGCTTTCCAAAGTTCTGGCGGAACGCGTGGATGTGACGGTCCGTGCGTTTGACGGACCACGTGCCGAGAATGAGATTCCCGAAATCCCGGGTGACAATCCGAAAGGTTCGCTCAAGGTCGTCGGATACGACGTTCCCAAGGAACTCCAGGAAGCAAACGGCGCGCTGAAGACGTTCGGCGTCGATCTGCAGATCGCCGACGATGTGGACGCCGACATCATCCACGCGCACACGTGGTATGCATGCTTGGCCGGATACCTTGCCAAGATGCTGCACGGAACGCCGCTGGTCATCACCGCGCATTCCCTCGAACCGTTCCGCCCATGGAAGCGTGAACAGCTGGGTGGCGGCTACGATTTGAGCTCGTGGGCCGAGCGTGACGCATACGAGCATGCCGACCGCGTGATCGCCGTGTCCGCAGGAATGCGCGAAGACATCCTGAGCGCCTATCCGAATCTTGACCCCGACAAGGTGGTCGTGGTGCACAACGGTATCACCATGAGCCAGTTCGAAACCCCATCCGACGACGATCCGGGCTGGAAGGTGTTCGAACGCTACAATATCGACCGCAACAAGCCCACGCTGCTGTTCGTCGGACGTATCACCCGGCAGAAGGGCCTGCTATACCTGCTTCAGGCGTTGCATTTCGTCGATCCGGGCATCCAGATCGTGCTATGCGCGGGCGCGCCCGACACTCCGGAGATCATGAACGAGGTCAAAACCGCGTTCGCCAAGCTTGACGAGGAGCGCGGCAACATCATCTGGATTGAGGAGATGCTGCCGAAGCCGGAGCTCAACGCGCTTGAGCACGGTTGCGACGCGTTCATCTGCCCATCCATCTACGAGCCACTCGGTATCGTGAACTTGGAGGCCATGGCGTGTGGCCTTCCGGTGGTGGCCTCCGCGACCGGCGGCATTCCCGAAGTCGTCGTCGATGGCGAAACCGGATATCTCGTGCCTGTCGACCAGCTGCACGACGGCACCGGCACTCCGACCAATCCAGACAAGTTCGTGCATGACATGGCCGACGCTATCAACCGCATCATGCCGATCCTGAAAAGGCGAAGCAGATGGGACAGGCCGGTTACGAGCGTGCGCGCGACCACTTCAGCTGGGAGTCGATCGCCGACAAGACCGTCAAGGTCTATGAAGACGTGCTTGCCGAGCAGGCAAAACCGCCGAATAACCAGTTCACCACGTAGACGATGCGTGGAACGCCTTCCGCTGAAAGCATTATGCTGGCGGAAGCGTTTCCATATCTACAAGCCGAACAACGATAGGGGAGGAAGAATGCCGGAGCAGAACATCGCACTGGAACTCGCTGACGTGGAATTTCGTCGCCGTGGACGCGTGATTCTCACCAAGGTCAATCTGAAAATCAACAAGGGCGAGAAATGGGTGCTGTTCGGACCCAACGGCATCGGCAAATCCAGCTTGGTTCAAATGATGAGCACCAGAGGATTCCCGTCGGAAGGCACCGTCGACATTCTCGGCAATCGCTTGGGCAAGGTCGATGTGTTCTCCTATCGCAACCGTATCGGTTTGAGCTCCGCGGAACTGAGTCGCGCGTTCCCTCCCCAAGAAGATCCGCTCGACGCCATCGTGACCGCATTGACCGCGACCACCGGCCGTTGGCGCGACACCTACACCGACGAAGACTATGCAAGCGCGTTCCCTGATGCGTGAATTCGGTATCGAATATCTCGAAGGTAAATGATGTTCAAACTTTCGGAAGGCGAGCGTACGCGCGTGCTGATCTGCCGTGCGTTGATGGCTGATCCGGATCTGCTGATTTTGGACGAGCGACTACCGGTCTTGATTTGGGCGGTCGTGAGATTGCGCTTCGTGCGTTGAGCCGTGTCGGCGCCGAGCAGTCGGATCGTGCCGTGGTGCTGGTGACGCATCGTCTTGAGGAGATTCCGCAGGGATTCGACCATGTGGCGATCATGGGCAGGATCACCGGCAGCGAGGCCGACGCCTACGCCGACAATGTCGCAGGCAACGATCCGGCTCCGGGCACCATCGTGTACTCGGGTGATCTGGAACACGGTTTCACTTCGGAACGGTTGAGCGAAGTGTTCGGTTTGGAGCTTGAGGTGACGCATGCGAATGGACGTTGGAGCGCGTACGCGCGGTAACGGGTGCTGTGTGCGCCGGAATATGCTGTAGCATGAATAGCGTCGGACAGGAGTCATTCGGTTCCGTGCTGTCGTGATGGTGGAATCCGTGTGGGTATGAAGGAGTGATTGATGCGTCGAGGACCGTTGACGGCGGGTGAGAAGGTACAGTTCACGGATCGCAGATCCAATAAGATCACCGACCAATTGGTGCCGGGCGGTGTGACGCAGACCTCGCACGGCATCATTCTGCATGACGATGTGATCGGGCAGTCGGAAGGGTCCGTGGTGGTGACGGTGAGCGCCAAACGTGAGGCGCAGATCAATCAGGATCATCCGGAACGCGACGCCAACAAGCCTTGGAAGGGAACGCGCGCCATTGGCGGATGGCAGTTCGCGGTGATGCGCCCTCGGTTGGCCGATTATGTGCTGTCGATGCCTCGTGGCGCGCAGATCATGTATCCGAAGGACATTGCCAAGTGATTCAGCTTGGCGACATTCGTTCCGGCATGAACGTGTTGGAATCCGGTGCCGGATCCGGCGCATGAGCGTCAACCTGCTGGACGCGGTGGGGAGCGTGGAAGACTGACCACCATCGAGATGCGTTCGGAATTCGCCCGCGTGGCCGAAGCGAATGCCACGGTCTATTTCGGTGGGCGCCCCGCATGGTGGGATCTGAAAATCGGTGATTTCGATTCGGTCGCCGCCACATTGCCGGAGCATTCCTTCGACCGCATCATGCTTGACATGCTTGACCCCTGGAACCGTCTTGAGCAGGCATACCGAGTGATTGCGCCCGGCGGTGTGCTCGTGGCGTATGTGACCACTACTACGCAGCTAAGCCGTATGGCGGAGGCGTTGAGGGAGGCTGGCTGCTGGACGGAACCGGATATCCAGGAGACTCTGGAACGCGACTGGAAGGTTCAGGGATTGGCGATACGTCCCGACCATCAGATGATCGGACACACCGGCTTCCTTATGGTTTCGCGGGCTATGGCGCCGGGATTTCAGGCGTTGCGCAAGCGTGACCGTGCCACGAAAGACACGACCACCGATATTGATTCGCTGAGCGCCGAAGAACGTGCCGAACAGCTCGAAGATCTTGAGTTGCGGGATATTTCCGATCGCAAGTTGCGTAAGGTGCTGCGTGATCTCGACGCGCAGGTCGAGGCTATCGGCGATTGATACGGTGTTTCTTGCCGTTGTTCTGAGACAATAGTCGTAGCGCGTTGCGTTGGTACATACGCTGGATCGTTAAGGATTGGAGCATTCGTCCATGGGAACGAGCCTCAAGAAGGTTGCGAAAAAAGCCAAGGATTACAAGTATGTGTTGCTGGTGATGCGTCACGCCAAAACCGAGCCGTTTGGTGACGGTGGCGACGCCGGGCGTGAGCTGACCGACAAGGGGCGTAAGCAGGCGAAAGCCGTCGCCAAAGGCCTGGCCGCGCACAAGATGGTGCCGACGCGCATCGCGTGCTCCAGCGCCACCAGGGCCAGGCAGACCTGCGATCGCATGCTTAAGGTGTTCGGCGACGACCCGAAGGTCACTATCGTCAGAGTCTGTACGAAGGTGGGGTGCAGTCGGTATTTGACGAGCTTGCCCAGACCAAGGAGAAGCATCGCGAGCTGTTGGTACTCGGCCATGAGCCACTGTGTCGATCGCATGCCAATGGCTGGCGAGCTCCGAATCGGATGCAATGCTGCTCGACATGCTGAATCTGGGCATGTCGCCGGCATCGCTCGCCGTGTTCGGATCAAATGAGCCATTCAACCAATGGCAGCTGCACAGTGGCGAACTCATCGCATTGCTGACGGCCAAGGATTTTGAATGATTCCTTCGCCTCTCGGCATGATGCTGAGAGGCGTGAAATGTTGCCATGCCAACTGATATAAATCGTGCTTATAGCGACACTTAAATTTTCTTGATGAGTTATAGCTGGCGATTTCGTGGTAGCTTGAGCGGGTTGCATTGTTCATATCAGATGGAGGATTCATGTCCGTTCTCACTTCCGTCTCCGGTTTCCCTCGCATCGGCCAGAACCGCGAGCTGAAGAAGATTATCGAAGCTTATTGGAAGGGTGTCGCAACGCTCGACGACGTGCGCGCCACCGCCAAGGAGCTGCGCGCCAAGCATTGGAAGCTGCAGCAGGAAGCCGGAATCGATTTGATTCCGAGCAACGACTTCAGCTATTACGACCAAATGCTCGACACTGCCATCCTGCTGAACGTCATTCCGCAGCGCTACCAGCGCCTCGCCTTCGACAATCCCGAAGAGACGCTGTTCGCCATGGGCCGCGGCTACCAAGGAGACAAGGCGACGTCACCGCGCTGCCGATGAAGAAGTGGTTCACCACCAACTACCACTATCTGGTGCCGGAAGTCGACGAAGCCACCGACATCAAGCTCAACAGCACCAAGCCGTTCGACGAATTCAACGAGGTGAAGGCGCTCGGCATCACCACCAAGCCGGTGCTCATCGGCCGTACACCTTCCTCAAGCTCGCCCGCAATCCGCAGGCCGAAGAACTCGAATACGACAAGGGCCTGGTCAACGCGGTCGCCGCCGTCTACGCCGAGGTCGTGGCCAAGTTCGCCGAGCTGGGCGCCGAATGGATCCAGATCGACGAACCGTACCTCGTGCTCGACAAGGAGCCGGGCGACGTCGAACTGTTCAAGAGCCTGTACACCAAGATCCTGCCCGCACGCGACGGCAAGATCAAGGTGCTGCTCAACACCTACTTCGGCCACATCGCGACGTGTATGAGACAGTCAACCTGCTCGCCTTCGACGGCATCGGACTCGACCTCAACGAAGGCAAGGACGAGAATCTCGCCGCCGTTGAAAAGTTCGGCGTCGCAGAGAGCACCACCATCTTCGCCGGTGTGGTCAACGGCCGCAACATCTGGCGTAACGATTACGCCGTCAGCCTTGGACTCGTCGACGCGCTGAAGAAGGTCACCGACAACGTGGCCGTCTCCACCGCAAGCTCCCTGCTGCATGTGCCGTTCAGCACCGAAGGTGAAGACGGTCTCGCCGATGATGTGCGCAAGCATTTTCGCCTTCGCCGTTGAAAAGCTCGGCGAACTGCACGACCTCGCGGTTCTCGCCGACGCAGCGAGGAAGACAAGAAGCATCCGGGGCATTGGCCGCCAACCAGGCGCTCTTCGACGGTACCCGCGTCGCCGCCGACAAGAACGTGGCGGAACGTCTCGCAGCCCTGACCGACTCGGACTTCGTGCGCCAGCCGGCACGTGCCGAACGTCAGAAGGCACAGCGGGAGGCGTTGAACCTGCCATTGCTGCCGACCACCACCATCGGATCCTTCCCGCAAACCAAGGAAGTGCGCGCCGAACGCGCCAGACTGCGCAAGGGCGAAATCACCAAGACTGAATACGACGAATACATGAAGGCGCAGATCGACGCCTGCATCAAGCATCAGGAGCAGATCGGCCTTGACGTGCTCGTGCACGGCGAATTCGAGCGTAACGATATGGTCGAATACTTCGGCCAGAACCTCAACGGCTTCCTGTTCACCAAGAACGCCTGGGTGCAGTCCTACGGCACCCGTTGTGTGAAGCCTCCGATCGTATGGGGCGACGTGTCCCGCGCCAACCCGATCACCGTGGAATGGAGCGCCTACGCACAGTCCCGTACCAGCATGTGATGAAGGCATGCTCACCGGCCCGGTCACTATTCTCAACTGGTCCTGGCCACGCGAGGACATCACCCACGAGCAGCAGACCCAGCAGCTGGCCCTCGCCATCCGCGACGAAGTGCTCGACCTCGAAGCCGCAGGCATCAAGTCATCCAGATCGACGAGGCCGCCCTGCGTGAAAAGCTGCCGCTCAGGAAGACCGACTGGCATAAGAAGTACCTCGACTGGGCCATTCCGGCATTCCGACTGGTGCACTCCGCGGTCAAGCCGACCACGCAGATCCACACCCACATGTGCTACTCGGAGTTCAACGACATCATCACCGACATCGACGCCATGGACGCCGACGTGATCTCCTTCGAAGCCTCCCGCGGCGATCTCGTGGTGCTCGACGCCATTCACGACGCCAACTTCGAAACCGAAGCCGGACCGGCGTCTACGATATCCACTCGCCGCGCATCCCGTCCGAAGCCGAAATCGAGGAACGCATCTACGAAATCCTCAAGAAGATGGACGTCGAAAAGGTGTGGATCAACCCCGACTGCGGTTTGAGACCCGCGGCAACGCCGAAACCTGGCCAAGCCTCGAAAACCTCGTGGCCGCAGCCAGGCTGTGCGTGCCAAGCTGACCAAATAAGGCGAAACGTTAGGAACAAGACGACAGCCATGCATTCGCCAATGTTCTCGCTCGAGGTGTTCCCTCCGAAGCGAACCTCCCCTGTAGGCACCATCTACGACACGTTGGATGGCCTGCAGGGGTTGGACCCCGATTTCATTTCCGTCACCTACGCACCGGCAAATCATCCGACCGTACATTGACCGCGCGCATCGCCCACACGGTAAGCGAATACGGCATCCCCAGCGTGGCCCATCTGACCGCGCAGTATCTGAACAAGGATGACGTCGACCAGGCACTCGACATGTTCGAACAGGCCAAGGTCTCCGGCGTGCTCGCCTTGCGTGGCGACCGCATCGACGGTGCCGAACCGGCAGGAGTATTCGAACATGCCAGCGATCTGGCCGTATACATCCGCCAGCAACGTCCGGACATGAAAATCTACGGCGCCTGCTACCCGGAAAAGCACCCACAGTCGGCAACGCTGGAAGAGGACATCGACAATCTCAAAAAGAAAGTCGATGCCGGCGTGACGCATCTGATCTCACAACTGTTCTACGACAACGAGGACTTCCTGAGATTCCTCGACAAAGCGAGGGCTGCGGGAATCGACGTGCCGATCGAAGCGGGCATCATGCCGGTCATGAACGCGAAATCGGTGCTGAACATGTCGAACAAATGCCAGTCGAAAGTTCCTGAAAACTCGGCATCATGCTCGATAAATGGGGAGGTGACAAGGCTCTGCTCAAAGAAGCGGGCATCGCCTACGCATCCGAGCAGATCTGCGAACTGGTGGCGCGGGGCGTCGACGGCGTGCACCTGTACACGATGAACCATCGTGTGTCAGCCGACGCATTTGGTCCAACGTCAAACCATTCTTCGTCTGATTTCAGGCGATGCAACAAACATCAAGGGTGGTTGCGGGTATTTCGCAACGCCTTGGTTTATCAGCGGTTACTATAGAAACCATGACTTCCATGCAACACAAGTTCGGGGCGCTTGATCTGATTCGAGCAGGGCTGCAAGATCTCGACAGGCTCGCACGTTGTTCGACGAGCTGCACAATGACGGCATCGATGGCGACAGGATGCGGCTGCTACTAGCC
>ENA-OQCS01001780-OQCS01001780.1-human-gut-metagenome-genome-assembly--contig:-NODE-1780-length-10456-cov-2.499758_pt1 | contig 10456 bp, 13 predicted proteins | sample MGYA00242757_ERZ504575 | MGnify/ENA primary metagenome ERZ504575 (study PRJEB26092, sample SAMD00036297) | human gut metagenome | host: Homo sapiens | study: EMG produced TPA metagenomics assembly of... | reverse complement strand
TTGCCATTCAGGATTCCGGTTTCTATCAACTGAACAAGACCAACGACTGGATTCAGATGGGCAATGATATCAAAGCCTTCAGGGAGTCAATGCCTTGATGTCTATCACACATACATTTAATTTACAGAAAAATACCGATCTCAAAAAATTCGAAGTTCTTCCTATTTTTCCTTCTCACATCGAAACACAGGCAGAGCTCGACAGTCTGGCTTATGTGGCCGAACATCTCCCTTTTTATGACGGTATGCTTATCAACCGCGACAAGCATACCTACAATATGATGATCACCGTATCCGCGAGGTAATGAATTCTCCGGCACGGGTAAAACTAGTACAGGATGTACTGGAAATCACCAAAACGTTTTACTGAAAAATATCACCTGAAAATGCATTATTCCGGGATGCCTTATATCCGATTGAATTTTACAATCATGAAGATTTGGACAGACTCCTGGATGTACTGAATAAATAAGAGAGACAAGAAAAGAGAAGAGATACAAAGGAGAGTATTATGACAGGTAGTACTTTTTTAAATCAGATCGGTCTAGGTGGATTTGACTTAGGATACCTTCTGATCGGAATGACAGTGACAATCCTGCTGTTACTCATTTTTCTGATTCTGTTGATCGTGCAGATCCGGAAGACGAGTAAATTAAAAAAGAGACTGGATAAATTTCTCACCGGTAAAGACGGTACCAGTCTGGAACAGGATATTGCAGGTCTATATGAGGACAATAAATTCCTCAAGGCAAATACAGAGAAAAATAAAAAGGATATTCGTACTTTATATAAGAATATGGAATCCGCTTATCAGAAAATGGGTCTGGTAAAATACGATGCATTTAATCAGATGGGAGGACAGCTGAGTTTTTCTCTGGCACTGCTGGATGAAAATAATAATGGATTTATTATTAATTCCGTTCATAGTTCTGAGGGTTGTTATTCTTACACTAAGGAGATCAAACTCGGACAGTGTGCGATCGATCTGGGAGCTGAGGAGGCAGAAGCACTTTCCATAGCAATGGGGGAATAAAAGAGGAAGCAGCATATGAAGAGGATGAAACTGAGCGAGCTGACCGGAAACGAAATTCTTGCACAGTCATTGATGACTTGGGATTATCAGATCATTCTTCCGGAAGGCGTAGTATTAAAAAAAGAGTATATTTCTAAAATAGAAGAAATGGGTATCCTGGAGGTCTATGTAAAAGAAGACCAGGCAAATGAAATAGTAATACTTAAAAACGATATAGAAAAAACGATAAAAAATAAAGTAAAAAGTATTCTTGAGAGACACACTTATCACAATAATAAAGAACTGCAGGGACTGACCCAGGCGGCAGATGAGATTATTACGAATATACTGGATGAAAAAGAAGTCATAGAAAAAGTATTTGACATCCGGGAGAGAAGTGCAGATATCTATGAACATTCCATCAGCTTAAGTTCCATGGCAATTCTGACAGCGCTTCGGCTGAAGCTAGATAAAAGTGTGATTCATGATATCGGTGTAGGCTGTCTGTTACATGATATCGGACTCAGATATACGACTTTGGATTACGAAGATAAATCCATGGAGGATATGAAGCCGGAAGCACTGGCTGAGTATAAGAAGCATCCGGTCTACGGATATACTTCCGTCAAGGATGAGGACTGGATCTCTGATGAGGTGAAGAAGATCATTCTGTATCATCATGAGAGACTGGATGGATCTGGTTTTCCTCTCAAATTAAAAGAAGCGGAGATTCCTTTCTCTTGCCAGATCGTAATGGTATGTGATGCTTTTGATGAGATGATCTGTGGTATTGCTCAGAGACGCAGCAGAGTATATGAAGCGGTAGAATATTTAAAAAAGCTTTAAAAAATGTGAAATATAATGGTAAAATAGTAGACGCGTTTTTAAGTTTTACTGCAGTCTACCCCGCCGGAAGCCATGTGCTTACCAGTGACGGAGAAGAAGCAATCGTAGTATCGCAGAACAAAGATTTCCAGGATCGTCCTGTGATCCGGATTATCCGGGATAAAAACGGACAGAAATTAAAAGAAGAGAAGATACTGGATCTTGTGAAAGTTCTGAATGTGTATATTGAAAAAGGATTAGAATAATGCTGTTCAGATCAGAATGGCAGAATGGAGGAAGTCATGATAGACATTAAATTTTTAAGAGAAAATCCCGAGGTGGTCAAAGAGAACATCCGCAAAAAATTCCAGGATGAAAAGCTCTCTCTGGTAGATGAGGTGATCGCACTGGATGCCGAGAGCAGAAAGGCAAAGCAGGAAGCAGATGATCTGCGTGCTTCCAGAAACCGTATTTCCAAAGAAATCGGTGCACTGATGGGTCAGGGCAAAAAGGAAGAGGCAGAAGCCAAGAAAGCAGAAGTAGCTGCCGGTGCAAAGCGTCTGACTGAACTGGAAGCTTCCGAGACCGAACTGCAGGAAAAGATCACCAAGATCATGATGGTCATTCCCAATATCATTGATGAATCTGTGCCTATCGGTAAGGACGACAGCCAGAACGTAGAGATCGAGAAATTCGGCGAGCCCGTAGTTCCTGATTTTGAGGTTCCTTATCATGCAGATATCCTGGATCGTCTGAACGGTCTGGACAAGGAGAGCGCAGGACGTACCAGCGGTAATGGTTTCTATTATCTGATGGGTGATGCAGCAAGAATCCATTCTGCAATGATCAGCTATGCAAGAGACTTCATGATCGATAAGGGATTTACTTATTGCATTCCTCCTTTCATGATCCGCAGCAGCGTAGTAAACGGCGTTATGAGCTTCGCAGAAATGGAAGCTATGATGTATAAGATTGAAGGAGAGGATCTGTACCTGATCGGTACTTCCGAGCATTCCATGATCGGTAAGTTCAAGGGTCAGATCGTAGAAGAGAAGAGCCTGCCCATTACCATGACTTCTTATTCCCCTTGCTTCCGTAAGGAAGTAGTTCCCACGGCATCGAGGAGAGAGGTGTATACCGTGTACACCAGTTCGAAAAGCAGGAGATGGTAGTTCTGTGTAAGCCTGAGGATTCCATGGATTGGTATAACAAGATGTGGTCCTACACCGTAGAATTCTTCCGTAGCCTGGATGTACCGTTCGTACCCTGGAGTGTTGTAGTGGTGATCTGGCAGATCTGAAAGTAAAATCCTGTGACGTAGAAGCATGGAGCCCCAGACAGAAGAAGTACTTCGAAGTTGGTTCCTGTTCTACGCTGGGTGATGCACAGGCAAGACGTCTGGGTATCCGTACCAAGGGTGAAAATGGAACTTATCTGGTACACACATTGAATAATACCGTACTGGCTTCTCCCAGAGGACTGATCGCATTCCTGGAGAATAATGTAAATGAGGATGGCAGCGTGAACATTCCCGTAGCTCTGCGTCCTTACATGGGTGGTAAGGAGAAAGTCCTGCCTAAGAAATAATTATATACATGAATTTCTTCTAGAACATGCTTTTGCTTATGTGTTTGAGGTTATTTAGTCAGTAGAATTTTAAAAATTGTTTGATTTGCAATAAAGGCAGGAGAAGAATATGTTAGATGCAAAATACACACGAAGTTTATATATGTTACATAAAAATGATGACAATAATAAACTTGAAAAAATTGTTAATGGAGATGGATTCTATGCTGATGAAGCAAAGTTTATTTGCTCTTATATATTGAAAGAAAAAAGTGGAAATGGAAATGATAAATTAGCAGAGCTTTTAAGTAGTAATGAAAAATCAACATTGTCAGAATTAGAAAAACTCATAAATGATATTGCAATAAACGATGGTTTTAAATTTACTGATAGAGGAAATTTTGTATACTATATTTTAGCATTTTTCGTACCTTTGATAGGAATGATACTAGGAATTGTTTTTATTGCAAAAAATAAAGAAAGTGAAGGAAAATCTTTACTGATATTTTCAGTTGCTATGCTAATTGTTTTCAGCTTAGTAATTTATTATATATTATTTAAATAAATTGTTGAGTAATTTATTTAAATAATGCAAAATAAAAAACTCAAAATTATAATGTTTAAAGATTGTTACATACTTTACACTCTTATAGTATTGACTAATATTGACATATTGTAAGATTATTATTTTCATATCTAGGTAGACCAAAATTATAGGCAAAAACAGATGGAAAGAAGGTGATTTTTTGCATAAATATATGAGAGCAATCGGATTCAGTGAGTATACTGACCGGAAGAAATTAAAAGAATTATTGACGGACGTGATCATGAATTCCGACCACCGCGCATATACCATGAATCAGGAGGGTATCCTCCTTGGAGAATTCAGCAAAAATCACACACACACTAAGGTACCCGCAGAATCCGGTACCTTTGGTGTGGCTGTCTGTGGAGAATTTGATGATAACGATAAGTTTATCTACGAATATTATTTTCCGTATCTGACGGGAAGCGGCATTACTTCGTATGAAGATGTCTCTGTGGAACGCCATGCGGATAAAGATTCCTATGCCGGTATCTGCGATGATATTAAGGTGGGAATCTCCCTGATTTTTTATCTGCGGAATCGTATTCCCTATATCAAAGCACAAAGCACCGGAAAGTTACCAATCCGCGGTACTACACTTACCTTATCCGGATTGTCTCTGAAGGGCAGTATTCTTCTACCTATAAAAAGGATGAAGAACAGGTCCTGCGGGTGAAAAAAGATTCTGCCAATCGTAATAAACTCCTGGCCGCTGCCAGACAGGGAGACGAAGATGCCATTGAGACATTGACCCTTGAAGATATGGATATGTATACCACCATCTCCCGGAAGATACAGAAGAACGATATTTTCAGTCTGGTGGACACCTATTTTATGCCTTACGGTGTGGAGTGCGACCAGTACTCCGTACTGGGAGAGATTACAGAGTTTCGCCTGGTGACCAATGATATTACCGGAGAAAAGGTATATATTCTTACGATTCTGTGCAATGAATTGACTTTTGATGTGTGCATTAACGAAAAAGACCTCTACGGTGAACCTCAGGTGGGACGTCGTTTTAAGGGATCTATCTGGCTGCAGGGATATATCAATTTCCTGAGGAATAATGTTGCAAAATAACAATATTTTCGGTATACTAACAGTTGTGCATATGTTCCTTAGTTAAATGGATATAACGGGGTCCTCCTAAGGTTCAATCATGGTTGAGACTTATGGAAGCTGAGAAGTGATAAGTCAGAGTTCGATTCCAATAGGGATTGACCTGAATGTCAAAATAAGATACAATGGAAATTCATCACAAGAGTGATTGAATTCATAGATATGGCAGCCGGAGCCAAAAGAGCTGAAAAGCCCGAAAATACGGCATTTGTCTCCTTAGTTAAATGGATATAACGGGGTCCTCCTAAGACTCTATTGTAGGTTCGATTCCTATAGGAGACGCTCATTTTTAGCGGTAATGAAGATAGTTTCATTGCCGCTTTATTTCATGCAGAATTGCAATTTCAGTGACAAATTTGTCAGCGAAACAGGGTTAAATATACTGATTTTGTCAGCGGGAATGGATGCTTGTCACCGATTCACATTTTCTGATTTGTCACACAAAGGGATTAACTACAATGTAGGATGAGCTTTGGGCTGTAAAATTAGGAAAAGAAGTGAAAAAAAACTATATTCTTGAAAGCCTTGTTTGTTACGAAACTTTTTAAGCATATTAAGAAATAAAAGAGATTGTGTTTAAAGATGGAAAACTTGTCTGAGACGCAGCGAAGTAAATAAAATGAATAATATAGGAAGTCAGTAGTGCGTGAATAAACTGCTGGCTTCTTTTTTGATAGATACAGTCACTCCCAGAGAGTGTGCAGGATAGTAAAGTAATAATATCAACATGACGATATAGAAAATGCAGGGAAGCATTGTATTTCAAAGAGTTTGAGATACAGTGCTTCTGCGTTTCTATAAGAGATAGTCGTTCTATGCGGAAAATAGTCATTTGATGCAGAGAATGATCGAGTGAAAGATTTGTTTGATATAATAAAGAGTGCTAGGTGAGACTTGTATGGTTTACAGGCATGAGAGCAATCAAAGACAGGAATGAAAAATATGAACATTATTATTTGTGATGACAGGATAGATGACAGAAAAAATGTGTCAGATTTGCTGTCAGACTATGGTGAAAAAAAGAATTATGAGTTTACTATTACAGAATATGATTCCGGAGAACAGTTATGCGAAGATCAATCGGCTTTGGAAGCGTGTCAGCTATTATTTCTGGACATCAATATGCAGGGGATGGATGGGCTGAAAACAGCTATGAGGATTAAAGAAAAATATCCAAAACTTCCGGTTGTGCTGGTGACGGCATACATGAATTACGCACTGGATGGATATAAGGTGAAAGCAAGCCGTTTTCTGCTGAAAGATAACCTTGCAGATACTATAGAAGAATGTATGGATGATTTGATAGCAGAAATTAATAAAAACCGTAGGATTCTCGAATTTCGTTTTGTGGAAGGAACGATAAAACTTTATGCAGATGACATCATTTATATAGAAACAGAGCTTCACAAAAAATGTATTTTATACAGAAAAAGGGACATTTCAGATTTATAAAAAACTGGATGAACTGGAAAACGAATTAAAGAATATGGGATTTGTGCGGGCGCATTTAAGTTTTCTTGTAAATATGAAATACATTACCAAAATCAGCAGTTATGTGATGACACTTACGACAGGAAAAAAGATTCCGGTTCCCAAGGCACGATATGCACAGGTAAAGAGGGAATATATGCTGTATAAGGGAGAAGAATAACATGACATTCTGGGTATTGACATTTATTGCGGAAATGCTGGAAGTAAAAGGAACGCTATACTTTTTTGATACTTTTATGGAAAAAAGAGATGGCGGATATAGGAACAGATATAGATTTTTTGTTTATTGCGGAGTGCTTTATCTGGTAGCAGTCACAGGGGCATGGATCGGAATGTTAAAATGTATCCCGATTATACTGGTTATGTCTTTCCTGAATCTGGCTTATTATGAAGTTTCCTTCCGGCAGAGTTTTTTGTTTTCAATCATCAACTATACAATGCTTGTATTGATTGATTATGTGACTGTTTTGCTGGGAAGAGGAGGTTCAATCCAAGAAAAATGGTTTTTACAGGCACTGATATCAAAGACGGTTTTTATCATTCTGATGTTGTTTATCAGAAGATTTAGCAAGACAAGAAAAAGCTGCGGTCTGATTACAGGAAAAGAATGGTTACAGTTTTTCTGTGTTCCTGTATTTACGGTGGTCGGTTTCATTCTTATGTTTTATTCAGAAAACGATGATATGCAGAATGTATTTTTATTTCTTTCGGTGGGACTGGTTGCGATTAACCTTATCCTTATGGAGTTCATGCAGAATACCATTGAAAAAGAAGAGAGAATAAAAATTGCGGTACTTACGGAACAAAATCAGAAAAATCGTATTGCAGATTATCAGGACCGGGAAGAAATCTATGAGCGTCAGCGAAGAAAAATGCACGATTATAAAAATCAGCTTTCCACGATCCAGACATTGATAAAGAATGGACACACAGATGAGGCACTTTCATTTACGCAGAAGCTGACAGAGAGCATAGCTGTCGAGCTGTCGGCAATCAACACAAATCATCCGGTGGTCAATGCTGTTTTAAATCAGAAGTACCGCAGCATGCAGGAGAAACACATAGCAGTGATCCTGAAAGTAGGGGATCTGCAGGAGATCTGTCTGGAGGAGGAAGAGATCGTGATCCTGCTCTCCAATTTACTGGATAATGCAATCCGGGAGAGTGAAAAGGTACTGAAAAATACCGGAAAAGCGGTCATTCATCTGAAATTAGAGTGCGAAGATCATAAACTGATATTTGCGGTGAGAAATCCGGTGACAGAAAAGGTGGAAATTGAAAATGATACGATAAAGAGCAAAAGAGGGGATCATCACGGTATTGGATTGTTAAATGTAAAAGTAGTTGTGGATAAATATGGCGGTGATATGGTGCTTTCCTGCGATGAAAATGAATTTAAGGCAGTGGTCATCTTGTAAAGAGATGGTCTTTGTGTGCGTAATATGGTCGTTTGATGATATGGGACTGGGAGAACAGGTTATTTTATCCGATAAAGAAAGCAAAGGAGGTTACTATGAGTAATACAATTAATGTGAACTATATGACACGGGCTTACAATCAGTACCAACAGAAAAATGCGGCTAAAGATCAGGAGAAGGAAGATACAAGGTTTGCGGATAGTGTAAGAGAAAAGAGCGAAGCTAGTGGAAGTATAGTGGGCAATTCAAAAATAGGTTCTGTGTCTGCTAAAGATATGACGATGGTGGAATACAAGCAGTACATTTACAATAAAATATCTCAAATTCCAATGCACCCCACAAGAGCAGGCGAGTCAATATCTGTTACAATTTCAGAGGCGGGTTTTGAAGCAATGAAGAATGATCCAGAGTATGAAGCATGGGTATTAAATGATTTGGGTAACGGACGGATTCCGTTTGCTTCGTGGCCGCTGGACTTACTGATGGATTACATCCTGAAGATACATCATCGGGGAATTCGTGCCCGTGGACCGGAATTGCTAGCGTTGCTGGAGAAGGTGGAACGAGTACATGGGGAGGCACATCCGGAACTGCATGAGTTAAAAGCATTGGTCAGTGAATCGTTGGAGGACTTGGAAATGCATCTTCAGAAGGAAGAGAACGTGTTGTTTCCATATCTCTATGAATTGTACGCAGCAAAGGAACAGGGACAGCGTATGGCCCCGATGCATTGCGGTACGATAGCGAATCCTATCCGGGTGATGAAGATGGAACACGAGGGGGAAGGAAACCGCTACCTGCACATCATTCAGTTGACGAATCACTTCTCCGTACCTCAGGACGGCTGTGCCAGCTATCGTCTGCTGATGCAGGAACTGGAAGCGTTTGTGGATGCCTTGTTCGAGCATATCCACCTGGAAAACAATCTGCTGTTCCCCCGCTTTGAGGAGATTGAACAGGAAATCGTATGTTAATATTTTGATATTGGAAAGAATGGATTACGGTGTGGTGCATGCTGAGAAGTATGCGCCACATTTTTTGTAAGTGGAGGTCTGTTTTTTGACTGAAATACCTATCTTTGAGGAAAATAAGATAAAAAGAGACCGTTATGAATAGAAAAATTTTTGGAGCAGTCTTATTGCTTCTGTTGAGTATGCCTGTATGGGCACAACAAGTGAAAGTTAGTTATGAGTACCCGGCACATTCCCTGTCCGTTCCTTTGCAGGAATACTTCCAGATGCAAGGTGTACAACATCTGAGGCTGATAATCCGGGGCGAGTTTAATGGAAAACGTGCTACCTTTCAAAAGGTATCTTGTCGGAAAGGTGTATTCACAGAGCGTGAACTATTACCCGATTTCTTTCATTTTATATTGGTAGACAGTGTAGAGACACTTGACTTTATGGCTGTACCTTACAAGGAAGATAGTCTACGTGTCACTTGTTTCCATTCGACTGAAAACAACATGCCGTTGTTTACGGATACTGTGCGCATAGATAAATATAAGATTCTTATGGAGACGTATACACCTGGCGATGGTCCCGAAACTCCTATTATGAGTTACACTTCCGGTATTTCCATAGAGGGAGGTTTTTACTTTTGTGGTTTGCGTAGCTCCGGAGTAGAGCCACGCAAATGGTATGAGAAGTATGGTATTGACGATTATGTGTATTATACTATTCGCTTAGAGGAGGATACGTACTCTGAAGGAGCGATTAACATCAGAATAACGAAGGGTAACTAATTCTATTTTTTATAAATCAGTAATCAATTTTATCCAAAATCCCTGCTAAGTAAGCAATGGTGACTCCGTAGTTGGTCATGGGAACCTGCTGGGCGCGGGCCTGACCGATGCGGTTTAGCACATACTTGCGGTTGAACATGCAGGCTCCGCAATGGATAATCAGGTCGTACGGGCCAGGTCTTCCGGAAAGTCCGTGCCTGATACGATGTCGATTTGCAAGCCTTCGCCAATACGCTTGCGGAGCATATTCGGGATTTTCACCCGCCCGATGTCTTCTGTCAGCGGGGCATGCGTACATGCTTCAGCAATCAGCACCCGTGATCCGGTGTTAGCTGGGCAATGGCATTGGCTCCTTCCATGTAGTAGTCGATGTCGCCTTTGTACTGGGCAAAGAAGGACGGAGAAGGAGGTGAGTCGGCTTTCGGCCGGTTTCTTGTCATATACCGTGCGGAACACCTGTGAGTCGGTAATGATCAGCTTCGGCGGACGGGCCAAAGCGGCCAGCATGGCATCGATTTGTCAGTGGTACAGCTCATCACCAGGCATTTGCGGTCCAGTAGTTCGCGGATGGTTTGTACCTGCGGCAAGATGAGGCGGCCTTTAGGGGCTGGATGTCCTGTGGCATGACCAGCATGACGGTATCGTTTTCTTCTACCAGCGCTACGATACTGTGCTGTTGCATCGGTTCATCCGTAG
>ENA-OQCS01001779-OQCS01001779.1-human-gut-metagenome-genome-assembly--contig:-NODE-1779-length-10457-cov-8.618780_pt1 | contig 10457 bp, 13 predicted proteins | sample MGYA00242757_ERZ504575 | MGnify/ENA primary metagenome ERZ504575 (study PRJEB26092, sample SAMD00036297) | human gut metagenome | host: Homo sapiens | study: EMG produced TPA metagenomics assembly of... | reverse complement strand
GTTAATGCAAATATGTACGGATACGTTAGTCCGGAATTTACGCCTATGGAGAGTACAAGAACTTGTGAGTAGATTGATATTTATATCATCAAAAGCATACTCGTTGAAGTAGGAATGGAACATAGAAATTTATAACTTTTTATAAGTTTTCAGTAACGGTATTAAGGGTGGCTTGAGGATATGACAGTACTGGAACAGTTAAGAAAAACAATTGAAGACGGACATCCGGGGGAGACAGAGAAGCTGGTGAGGGAGGCATTGAAGCAGCATATTCCTGCAGGGCGGATTGTGGAAGAGGCCATGACTCCGGCTATGCGAACAGTGGGGAGAATTACAAATCCAATGGTGCGGATATTATTAAAATTCTGGCAGCAGCCCGAAGTGTGCGTAAGGGTTTTGAATTGTTGGAGGAACAGGACTCGCAGTTTGGCAGGAGGAATATCGGAACTGTGATCCTTGGAACGGTGGAAGGTGATCTGCATGATGTAGGTAAGAATCTGGTTGCGATCATGTTTCGTAGTGCCGGATTTAAGGTGATTGATCTGGGAGTGGATATTTCTGAGAAGCAGTTTCTGCGTGCAGTGAAACAGAATCCGGATGTGTCGATCGTGTGTATCTCCTCGCTTCTGAGTACTTCAATCCCGGAGATGGAGCAGGTGGTGAAGTCTCTGAAACGAAGCAACAGTAAGCATAAATTTAAGATTATGGTTGGTGGAGGTGCAGTAACGGAGCAGCTGGCGAAGAATATGGGAGCAGATGCCTATACAGAGAACTGTATTGAGGCTGTGGAAGTTGCGAAGACGTTTATTGTGTGAGAACCGGGCTGACAGGTGCGTATGAGAAAGACATAGTGTGAGTTAAATTGCTATAGAATTGACTGGTAAAATAGGTGCTTCAATTATGTGACAGGAGGATTGTAGACTTGCAGCTGTCATCAGTTTATTTATATGAAAAAATAAAAGAGAAATATGAAATTACAGAAAGGGGAACTTTATCCGGTTCAGACGGATATCTGCGCCCTTTTTTGTGTTATGCAAAAAAAGAAACATTTCGGCAGGGGCATGTTTATGTGGTGCAGAGATGTGCTAAAGAGTGGGAACCTGCAGTTCTGACTGCTGAAAATATATTCTGGGTATTTTGTGGGAGAGAGAAAATTGATGCTGCATCAGAAGAGTTTCAGCAGATTTCGTATATTCATATTGCACTTGAAAGTCTGGAAGAAATAGCAGAATTTATGAATGATGTGCAGGAGATTTTTGATGCGGCTGATGAATGGGAACGGAAGCTCCATAATTTGATGTTAGAACATGCCGGAATGGACAGGCTTTTGCAGGTGACATCGGAATTTCTGCAGAATCCGATGACTGTAACAGGACTGGATTTTACCTTCGTGGCGGAAGCGGGAAGCGAGTATCTGCCGCCGAGGGCGCGGCTGTATACAGATGACGGGTTGAATATGGAATATGTAAATGCACTTTTGCAGAATGAGACTTATCGAGATATGGCAGATACGCATGAATATGTGATGTTTCCGGCTTACATCAGTGGATGTCGTTCGATGAACAGAAATCTGTTTGTGGATGGGAAAGCAACTCACAGGCTGGTTCTGACTGAGTGCAGATCAGAGATTACACTGAGAGTTATCTGTGTACTGGATATTCTGGTGGAGAAACTGGAGTATCTGCTTGCGCATGAAGCGGAGGAAGAAGATCCGGATAGGGATATGGAGCAGATTTTTGTGAGAATTCTGTCGGACAGGACTGCGGATTATATGCAAGTGAGCAGAGAACTGAGTGAACTGGGATGGAGCGGAAATCATGAATATATGTGCCTGATCCTGCAGATTACCTATCTGAATCAGCAGAATCTTTCCACAAAGGCAATCTGCCGATATATTAAGAAGAAATTTGAGGATTCTGTGAGTTTTCTTTATCAGGATGAAATTGTGGCATTTTTTGACCTTACCAGACTTGGAAAAAGCCAGGAGGAAGTAGCCGGAAAACTGGTTTATTTTATCAGGGATACTTATCTGAAAGCCGGATACAGCAGGGTGATGACAGGACATATGAATCTGAGACGGCAGTATGTGCAGGCGAAGACGGCTTTGGATGTAGGAAGCCGTAAGAAGCCTTATCTGTGGATTCATTATTTCGGTCAGGTGGCATTGACTTATATTCTGGAACAGGCAACAAGAAGACTGCCAGGAACAATGATCTGTCATGAAGGGCTGCTGGAATTGAAGAAGCATGATGAGGAGAATCAGACTCAGTACATGGAGACATTGAGAGTGTATCTGGAGCAGCATCTCAGTGCAACCCAGGCGGCAAGGGAATTGTTTATCCACCGCAGTACGTTTCTTTACAGGCTGGACAGGATTAAGGAAATCCTGCAGTCTGAGCTGGATGATCCGGAGGAAATTTTTTATCTGGAATTGTCATTCAGGCTGCTGGAGCAGGAGCAAGAGAAAGAATAGTACGGGAACAGAATAGTGCAGGTATCTGGAAAGGTCAATTATTAAAAAAAATTCAGGTACGCCTCTGGGCGTACCTGAATAAATGTTAAAAGAGATATTATGTTATTTAGCTTCTTCTTCGGCAGCAGCCTCTTCTTCAGCTTCCAGAGCCGGGTCTACGTGAACGGCGGCTACGGATACAACTGCAGCTTCAAGGTCTGTCTTTAAGTCTACATCTTTGTCCTGGGCGATGGCGAGGTCTTTGACTTTGATTACGTCGCGACTTTCATGTCACCGACATCTACCATAATTTTGTCTACCAGTGCTGATGGGAGAGCTCTGAAGGAGATTTCTTCCAGATGCTGCTGTAATACACCGGCTTCCAGTTTGTCGTGGTTTACAAGTACGATCTCTGCTACGGAATGTACTTTCTCGTTGCTTACCAGTGCCTGGAAATCTATTTCATCCACCTGTCCTTTTAACGGATTGAACTGGATTTCTTTGATCAGTACGTCATATGACTGACCATCTACATCCAGCATAATCTGGCTTCCTTTGTTACTTGTCTTGAGAAGTTTCTCGACAGCAGATTTCTCGATTTTAACAGGAAGAGAACCTTCCATCTCTCTGCCAAATACGTTACCTGTAACGTAGCCTTCTCTTCTTAATCTTTTGGCCTTTGTGTCCATTGTTCTTTTTTCAGCTTTTAAAGTATTCATTTGACTTTTCCTCCATTTTACAGCTGAGGTGACACGCTTGACACTATCTTTAATTTATGAGCATCCGAAATGCTTCAGGTGGTGTTAAGTATTTTTGAGTATTCAGTTGTTTGTTCTTTATCTTTGTTACAACTGTATTATAACACGCTAAAAGTGAAATGCAAGAGGAAAATGTGAAGAGTTTGTGAAATTTAAGTAAACACAAACAAAGCCCTCCGGAAGTGACCGCTTCCGGGGGCTTTGCATTTAATCTAATTAATCATTAATTACAGAGTATCATTTCTTCTGATATAACCAGGCTGTTCAGCCGGGGAAACGATTTCTTTTTTATGAACGAGTTTCGCCCATTTGTCGACTACTTCATTCTCTACGTGAACACCCTCACCTACCGTGACTTCAGCGAGAACAACACTGTTTCTTACAACAGCACCTTTTTTAATGACGCATCCACGACCGATTACGGAATTCTCAACAGTACCTTCAATCTGGCAGCCGTTGGAGATTACGGAATTCTTCACATCTGCAGTATTGAAATACTGAGTCGGGCAGGAATCATTGGTACGTGTATAGATTGGCCAGTTATCATGGAAAAGTTCCTGAGCTGACTTGTAATTAAGGAGAGCCATGTTTGCAGCATAGTAACTTGGGAAGTCTGTAATGCTTGCAAAGAATCCCTTGTGTGCAACGCCGCGGATGTCCAGAGTTTCGCATTTATCATTCAGGATGTCTGCCAGTGTATACATGGAAGAAAGATTCTTGGCTTCTTTGATCAGGCTGATGAAAAGCTCTGTTTTCATAACACAGGTATCCATATAAACATACTGATTCTTCTTATTACCATGATTCGGTTCGATGGATTCCACACCTTTCTGGCGGTTCAGTCCAGAACATTACAGGTAAGATAAGCCTCTTTTGCATTATCAACAGCGTGATAAAGGAGAGTAACATCTGCACCGGACTCAATGTGTGTATGTAAAAACTGGTCAAAATCAATTGAATAAACCATATAGCTCGGGGCAATGACAACATACGGATGATTCATTCTGCTGAGGGATTCCATGTTGTCCAGATAGCAGGAGATATCAGTATTGTAAATATCATTGTCATTATTGTGCTCTGAGAAGAGAAGCTGAAGTTTGCCGCTCTTGGAGTTGATATTGTAATGACGTCCTGTTCCAAGATGTTCTACAACAGAACGGGGTTTATTATTGATATAGACCTGAATACGTTCAATGTTGCTGTTGGTCATATTGGAGATAGGGAAGTCAATGACTCTGTATCTGCCAAGGAAAGAAAACGCACCGATTGGGCGATAATCCTGCATACCATCTACATAAATATTTCTCCCGGAAGAGCTTACGATTCCAAATGCCTTATACATATTATTCTGCCCCCTTTACGCGTTTCGCTACAAGCTCAATGTGCTCACTGTCTGCGGCACCGACAACTGCACCTTTACCGATGCGGACACCGTCAGCTACAAGTGCACGCTGAACAACGGCACCTTCTTCTACAACAACACCCGGCATCAGTACACTGTCGATAATTCTGGCACCTGCACCAATCTTAACACCTGTAAAGAGAACGGAATGTTTAACTTCGCCCTGAACAACACAGCCCTGTGTGATATATGCATCTTTAACATCTGCTTCTGCGCTGATGTACTGTGGAAGTGCGGTAACATCTTCTGTATAAATCTTCCATGACGGATCACCCAGATCCAGTTCATTCTTGGAACCTAACAGATCCATGTTTGCTTCCCAGAGAGAGTCGATGGTACCAACATCTTTCCAGTATCCTTCAAATTTATATGCATAAAGAGTTCTGTTATCGTTAAGCATAGTAGGGATGATATCCTTACCGAAGTCATGGCTGGAATCCGGATTCTTGATATCAGCCATCAGCATCTTGCGGAGGAGTTTCCAGGTGAAGATATAGATACCCATGGATGCAAGGTTGCTCTTCGGATGCTCTGGTTTCTCTTCGAATTCTACGATACGTCCGGATTCATCAGTATTCATGATACCAAAACGGCTTGCCTCTTTCATCGGAACTCCGATAACTGCGATGGTTGCATCTGCCTTTGCTTCTTTGTGGGCTGCAAGCATCTTGTCATAGTTCATTTTATAAATATGGTCACCGGAAAGAACAAGAACGTATTCAGGATCAAATTTATCAATGAAATCAATATTCTGGGAGATTGCATCTGCAGTTCCGCGATATACATTCAGATTCTCATCTGCTTTCTCACGTGGAGGAAGAACGTAAACACCGCTGTTTTTAGCATCAAGACCCCAGCGTCCGCCGGCTGCCACATAACTGTTCAGCTGGATAGATTCATACTGTGTAAGTACACCTACAACATCAACGCCACTGTTGGCACAGTTGCTTAAAGGAAGTCTACGATACGATATTTACCGCCGTATGAAACGGCCGGCTTTGCCACTTTATTGGTAAGATCATGCAGACGGCTGCCACGACCGCCGGCCAGGATCATGGCCAACATACTATTTTGTTTCATAATAGTGAACCCTCGCTTTCATTTATTATATGATATTATACAATTTTTTTTTGGCGTTTTTCCATAGATTTCTTTAAAAAAATATGTAAAATTTTCGCTACAAGTCAAGTAAAATCGACGAAAAAATATACATTATATACAAATATCGAGCGGAATTGTAAGACGGGAGGCTGCAGTTATATGTAAATTATGCTGATATATGAATTCTTATTAATTCTACGGAGTACTGCAGACAATCCAATCCATCAGAGAGTAAAGGTCACAGTAACCTGGAATTAGTTACTGTCCACTCCGTTCACAGTAACGTAGCCAAAATTCATTCCAGATTGCCTGTGGCAATGGAATTTTGGCCTGTATGTCTCGGGATTTTGGCATATTCATGCCAACACCTTGCGGGATAGTGGTGTGTGAACAGTAACTGGAATTACTTTAGTTGTATAAATTTAAGTGAAACAGGTGGACGTATAATAATTCTTACGCTATAATAGGTAAGAATTTATGTTGCTGTGAGCGAAGCAAATGGTAACAGATTTGAAGAAACGTAACTGTGAAAACAGTGAACAGTAACAACAGTTACAGAGAAACAGAGGTTATCACGTGAGTAAAAGAGAAGATTATAAACGATTTATCGTATTTTGTTTGGCGAGTCTGGTGGTTCTGGCACAGGCGGCGGTCTTTGCATGGGTGTGGTATTCCGTTTACAGAGGACAGATCGACGAGCCTTTCTGGCGCAAAGGTAACTGGGTACTGATCGCAATCTACGGTCTGATGTTTGCCCTGTTTGCCAAATTGTACGGAGGACTTAAGGTTGGATATCTTAAGAGGATTGATGTATTTTATTCGCTGACACTGGCACTTTTGTGTACCAATGTGGTGGAATATCTGGAGATCACCCTGATCAACAGATGGTTCCTGAGCGTATGGCCTATGATCGAGATGACAGGAATACAGCTGGTGCTGATCATTATCTGGATATTTGGTTCAAGGTATATCTATTCCGGACTTTACCGCGCACGCCGGCTTCTGGTCATTTACGGTGACCGGGATCCGGGGGACGACCTGATCCATAAGATGAATTCCCGAAAGGACAAATATGACATCAGCGGCAAGGTACACATCAGTGTGGGAGAAGAAAAAATCCATCAGATGATGCAGGATTATGACGGCGTGATCATCTGGGATCTGCATTCAACAGAGAGAAACCGTTATCTGAAATACTGTTTTGCACATTCTGTCCGATGCTATGTGAGTCCGAAGATTTCGGACATCATTCTTATGGGAAGTGAACGCATCCATCTTTTGACACACCGCTTCTGGTATCCAGAAATATGGGACTGGCAGTAGACCAGCGTGCTGCAAAGAGAGTTATGGATATTCTGATCTCAGGGATCGGCATTATAATCACTTCGCCGATCATGCTGATCATAGCGATTGCGGTAAAAGCATACGACAGAGGTCCGGTGTTTTATTTTCAGGACCGTCTGACATTGGGTGGAAAGCCCTTTAAGATCTGTAAATTCCGCAGTATGTGCGTAGATTCGGAGAAAAACGGTGCAAGACTGGCATCCAAGCATGATTCCCGTATCACACCGGTAGGTCATGTGCTGAGAAATCTTCATCTGGATGAGCTTCCTCAGCTTTTCAATGTATTTAAGGGAGATATGTCTCTGGTAGGTCCGCGTCCGGAACGTGAAAGTATCATGCTTGAGTATGAGAAAGAGCTTCCGGAATTCTATTATCGTCTGAAAGTTAAAGCAGGTCTTACCGGATATGCGCAGGTCTACGGTAAGTATAATACAACTCCTTATGACAAATTAAAGCTGGATCTGTTTTATATTGAGAATTATTCCTTCCTGCTGGATATCAAGCTGATCTTTATGACAGTTAAAATCTTTTTCCAGAAAGAAGTATCTGAGGGAGTAGATGACAGACAGGTAAATGCGTTGAAGGATTCCGGGAAAAACGTCGGAGTGTCAGAGAATAAAACGGAGGAATGACAATGAATAAACCGCTGGTATCTGTGATCATGCCGGTTTACAACGGAGAAAAATATATTAGAAAGGCTGTGGAATCCGTCTATGAACAGGGAGTTTCGCTGGAACTTCTGGTGATCGATGACGGTTCTACAGACCATACAGAGGAAGTCCTGTCTGCCTATGAGGGCAGAGAGGACTTTCGGTATATTAAGAATGAACAGAATATGGGAGCTGCAGGCTCCAGAAACAGAGGAGTCGGGCTGGCACAGGGAACCTACATTGCTTTTCTGGATGCAGATGACTGGTGGGAGCCAGGCAAGCTGAAAGAACAGCTGAAACGTCTGGAAGAGACAGGATACGTGCTGTGTTCTACAGGGCGGGAACTGATGAACGCGGACGGAAGCAGTACAGGACGGACAATCCCTGTAAAAGAGAAGATCACCTACAGAGAACTTCTGAAACATAACAGCATCAACTGTTCTTCGGTAATACTTAGAAGGGATGTGGCGCGTGAATTTCCCATGGAGCATGATGACAGCCATGAGGATTATATCACCTGGCTGAAAATCCTGCGAAAATACGGCTGTGCTGCCGGAATCAACAAACCCTATCTGAAATACCGTCTCAGCGAAGGCGGCAAATCCAGAAACAAACTGAAATCAGCAGCCATGACTTACAATGTCTACAGATACGCCGGTTACGGCAGGATCAGAAGCTGTATTTTTTTCTGTTCTTATGCTGTACATGGAATATGGAAATATTGCTACTGTTCACTTCGTTCACAGTAACGTAGCCAAAATTCATTCCAGATTGCCTGCGGCAATGGAATTTTGGCTTGTATGTCTCGGGATTTGGCATATTCATGCCAAAACACCTCGCGGGATAGTGGTGTGTGAACAGTAACAAAATATTTCCATTGACCGAAATGTTAAGTTTCTATTCCATAAATCGTAAAAATATGTTATGCTTGTTGCAGTAAATATGACTTTGCGGTTAATTGCCCGTTACATTGCTGTGCGTTTTTTGTCTGCCGGTCATCTGAAGAATCTGGCAGAATGGGGTTGTATGTTCACACAGCAGAAGTCAGAAATATGATTAGAGGATAGTACTTAAACATGAAAATAAAAAAAGAGAGAGCGGCGGTGCCGTACTCCTGCCTGATTGATAACATTAAAGTTTTGCTTATCTTTCTGGTAGTATTTAACCATATTATTGCATTTAACCTTGTAAAGGTAGACACTGTAGTGAGATATGTGTGGTATGCGATCACGATTTTTCACATGCCTGCATTTGTTTTTATTTCAGGATATCTGTCAAAGAAACCTCAGAATGTGCTGAAGAATTTTAAGAACCTGCTGATCCCTTATGTTCTGGGATATACCTTAACCTGGTATTCACAGATATGGCTGGGCAGATCTGTAGATTATGAGATACTGCGTCCTACCGGAAGTGTCATGTGGTACATACTGGCACTGTTTATTTACCGCCTTACCATTGAGGCCCTGGGTAAGATCAGATTTATTGTTCCGCTCAGTATTCTTTTTGCATTATGGGCAGGAACCAGACCGGAATTTACCACATTCCTGTCATCCTCAAGAATCGTGGTGTTTTTCCCGTTCTTTGTTGCGGGGTATCTCTGGAAGAGTGAATATATCACAGCGATCCGTAAATTTAAGGGAAAATGGATCCTGGTGGCAATCTCCGGAGTCCTTTTGTGGGCGATACCGAATTATATGATCCAAATGAAATGGGAATCGCTATTTTCCGGGGGAATCATGGATATCAGCTCTGCGGTCTGACGGATCCTCAGGGAGTGATCCTCAGACTGCTGATGTATCTGGTATCTTTCGTAGTTGTCTATACGATGCTTGCGTTAGTGCCGGACATCAAACTGCCGCTCACCTATGTGGGACGACATACAATGGGAATTTATTTCTTCCATTATCCGATCATGATCATTATGAATGGTTTATATATCCTGATGCTTCCTGTAATGAACAATGTATGGGTGCTTCTGGGAGTATCACTGGTATTTGTACTTGTACTGGGAAGTCTGCCTGTGGATCTGCTTTATACGGGTGTTCTGAATCTGATCGCATTTATCCTGATCAAGAAGGATAAGACAGTCAGAGATGAAGGTCTGGAAGAAGAGTATGACAGCGAATATGATGAATATGAACTTCTAAGAAGAAAGAAAGCCATTGCAGAGCTTGCGGCAACGCTTGATTCAGAGAGTGAGCAGGACGGACATGTGGAGAAAGTAAATATGGACGAGGATACACCGGATCATACTTCTTCCGACAGGCATGAAGCTTCAGCAATGTGGCCGGCATGGAGCTGGAGATTGAAGAGGATAATCTGGATGATATCCCTGATGAACTGATCAAAGGGGAAGAGGAGCTTTCGCTGGAAGACCTGATCCAGGAACTGGAAGCTACTACCAGAACGATGGAAGACAATAAAGAACCATAAACACAAAGGAAGAGTTTTGAGATACAAAAACAGTATTTCAAGACTCTTCTTTTTGTAAAGTTAACGCGAATTTAACATTTTTGTAACGGACAGGTGACGGAAGTTGGGAAGTATGATATAATCAAAGTATCTATCGTATGGAGGTTACTGTGAACGGAGTGAACAGTAACGTATGGAGCAGGAAACTGTTCGGCAAAATAAGAATATTTTTTCAGGGGAGTTATGACGAAAGAATGAAGAGAGTAATCACATATGGCACTTGATCTTTTCATAAAGGCCACTACAATATTAATCAAAAGAGCAAAAGCACTTGGTGA
>ENA-OQCS01001778-OQCS01001778.1-human-gut-metagenome-genome-assembly--contig:-NODE-1778-length-10462-cov-1.422254_pt1 | contig 10462 bp, 17 predicted proteins | sample MGYA00242757_ERZ504575 | MGnify/ENA primary metagenome ERZ504575 (study PRJEB26092, sample SAMD00036297) | human gut metagenome | host: Homo sapiens | study: EMG produced TPA metagenomics assembly of... | reverse complement strand
ATACAAACAGTTAATTTGTCATCAAAAATGCACAAATTGATATAGAAATACTTTACAGAAGTACAACAATGCACTAATAAAAATACAATATATAGGAAAAATGCACAAAAGGAACAGGAGAGATACAGGATTTATTGAACGAAGTGCAATTGTAATTTGCAACAGGTATGTTATAATTTCCACTGATTGAAAACTAAACGTGGGGGTGACATCTTTGAAAAAAACAGTAACATTTTTTGGAATGCTTCTGTCCATGCTTCTGATGTGTCCGACAGGTGTCTGGGCAGCAGGAAGTGGAGAAACAACCACTCAGGTGCCGGTATGGCTGTGCATTCCTTTTGCGGGGCTGCTGCTCTGCATCGCCGTGATGCCGCTGATCAAAGCTGAATGGTGGGAAGCACATCAGCCACATGTGTACTTATGTGGATTCTGCTGATGGTGATTCGTTTGCAGTGGTTTATGGTACAGGCAAAGCAACAGAGACAGTTCTTGAATGTATTGTAAATGATTATCTTACTTTTATTGTTCTTCTTTTCGGACTTTTCTGTGTTTCGGGTAATATTACCATGGAAGGTGATTTTGCAGGCTCTCCGAGGGTAAATGCCTGCCTGCTCGCTTTCGGAACTCTTTTGTCCAGCTGTATCGGAACGACCGGTGCCAGTATGCTGATGGTACGACCGGTAATCAAGATGAATTCCTGGAGGAAGAGAAAAAGCCATATCATGATATTCTTTATCTTTATGGTCTCCAACATGGGAGGATGTCTGACACCGATCGGAGATCCGCCGCTTCTCATGGGATTTATGAGGGGAGTACCGTTTTTCTGGAGTCTGCATCTGTTACCGGTTCTGCTCTTTAACATGGTGATCATGCTGTTTGTATTCTATCATGTGGATAGCTGGCATATCGTAAAGATATTGCACAGGGACGTAAACCGGATATCAGTAAACCTGGTACAGAATTTCATATTGAAGGACTGCATAATATTATCTTCCTGGTGATGATCGTGGCAGCGGTTATCCTAAGCGGGGTACTTCCGGGACTTTTCTGCGTTCCAGAATGCGGCAGGAGAAGTTATGGGAATCCACATTTTCGGTGAAGTGACACTGACATTCCCGGCACTGATTAGAGATTGTTATGATCCTTCTGGCTGCATTTCTGTCATTTAAAACAACGGATAAGAGCATCCGTAGAAGAAACCATTTTACCTGGGGGGCTATCCAGGAGGTTGCGGTATTGTTTATCGGTATTTTTATTACCATGCAACCGGCCTTGATGCTTCTGAAAGCACTTGGACCTCATATCGGACTTTCCAGTCCGCGTGAAATGTTCTGGGCAACCGGTGCACTGTCCAGTTTCCTGGATAATACACCAACTTATCTGGTATTTCTTACCACGGCAGGAACCCTTGGTTTCCTGAATGGAGTTACAACAAGTCTTGGCACAGTTCCGGTCAAACTTTTGTCTGCGATTTCCTGTGGTGCGGTATTTATGGGAGCCAACACATATATCGGTAATGCTCCGAACTTTATGGTAAAATCTATTTCTGACGAGAATGGTGTCAATATGCCGTCCTTCTTCGGATACATAGGCTGGTCATTGGTATTCCTTGTTCCGGTATTTATACTGGATATGCTTGTGTTCTTTATGTAAGGGGGGAGAGTTATGTCAGAAAATATCAATCGTGAAATATATACAGAACTTGCCAATCGTATTTATGATCTGGATGCAGAAGTATATCGTGTTCTGGGATCTTCTCTTGGACGTACGTTTACCGGAAACCGTGATACGACGATCCGTACGTTGAGTATGCTGATGTATACAAAACCGGACGGACATCTTCTTCGAAGTGAACTTGCACTGATCAGTAATATGGCTCGTACGATTAAAGATCCGGCAGAAAAAAGCCGCCTGATGACGGAGTATGATGAGATCCTCAAAGCAATTGAGCAGCTTCCAAACATGTTTGGTTCTACGGATATTCTGGATGCCAGAGAGAGCAGCACTGAATCTGGCTGTCAGAAGAGAGAAAATCTCAGAAAATGACCATTTGGTTATCTGTATCAGCGTACACAGGGAAGTGCAGGAAATGATATTGGTTTTGAACTTGCTGATAAACTGCGAATTAACTATTATGATGTGGAAATCTTTGACCAGGTTATGAAACGCCTGGAAGCAGAAAAAGATAATGTTCAGGATAAAGAGAATTTTACGGATTTCAATAAATATGGAAAGAAAACGCATGAGAGCCTGAAGACGAAACTGAAAGAATTGAATCGTTATCATGGACTTTCCAAGCAGGATGCGGTCTTCTTTAATATGAGCGATCTGATCTGTGAACTGGCAAGAACAGAGGACTGCCTGATCATGGGACGATGTGCAGATGCAATCCTTAAGAATAACCATATTCCACATATCAGTATATTTATCAGCGCACCATTCCAGGTACGCACACAACATGTTATGGATGTTCGTAATATGGATATGAAGCAGGCTGTCCGTTTCCTGAAGAAGATGGATAAACAGCACAAAAAATATTACGAATTTTACACTGGAGAGAAATGGGGAAAACCGGAAAATTATGACCTTTGTATCAACAGTGCGAATTATGGTATCAAGGAAACCATTGATGTCATCAAACGATTGCTGAATCAGCAGACACAGTAGAAAATAAACAACGAAATAATCAATAAAAAATCCGCAGGATATCATCTGAGAATGATATTCAGCGATTTTGTTGTAAAAGATTATTTGTTACATCAATATAGCTGTACAGCGTGTACTTGGAAATACCGAAATAATTAGCTACTTTATCGCCGGATTTTGTAATCAGAAAAGCACCGGAATCATTCAGGAACTGGATTGCAGTCACCTTGTCTTCTTTGTTCATCAGAGCTACTGGTTTTCCGACCAGAGCTACGGATTCTTCAATCAGATGATCCAGCAGATCATTGACACTGTGGGTGATCTCTTTTGGCTTTTCTTCCTTATTAACGGGAGTGACCAGAGCGTGCAGTGCACTTTCGATCATGGTCAGCTTTGTAATATCATAGTTGATTCCAAATACATAATGCAAGGTGCCATCATCGTCGCGGATATAGGAAGTACTGCATTTTAGAATTTTACCGTCAGAGGTTTTCATCAGATATCCGGAATGATCCTGAATCTCGTCTGTTGAGTCGCTTCCTTTTTTTGTTGTTATGCCTGATTACATCAAAAACTGCATTAGAAGGACCATCACCAATTCCTCTTCCGGTAACATGACCGTTTTCGATATAGACAATGGAATGTTCCGGATCGTTGGTTTTGAGATCGTGGATTACGATTTCACAATCAGGACCAAATTGAGAAGCAAGATCTCTTGCAATCTGTTTTAATACAGTCAGCCGTCCCATTATTATTCCTCCTCCATGTTGTGGTTTGTATTGTTATTATTACTAATATTAACATAAATTTTTTTTTGAGATAAAGTTTTTCAAAGAAAAATTAAGCATGCCTTAAAAAAATTGTTCGAAATATTTTTGGATGCATAGATAGTAGTTGATGCTCTGGCGGAAGAATGATATATTTAATATCATAAACAAGGATTTGTTTTTGGGGGTGAAAACTATGAAATATTTATTGAAAAACGGAACGGTTGTAACAGGCGAAAAATCAGAGCAGCTGGACATTCTGGTAGAAGGAGAAAAATCGTACAGGTTGGGAAAAATCTTCCATCCAAGGATGCACAGGAAATCGATGTCAGTGGGAAACTCCTTTTTCCAGGTTTCATAGATGGTCATACACATTTTGATCTGGAAGTAGCAGGTACAGTAACGGCGGATGATTTTGAGACTGGAACAAAAGCAGCGATTCTCGGGGGAACTACATTTGTCATTGATTATGCATCACAGGATAAGGGTGGACACACTCTGAAGGAAGGTCTTGATAAATGGCATAAGAAGGCAGATGACAAATGTTCCTGTGATTATTCTTTCCATATGTCAATCGTGGAATGGAATGAAAGACAGAACAGGAAATACAGGACATGATCGATCATGGAATCACCAGTTTCAAACTGTATATGACATATCCGGCAATGATCGTAAATGACTGCGATATGTATAAAATCCTGAAAAAACTTGGAAAATGTGGCTGTTTTGCAGGTGTGCACTGCGAGAATGCAGGCGTGATCGATGCGCTGATCGCAGAAGCAAAAAAAGAGGGAAGACTTGGACCGGAAAATCATCCACTGGTGCGTCCGGATACGATGGAAGCGGAAGCTGTTCACCGTCTGCTCGTGATTGCCAAGGAGGCAGATGCACCGGTGATGGTAGTACATCTTACAAATAAAAAGCATTTGAAGAAGTTATGCGTGCAAGAGCGAACGGACAGGAAGTATATGCAGAAACATGTCCACAGTATCTGCTACTTGATGATAGTGTGTATGCGAAACCAGATTTTCAGGGAGCTGTTTATGTCTGTGCACCTCCGATTCGCAAAAAAGAAGATCAGGACTGTCTGTGGGAAGCGTTGTCACGAGAAGATATCCAGACAGTAGCTACGGATCAGTGCAGTTTTACACTTGCACAGAAGGCCTGGGTAAAGATGATTTTACAAAGATACCGGGGGGACTTCCGGGAGTCCAGACACGCGGAACATTACTTTATACGTATGGGGTAAAGGAAGGCAGGATTACGCAGGAACAGATGTGTAAACTTCTATCCGAAAATCCGGCGAAGCTGTATGGCGTTTATCCGCAAAAAGGTGTGCTTGCACCAGGAAGTGATGCAGACATTGTAGTACTGGATCCGGAAAAAGAAGTGTGATATCTGCTGCCACACATGCTTATAATACTGATAATAATCCATTTGAAGGGATCAGACTGCGCTGCGGAATTGATAAGTATTTTTAAGAGGCAGTCTGACGGTAGACGATGGCCGACTGGTAAAAGAAAAACTCGGAAAATATATTGCCAGAGGAAAAAACAAATGTAAATATTTCTGCTGGAGAGAATACATGAAAAGATTAATTGATAAACTGCATCAGGAACAGATGCTGACTGCAGAAGAGTTTCACCGACTTTTGGCGAATCGTTCAGAGGAGACAGATCAGTATGCACGGGAGCTGGCAAATCAGGTCCGACAGGAAGTGTACGGAAATAAGATTTATGTACGTGGTCTGATCGAATTTACCAATTACTGTAAAAATGACTGCTATTATTGTGGAATCCGTCGGAGCAATCAGAATGCACAGCGGTACAGACTGACGGAAGAAGATATTCTGGAATGCTGCAGGCAGGGATATGAGCTTGGTTTTCGTACCTTTGTTCTACAGGGCGGCGAGGACGGCTTTTTTACAGATGACAGGATCGTACAGATCGTACGAAAGATTAAAGAACAATATCCGGATTGCGCACTGACTCTTTCCATAGGAGAAAAATCAGAAGAAAGCTACCGTGCATACAGAGAGGCAGGGGCTGACAGGTATCTGTTACGACATGAAACGGCTGATCCACGTCATTATATGCGGCTTCATCCGCTGGAAATGTCCGGAGAAAACCGCAAAAGCTGCCTTCGGATACTTAAGAAACTGGGCTATCAGACGGGAGCAGGATTTATGGTGGGTTCACCGTTACAGACAGTGGATGACCTCGTGGAAGACTTTTTGTTTCTGAAGGAGCTTGATCCGGAAATGGTTGGAATCGGGCCGTTTATTGCACATAAGGATACCCCATTTTGCAATGAAAGAAGTGGAACGCTGGATGATACACTGTTTTATCTTGCATTGTTGCGTCTGATGCTCCCGAATGTGCTGCTTCCTGCAACGACTCTTGGACGATTCATCCAAGAGGAAGAGAAATGGGTGTTTTGTCAGGTGCCAATGTTGTGATGCCGAATCTTTCTCCTGTTCAGTCAGAAAAAAATACATGTTGTATGATGGAAAATATGCACAGGTGACGAAGCTGCGGAATGCAGAATGTGTCTCAGCAGACGGATGGAGCGGATTGGCTGTGAAGTCGTTACAGACAGAGGAGACTACAAAAAAAAGACTTGCATAAATATAGCGGAATTGGGGTATAGTGTTGATAGGCTTATGCGTTATAAAGGAGGAAATTATTTCTATGAAGAAATCCAGATTACTGATCGTGCTGGCCGGATTGGCTGTTGTGGCATCCGGATGTGGATATAGCACGGGAGGAGAAGACTCTACTGTGACTGTGATTGAAGCAACTCCGACACCAACCCCGGAACCTACACCAGAAGCAACCCCGACTCCGGAAGCAACACCAACTCCGGCGGTAGAAATGGCTCAGACAGCAAGTGGTGTGAATATCATAAAACAAAGCGGAACTTATTATGCTGTAGAGGGTGTAAACGTACGCTCTGACTGCAGTACAGATGCGGATATCATTACAGGAACACTTGTTGGACAGCAGCTGACCAGTACAGGTGTGAGCGAAGATGGACAATGGGTAGAGGTGAGCATCAATGACCAGACAGGTTATGTGAATGCACAGTATGTATCTACAGAAGCTCCGGCAGGAGCTGCCACTGCAGATGCAGCAGCACAGACCACAGCCAGTAGTAAGATATTTTACAAAAAAAGCTGAACTTCAGATCAGAAGTTCAGCTTTTATGTTACTAAGTAACGATATTGAAAGATTATTCCGGATAAGTCAGACGTTCTGGCCTGATATCGTAAAGAACATTTTTCAGATATTTGTCAGCAAGATATTTTGCCATACCGAGATTCATATCCAGATAATTGCCGCAGTCCTTTGCGGAAGCACCCGGAATCTCACCTTCAAAATCCCGGATGAATTCAAACATCTCAGTCATGAGAGGGACGATATCTTTGGATTCATAATCGCCTGCCAGCAGAAGATAGTTTCCAGTGCGGCAGCCCATCGGACCCCAGTAAATTACTTTTGGACCGAATTCAGCATGATTGCGGAGAAACGTAGCTGCCAGATGTTCCATAGCGTGGAGTTCGGCTGTGTTCATGACTGGTTCCTCATTTGGGGAAGTCATGCGGATATCGAAAGTTGTAATGACCTGATCGCCGAGGTAATCTTTACGGGAAACGTAAATGCCAGGCTGTAGCTTGATGTGGTCTATGGTAAAACTTGCAATTTTTTTCATAATAAAAGTCCTTTCTTTTTTGCTTTTTTATTGTAGCAGAGCTGAACGTCTGATACAAGTCAGGATTTGACTTTAAGTTTATGGGGTGTTACACTGTGAATACTATCAGAAAAAAGATGTTGCTGGGAACGAAGTGAACAGTAACAAAAAGACAGGAGGAACAGAACATGAAATCAGAATTCTGGCAGTGCTTTTTGCCGTTGTGCTGACTGCAGGTACACTTGCAGGATGTGGCAGCAGCAAGAAAGCAGATGATACAAAAGCAGAAACTACAGATGAAAAATCAGAAGATAAAGCTTCTTCTGATGAAGATACGAAAGATGTAAATGTGGCAAGTGAAGAAGAAGCGGAAGAGGCCGGCTTCAGTGATGGTACTGATACAGATGGTGCGACTGTGGAAAATACAGTGCTTGATACCAGCCAGGAGCTGACAGGAATCCACCATGCGGATATCAGCATCCGTGATTATGGGGACATTAAAGTGGAACTCGATGCAGATACAGCACCGATCACTGTTACCAATTTCGTGAAACTGGCACAGGAAGGATTTTATGACGGACTTACATTCTGGCGTATTATAGATGGCTTTATGATGCAGGGTGGGGATCCGAAAGGAAATGGTACCGGAGGATCCGGAGAGACTATTAAGGGAGAATTCTCAAGTAATGGTGTAAAGAATGATATCTCTCATGTGAGAGGAATCATTTCCATGGCAAGATCTACGGATCCGGACAGCGCAAGTTCACAGTTTTTATCGTCCAGTCAGACAGCACTTTCCTGGATGGCGATTACGCAGCATTTGGTAAAGTGACAGAAGGTATGGATATCGTTGATGAAATCTGCAAAAATGCCAACCCAACGGATGATAATGGACAGTCAAAGCAGACGAACAGCCGGTGATCGACAGCATTCAGATCACAGACATGATAAAATAAAAATTTTATGTAACGTAAAAAAGACCGATGCAGCGTGAGGTGTGCGACATCGGTCTTTTACTTTGCAATAAAACATAGCGGACCTGTTTTACTGACGAATGATCAGAACCGGAATTGGCGGGTTGTTCGGACGGTTATAATAGTCACTGCGGATGACCAGATATTTATGTGGATTCAGTTCTTTTAACCAGGCAAGGACAGCATTACGTTCCTCAAAACCGAATCACCACCACTGTAGATGCAGAGTGAGATCAGCCGCCTTTTTGCAGAAGGTCCAGGCTTTTGGAAAGTGCGGCAATGCTGGTATCGGCGTGGGTTGCTTTGGTGTGGTCCCCACCCGGCAGATATCCAAGATTAAAGGTAATGCAGCTGACAGTACCCGGATCGACATAGTGCTCTATATTGGTGTGCGATTCCAGAAGAAGGTATAATTCTGGGGTGCATCCGCTTCCATGAGCCTTTTACGTGTATTGATAAGTGCCGCTTTCTGAATATCAAAAGCAAAAACATGTCCGTCTTTTCCGCAGAGAGAACTGAGAAGAAGCGTATCATTCCCATTTCCCATGGTTGCATCTATACAGATATCTCCGGGCTGGACCTGTTCTCTGATAAAACGTGCACACCATCCTGTGATTTGAACTGCTTTCATATTGACCTCCTATCCTTTTATGGCTTTTTTTGTGGAAAATAAAAAATTCTTTTTTATTACAGATTACTATAGTATAGATTCCATCAGGGTTCAATAAAATGCTGTACAAAAAATTAAACACTGGAAAAATACGTTGCAATTACAGCCGAGACTGTTATAATAAAACAGATGCAGGCACAGCATTGTCTGCCAGAGGAGGAGAACGATATGTTAAAAGGCAAAACAGTTCTTCTGGGAGTGACCGGAAGTATTGCGGCATATAAAATTGCATATCTTGCAAGTGCACTGAAGAAACTTCATGCACAGGTGCATGTACTGATGACAAAGAATGCTACAAATTTTATCAATCCAATTACTTTTGAAACTCTTACCGGAAATAAATGTCTGGTAGATACCTTTGACAGAAATTTTCAGTTCAGTGTAGAACATGTTTCCATCGCAAAGCAGGCGGATGTGGTGATGATCGCACCGGCGAGCGCAAATGTGATCGGTAAACTGGCTCATGGAATTGCAGATGATATGCTGACAACTACGATCATGGCATGTAAATGTAAAAAGATCGTTTCTCCTGCTATGAATACAAACATGTACGAAAATCCGATCGTTCAGGATAATCTTGCTATTTTGCAGCATTATGGTTATGAAGTGATCGAACCGGCCAGTGGTTATCTGGCGTGTGGTGATACAGGAGCCGGAAAGATGCCGGAACCTGAGATGCTTCTGGACTATATTCTCAGAGAAATTGCAAAAGGAAAAAGATCTCCTTGGCCGTAAAGTCCTTGTGACTGCCGGACCGACACAGGAGTCAATCGATCCTGTACGTTATATCACAAATCATTCTTCCGGAAAGATGGGATATGCACTGGCAAAAGCAGCCATGCTCCGTGGCGCAGATGTGACATTGGTCAGCGGACCATGTGCAATCGAGCCGCCTCCGTTTGTAAAGCTTGTACCGGTAGTGACTGCAAAAGAAATGTTTGATGCAGTTACTTCTGTAAGCTTTGAACAGGACATTATTATCAAAGCAGCAGCAGTCGCTGACTATCGTCCGGCTAATGTCTATGAGGACAAGGTAAAGAAGCAGGAAGAACAGATGAGTATAGAACTGGAAAAGACAGACGATATCCTGGGATATCTGGGAGAACACCGCCTGCCAGGACAGTTTTTATGTGGATTTCCATGGAAACCCAGAATATGATCGGTAATTCCAGAGCAAAACTTGGAAAGAAACATCTGGATATGGTTGCTGCCAATAATCTGAAAGTGGCAGGAGCAGGATTCCAGGGCGATACCAATGTTCTGACTCTGATTACACAGGATGAAGACGTATCACTCCAGCTTATGAGCAAGGAGGATGCAGCCAACGTCATCCTGGATAAAATTCTCTCTATCAGAAAGAAAGAGAAGAAACAGTAACCCGTTCACCAGGAAGCGGGTAAATAAAAATCATATGCCCGCAATTCCGCACCGTATTGTATCTCGTGTAAGGGAACGATAACAAGGAGGAAAACATGAAAACAAAGAAATTTACAACATCACAGCTGACCATTCTTGGCCTTATGGCAGGAATCCTTTTTTCTGATGGCGTATACGCCACTGGGATACCTGAACATTGGACCACTGGCAGTAACTTTTAACGTAATTCCGGTTGCAGTCTGCGCCATTGTACTTGGACCGACAGGCGGGGCAATCGCAGGAGCTGTTTTTGGCCTGACCAGTTCATGCAGGCAATGGAATCGGTGGAGTGAGTGCAC
>ENA-OQCS01001777-OQCS01001777.1-human-gut-metagenome-genome-assembly--contig:-NODE-1777-length-10465-cov-2.182917_pt1 | contig 10465 bp, 16 predicted proteins | sample MGYA00242757_ERZ504575 | MGnify/ENA primary metagenome ERZ504575 (study PRJEB26092, sample SAMD00036297) | human gut metagenome | host: Homo sapiens | study: EMG produced TPA metagenomics assembly of... | reverse complement strand
GATGGATCCGGCTGGTGATGTCCCCGTCAAGTTACGGAATACACGGTGATGTTCCTGCAGGGAGATATGTATCTACCACACGTTCCAGAAAATCGTGGCGGTACTCATAGCCGCTCTCTTTCTTTTCCCACTGCACGGTGGATAGTAAGTGGTCAGATTGCCCATGCGGTCATAGAATCTGCGGGTGGTGTAGCCTTCCCCGTCGATGCGGCTGGTGACAAAGTTCCTGGAATTGTAAGCCAGCTCCACCGTGCCGTAAGTATTGCTGATGGACAGTCTGCGGCCTACGGTATCGTAGCCGTAGGCAGTCTCCTCCCCCTTCGGCGTAATGACACGGCTGGGGTAAGCCCGGTTGGCTTCATATTCCTTAAGGCTTTCGTTTCCGAGGGCATCCCGCTCCAGAATGCATCTTCCCCTGAAATCATACTTCCGGGCCGTTTCTTTCCATTTGCCCTCTTTGATCTTTTCCATCGTCCTGACCGGATTGTGTTCCTGGTCATAAGTATAGAGGGTCTCTCTTCCGTCGCTGTCCCATGTATGTACCAGATCATGGTGCTCATTATATTCATGGTGCACTTCAAAGCCATCCGGGAATTAATCTAATAAAAATTCATTAACAATACATCATCGTTAAATAAACACTGTAGAAGACAATAGCACTTGTCAGAAATATCGTATCCGTCATTCCTCATCTCTTGTGTTATTTTTCCATTTTCCCGGGGCTTAGTGGTTTATATCCATCGTCTTTTTCGACTTGCTTAAACCCACGGTTCCCATCCTTTTATAAATTCTTCCAAAGATGGTGCAATTTTTCTCATTTTTCCTTTTTCGTCATCTACAAATTTAACAATTCCTGTCTTTATTTCTACCACTACAGAATAGTTCACTTTCGACTCCACTCCAATCACAAAATGTGTTACCTTGCCATTCAGATCGGTATATGCCTCCATTATTTGTTTTTAAAACTTCTATACCCATCTCTAGGATCCACACCACTTATTGCAATTCTACTTTTTTATAATTTATATTAAACCCCAAAAAATGATAGGTGCTAAAGTATTCAATTATATCTCGGTTGCTTTCAATTCCATATGTCTCTAATAGCTTTATAAAAGTTTCCTCTTTTCCATATGCCAGTGGTCTCCATCTACACCATCCAGCGTTATCCGCTTCTCCCACATAAACAGCTTGATCTACATCTTTTCTCCTGGGACGTTTAGGTAATCCATCCTCTGTTTTTTGGTATGCTGCTAAAAATCTTTCAAAAAAATTATCCAATTCATTTTTTACTGACATTATTTTATCTCCATTCTTATCCATTTTTTTGTTCGTATTTTCATAGACTTGATATTTTGAAGCATCTTCGAGAATACATCTCCATCTATCCCGCCCAGATGCCATATTGTTTTTCTATATTATGAATTCCACCACTCCCCGGATGCAATCCTACAGGAATTGGCATAGCCTGACCACCACCTTATTTTTTGCAGATTATAACACATATCGACAAGTCATAACCGTAGATGTCAAAAACGACCGGGTTATATGTAACTTTTGGATAAAAATACCCGGGTTAAAATATGCTTCGAAACGTTTCTCTTGAAAAGCATATCTTAATCCGGGTATTCACATATTCCGTATTCTTTTTATGTTAAAAAATCATACATTAATATCATTACATCAAAAACATTATCTTCCTCCCGTATCTCCATCTCACCGGCATATTGATCCACGATCTGTCTGACGATCGAAAGACCGATTCCATGCATCCTGTCGTCTTCCTTGCTTGTCAGATATCGTCCCCCGCTTTTATGCAATGCATTTTTATACCGGTTTTTAATACTGATGGCTATATTATTACCGTCTGTGGTGATCCATAGCCTGATCACCCTATCTTCGGTCAGTTCCTTTACAGCTTCTATGGCATTATCCAATAGATTGCCCAGACAAATGCTGATATCCTCTGCATTCATCTCCGCATCCTGCGGCACTTCCGTATTGGCTATCACCTTTATTCCTGCCTTTTCCGCCATATCTGCCTTGTAATTAACCACACTGTCAATATAAAGATTTCCGCTATTGGAAATAAAATCTTTTTTGTCTAAAAACTTCAGATTTTCACTGCAGTATCTTTTCAGGGCTTCATAATCTTCCTTTTCCAAATAAGTATTTTCCAATATGTAATGCTGCTTCATATTGTGACGCAGCTTCCTTAATTCTTCCCACCATTCCTTACTTTCCCGGTTCTGGCGAATATAGTACTCACACTGATTTTTCAGGATTTCTTCCCGCATTTGTTTTTCCATATTTTCTTTTGCTTTATCATACAGATAGTAGGTAAAGACGTTGATCAGCAGGATCATGAATACTACAATAAATCCCCAGAAATAGTTTTCAAGGGTTCCTGTGATAAAAACGGAAATCAGGATCCATATACTACAGACCGGAACGATAAATACTTCCAACCAATCCTGAAGATTCAGTTCCGCTTTTCTGTTCAGTTTTATAATGAGAGAGGTAAATTTAATAATCAAATACCAGACAATTTTAGATAACACTGTGCACAGCAAGGTTACTTCTGCATCATCTGTCCATGCCAGAAATTCTTTTCCGTAATACACGAGCAATTCTGCACACATGCCGCTCATATACATAAATATAGTCGTCGCCATCAATGTTCTGACTGAATCAGTATATAGGATTCTGATCGTCACAAAAAAATACATACAAAAAGTAATATATTCAGCCAGATATTACTCGTGCCATCTCCCAGATACGTTAAAACATATGTAACACCGTTGAAGACCGCAAAATATCCTCCCCATACCAGATAGTCTGTATACCTGCGAATTTTCTTCTTTTTCAATGTGCTGTCACAAAAAATACGCTGCAGTATTACAGAAAAAATCTCCACAATAGCCAGAACAAGCATCATTCCCATCTTCTCCCCTTTAACATTGAAATATAATGCTGTCTTACATGATCTCTGTAATTTTTACTGATTTCTACTTCCCGTCCATTATCCAGAACAACCCTGTCCGCAGAATACTCCTTAATAAAACGAGTATTCACGAGCAACGATTTTCTGATTCTCAGGAATTTTACATTTGCTTTCCGCAGATTCCTTTCCACTTCTTCCAATTTTCCATAAAATAAGTATTCCAATTCAGGCATATCCAGCTGTACTGCATTGATCTGTACGATTCTTTTATCACTTTGGAAAAACCGGATCTGATTCAGTGGAATATTGTATTGCCTTTTATTATAAGAAAAGCAATAACTGTCATCGGAATTCAAATGTGTTTCAAACACCCGTTTCAGGATCTTCTCCAATTTTTCTTCAGACACCGGCTTATCTATAAATGCATATGGCTGCACTTCAATCATTTCCTTGCAGTACTGGTTATGACAGGATACAAAAATCAGAATTACCCTGCTGTCTCTTTCCCTAAGGATACGCGCGGTTTCAATTCCGCTGATACCAAGCATTTCCACATCTAAAAAAACGATGTCCATATTTCCCGTGGTGTCTGTTTCCATTAATAATTCTTCCCCACTCCGGAAGCAAAAAAAATTTCACATTTTTGGATAGCCTTGCCATGATGGATTGTATGATCTGTGTTTGCTTCTGCAACTCAGATAAAACATCCTCACATATAGCAACTCTTAACATTGAGAATTCCCCTTTCTCCTTCGCATGCTATAATACGATGCCAGTATGCAACTGTTCAGCCCAATATAGTTTCCTCCTTTCAAGACTTTCCGCAAAAACACTGGCAACATCAGCAACTATTCTTATTTTTTTGATATTATTACTATACAAACGATTTCCCCTGTTTTACGTAAACAATTCCCTCTTCCTCTTGATCATCTCATCAATCTTCTCAATATACAGCCCTACATCCTTGACATTATCGCACCGTTCGATCCGTCCGTTGGGGAAGACCCGCTTGGTGATGCTTCCGGCGCCCAGTGCAAGAATCGTCTGTTTCTCCTCCATGATGAGGATGTTGTACAGTCCGTATTTGCCGGGACGGGCGTAGCCGGTGTTCTCGAAGTTGCCGGACATGTTCTTCTGTCGGTAGAGGTAATAAGGCTTCATTCCAAGCTTCTCAGCTCCCGCCGCCGCGATCTTCATGGTCTCGTCTGTATTATGGAGCATGGAGACGCCGTTCTCCTGGATCCACTGATTCAGGCGGGATGCACGCTTGATTGCCAGGGAATGAACGGTCAGGCTGTCCGGGGCCAGCTCCACGATCTTTTCGACGGTGCGCTGTACATCCGCCTCCAGTTCTCCCGGCAATCCCAGGATCAGATCCATATTGATATTATCAAATCCGACCTCTCTCGCCAGCCGATATGCCATTTGTACCTGTTCCACGCTGGCCTTTCTGCCGATGATATCCAGGGTCTCCTGCTTCATAGTCTGGGGATTCACGGAGATACGGCTGACCTGGTGACGATGCAGTACCTCCAGCTTCTCTCTGGTGATGCTGTCGGCACGACCGGCTTCCACAGTGAATTCCTTCACGGTAGAGAAATCAAACTTGGACTTAATGCCGTGATCAGACGGTCCAGCTGCTCCGGTTCCAGTGTGGTGGGCGTACCACGCCGATATAGACGGTATCCAGTACCTTGTCCTGAAGTTCTCCGCCACATAATCCATCTCTTTGATCACTGCGTCCACATAGGCGTCCACCTGCCTGCGGAATGCAGCGATCGGATAAGAGGTAAAGGAACAATAGAGACAGGTTGTAGGGCAGAACGGAATCCCGATGTACAGACTGTAGCCGCCTCATAATGAATCTCTTTTAACAGATCCCGCTCTCTCTTCGCAATATCGATTCCCAAAAGTGCCTTCTCTTCGCTGACGTAATGGCTCTGCTCCATGAATTCTAAAATCTCTGCATCGCTTCTGCCCTCATCCAGCATACCGTAGGCGATCTTCGTGGGACGGATGCCGGTAAGGTTTCCCCATGGGAGTTTCTGCCCGGTCACCTTGCTTAAGGTGCGGTACAGGAAACGTTTCAGACCGTTCTTATACCCATCTGCAATGGTTTCCATCTCTACATCCCACAGGAAATCCTCTTCTCCCACACGGATCTTCGCTCCGGTCTCGGCCAGTTCGATTTCCAGACTGACCTGCGGTTCCAGCTCTGCCAGCTTCTCCGGTTTTGTCTCCGGGGTGATGACCGTGACCTGGTCCTCCGCATAAAAAGCCTTCACCAGAGAATGTACATCATATTCATAGTTAGGATGGGATAATTTCACTACTTTCATTGTATTTTCCTCATTTACATAAATACAGGCACAGAGATAACTCTTTCTGTGCCCGAATATATTTCAGTATTGTAACTATTCAGAACCCTATTAGCAAAACGGATTATATTTCTTCTCATGTCCGATGGTGGTGCTGTCGCCGTGTCCCGGATAGACTACCGTCTCCTCCGGCAGAGTAAACAGCTTCTCCTTCACCGAACGCACCAGCGTACTCATACTGCCGGTGGGAAAATCAGTTCTGCCCACGGATTCCTGGAACAGGGTATCCCCGCAGATTAAGAACCCTCCCTCTGGGAAATAATAGCTGACACCGCCTGCGGTATGTCCGGGCGTTGCCAGAACTTTGATCCGGATGCCATCCAGATCCAGTTCCTCGCCATCCTTCAGATACACATCCGCGGTGACCGTTACCGGGCGTCCCATATCTTTCGACAGGTTGCTCTTCGTATCCAGAAGAAACTTTTTCTCCGCCTCCCCGGCATATATTTTCACGGGGTTCTCTCCATGCTCCCCGGCATAGGCATCCGCTGCCGCCTTCAATTCCTCACAGCCACCGATATGGTCGAAATGTCCATGGGTCAGAAGGATCGCCGCCGTATGTAGTCCGTGCTGCCCAAGTGCCGCCTCAATTTTCTCTCCGTGATCCGCGGGGTCGAATACCAGCACTTTATCACTGTTCTCTCTGTATACAAAGTAGCAGTTGGTCTGGTAGATTCCCAGCGTCATATGTCCGATACGAATATTGCTCATAATAATCTCCATTCCGCAAGTGATTCCTTCCGTCGGAGGAATTGCGGATCAATTTCAAATTTGATTCTGCGATATCAGCCTGTGGTTCTCTCGATATCAATGACGCTCTCGATGCCCCGGATCTTGTCAATGATACGGTTCAGTTCCTCTCTGCCGCTGATCTCGAGGTCGTCTGCAGCGTTGCCAGTCCCTGTCTGTTGGTTCTGGTGTTCATGGACATAATATCAATATTTTTCTCCGTCAGCGCCTTGGAAATATCCGCTAACAATCCGTTACGGTTGTTGGCATAGATCTTGATCTCCGCCAGATATTTCTCCGCATGTTCCTCCTCCGGCTGCATTCCGCATCGATCAGTCTCGCTCTCTCCATCTCCGGCAGATTGATGATGTTGATACAGTCGGTACGTGGATAGAGATACCTCTTCCACGGGTCACATAACCCACGATCTCATCCCCCGGCACAGGAGAACAGCACTTGGAAAAACGCACCGACAGATCCGCAATACCCTTTACCACGATACCGCTTTTGGACTTCATGAGGACAGGCTTGTTCGCACCACTTTGCGCATTGGCCGCATTGTTCTCCGCAATGCTTGCCAGAACTTCCTCGTTGGTCATCGCTTTCTTATGGTCACGGTCGTACAGCTCCTGCATCTTGTTGACGATCTGCCCTTCCTTCAGAGCACCGTGTCCTATAGCCGCCAGCACAGAATCCCAGTCCCGGAATCCATACTTGCGCATAATGGCATCCATATACTCCTGCTTCTGCAGGCTGGCAAGGTTGATGCCTCTGGCTTTGCAGTAGCCGGAAAGCAGATCCTTGCCCTTTAAAATATTGTCTTCCTTTAACTCATTCTTGAACACTGGTTAATCTTGTTCTTGGCCTGGGTACTTTTACCACATTCAGCCAGTCGCGGCTGGGACCTTGGAGTCTGCGAAGTGATGATCTCGATCCGGTCTCCGTTGTTGATCTTATAATCAATGGTCACAAGCTTCCCGTTGACTCTCGCTCCCACCATCTTATTACCCACGGCGGAATGAATGCTGTAAGCAAAGTCAATCGGGGTAGATCCTGCCGGAAGGTTCTTGACCTCACCGGTAGGAGTAAAGCAGTATACGCTGTCAGAGAACAGATCCAGATCGTTCTTCAGCAGGTTCATGAATTCCTTGTTATCCGACATGTCCCGCTGCCACTCCAGGATCTGTCGCAGCCATACCAGCTTCTCTTCTTCCTGTACCTCCGGCTTCTTGCGTCGGAAGCCTCCTTGTATTTCCAGTGGGCGGCAATACCGTATTCCGCCACGCGGTGCATCTCAAAGGTACGGATCTGGATCTCGAAAGGCTGTCCGTTGCTGCCGATCAGCGTCGTATGCAGAGACTGGTACATATTTGCTTTGGGCATGGCAATATAATCCTTGAAGCGCCCCGGAATGGGTTTATACATTTCATGGATCACACCCAGTGCCGCATAACAGTCCTTCACCGTCTCCACGATGATACGCACCGCGAAGAGATCATAGATCTGATCCAGCGTCTTGTGCTGGTTCTTCATCTTCTTATAAATACTGAAAAATGCTTTACACGGCCATCGACTTTGGCTTCGATGCCGGCATTCTTAATATGTTCACTGACTTCATCCACAATACCCTGGATATATTTTTCACGGACGCTCTTACGGACAGCGATCTTATCCACCAGATCATAATAGATATCCGGCTCCAGATACTTCAGCGACAAGTCATCCAGTTCGATCTTCAGTTTGCTGATACCAAGTCTCTGGGCGATGGGGCAATAATCTCCAGTGTCTCCTTGGCAATCCTCTGCTGACTCTCCGGCGTCTTGTACTTCAACGTGCGCATATTGTGCAGACGATCTGCCAGCTTGATCATAATGACGCGGATATCCTTCGCCATGGCGAGGAACATCTTACGCAGGTTCTCCGCCTGCATCTCCAGCTTGGCATCTGACTGTTCTCCGTTGCTGCCGGACAGCGGAATTTTCTCCAGTTTGGTCACTCCGTCTACCAGAAGTGCTACATCATCACCGAATTCTCTCCTAAGATCCTCCTCCGTCATCACGGTATCTTCCACCACATCGTGCAGGATACCTGCCACGATGGTCTCTTTATCCAGCTTCAGATCCGCCAGAATGATTGCCACATTCAACGGATGGATGATATAAGGCTCTCCGGACTTCCGGAACTGATTTTTGTGAGCCTCGCTGGCGACCTTATAGGCTTTCTCGATCATGGAAATATCATCACTGGGATGATATTTTTGCACACATTGAATAAGCTCCTGATATAATTCATCCGGATTCACGAATTCTTCTGATTTACTTATCTTGTCATCATCAAAATGACTTCGTTCTTCTCTTCTGTCATAGACGAAACAGCTCCATATATAATATTTGGGCAACTATACAGAGCCAGGCAAAACTGCCTCTGCATAGTTACTTTTTTATTTTCCCTCGTAGCAGATGGCTGACTCCAGACGATATTTGTTAATGCGCTCACGGCCTTTCAGTCCTGCCAGTTCGATCAGCACTACCACGCCGGCTACTTCACCACCCAGAGACTCGATCAGTCTGATCATAGCCTCGGTGGTACCTCCGGTAGCGATCAGGTCATCCACGATCAGAACTTTCTGACCGGGCTGGATACTGTCCTTGTGCATCTCGATGGTAGCGGAACCATATTCCAGATCATATGTGGCAGATACGGTCTCTCTGGGAAGCTTTCCCTTTTTACGGATCAATACAAAGGGCTTATGATTATTGTATGCGATCGGTGTTCCGAAGATAAATCCGCGGGACTCGGGACCTACTACCACATCATAATCCAGATCCTTGATCTTCTCCTGCATGGTATCGATCGCCAGGTGCAGTCCGTCCGCATCCTGCAGTACACTTGTGACATCACGGAAAATGATACCCTTCTCCGGGAAATCGGGAATGCTCTTTACATATTCTTCCAACTTTTTCATGATTCTACACACCTTTCTCTTATTTAACGAATTATAGCTGCTTTTCTGCTACTTCAATCTGTTTTTTTATAAAATATTTGATGATCTCACTTCGGGTAATGATCCCGATGAATACATTTCTGTCATCGATCACAGGTACAAAATTCTGCATCTGCGCCTGTCCCAGCAGTTCTTCCATATTCGTATCGATACATACCGGACGGATCTTGCCGCTCTGGATAATATCCCGCACGGACAGCTTCTCCAGACTCTTCATGGTAATGGTATCCAGTTCACTGTTGTGGTTTAAGATATTCCACAGAAAATCTCCCTCACTGACTACGCCCACATATCTGTCCTCGGCATCGATCACCGGTACCGCCGTGTAGCCGTAGCGCTTCATCTTCTCCAGCCCCTGCCTGATGGTCATATCGTCCCGAAGAAAAATTACTTCTTCCTTCGGAGATAAAAAAGATGCAATATTCACAATGTTCCTCCTGCCTGTTCTTTTGTGTCCGTTAATTTTGATCCTTAGGATCGACCTCTTCGAAAGTGCTGTCCAGGGCATCCTGCTCCTGTTTGAATCTGCGCAATTTCTGCGAAAAATAGATGGTGGAAAAACAGTCACCTGCACCACTGAGGATCAGTACCACTCCCAAAATGCGGAACAATAAAATTGCTGCTTTGAACGGATTGTAGATCAGTACCACTCCGAGAATGATGTTGATTGCCGCCACAATAAGAAGTCCCAGCCAGCTGCCGTAACCCAGTCTTTTTAGGTCAATGGCATCCTGCAGTTTGCTGCATCCGCTACACAGAACCAGTACTCCCAGAATAAAGGGAATCAGGGAGATGACGATCTCTACCTTGTACAGGACTACTGCTCCCAACACGATTCCGAGAATACCGAATACAAACTCATTGTGATAATAGTTCTCTCTGGCATCCCTGAGCAGATAGCAGATAATAGATACCAGTCCTGCCACGATCAGTACGATACCGATCAGATACCCCAGTGTCTTCTGCATGGTCTCGGGGATCACCAGTGCCACGATCCCTAAGAGAATATACAGCACACCGGTAAGAATTGCTTCCCATTTCAATTCCTTCAGCATTTTCATATGTAACCCTTCCTTTCCTGAAACTCCTAAAACGAAAAAGAGGCTCTCTGCATATCTGCGGAAAACCCCTTTGTGTTCAATTTACTTTCTGCCGCAGCACTTTTTATACTTTTTGCCGCTTCCGCAGGGACAGGGATCATTGGGATAAACCTTCTGCTCCTTTACAATGGTTGTAGAAGATTTCTGCTCTTTGTACAGTTCCTTACGGGTCTCTTCATCGAAAATAGCGTTCCACTCTTCCAGATTGTACAGCCAGTCAGCCTCTGCCGCTACCATGTTCTTGTACAGGAGAGCCTTATCAAAGCCTAAGTTTACCTGGGTGTCCTCTTCCAGATCATCAAGAGGGTTCTTC
>ENA-OQCS01001776-OQCS01001776.1-human-gut-metagenome-genome-assembly--contig:-NODE-1776-length-10466-cov-2.201373_pt1 | contig 10466 bp, 12 predicted proteins | sample MGYA00242757_ERZ504575 | MGnify/ENA primary metagenome ERZ504575 (study PRJEB26092, sample SAMD00036297) | human gut metagenome | host: Homo sapiens | study: EMG produced TPA metagenomics assembly of... | reverse complement strand
GTCGTGCCTTGGCAGTCTCAGGCTCTGAGGATCAATTGATCTCCTTTCGAATGTCCTTCTTCATCATTGACACGCTTCAGACCGGTAACATCGCAATACACCACACCAATCTTCGTCTGAGGCAGAATCCCCGACACATATTTTTCCATGGCATAACGGTTCCCAAATCCGGTCAACGGATCCGTATAGCTCATGATCTCCACCTTCTCACGAGATTACGGCGTCTTATGGAAGATACAATAAAATGTCCCATGATCTGCAGGATCTCCGATGCAAAATCGATATATTTTGCCGGAGGGTTATCCACTCCATAGAAACCGATCACTTTTTCATCATCATATAATGGTACGACTACTAATGAATGAATATTCTGTTTCGACAGTACTTCATACATCTCGGGATCTGTATCCTGGATCTCGCTCAGGTTCTCTGTCACAATATTCTGATACCCCGCGAACTTCTGATACCACTGGTCACAAACCTCCGGAGGCAGATCCTGCAGATTATCCTTTTCCGGTGTCACGCCTTTCGCTGCCCACTCATATGTATTATCATCATGACCATGATCATTTTTTTCAAAAATATAGGTACGGTCTGCCTCCATTGTTTTCCCAAGAAGCTCCAGCAATACCTCCAAAGTCTGATTCGGAGTTTCCTGTCTGAGTGCAACACGGATCGCCTGATTCATTGCTGCTTCCATTTTATGGTAATCCATAGAGGTTTCCCTGTCCCCGGAATGCCCACAGTCAATAGCGATCTCCATGCGCAGCATTCTGCCATCGTCTTCCACCAGGGTATCCTTGATACGGAAATCCGTTTTTACTACCGGATTGTAATATTCCCATTCCTTAAAATAGCCGGGTCTGAGCTGCTCATTATTGCAGATACTGCAGGGAGCGGAATTCCCCTGTAACACCTCATAGCACTTTAACCCGACAATCTCTTCCTTACTCTGAAAGCCATAGCTCTTCAAAGCTTTTTGATTCATATATACTAATTGATTCGTCTCCGGATCCGATACATACACATACTCATCCAGATGTTCAAAAAATTCCCATATTTTTCCCATGTCTAACCTCTTTCATCCCCTCATACCTAATAATTTAGTATACACTTTCAAACGCTTTGCGGCAAGCATTTTCTCTCAAAAATGCCTGTAGCAGGCGCACATCGTCCGTGACAATTCCATCCGCTCCGCTATTCACGATCTGCCGCATGCACCGGAGGTGTTGGCAGTCCAGCCATATACGGATTTTCCTTCGTAATGGATGGCTTCCACCATGTCTGTTGTAAGATTTTTCCCTTCGATGCTATAGCTGTCCGCATAATCCAGATCATAGTCATCCTCTCCCAGATCATGGGCAATATATACTGTGGAGATGTCCGGCTCCAGTTCCTTTACTCTCTGCAGGATTCCCCTATTCATGGATCCTATGATGCATTCGTCCACCATATCATACTTCTGAAGCAGCGCAAGAACATTCTCCTCCAGTTTCTGCTCCTGCCCGGTGTATTTTAATTCGATCATTAATGTGATCCGGTCCCCGGCACAGGCAAGCATCTCTTCCAGTGTCGGGATCTGCTCTCCTCTGTATGCTGCGGAAATGAACTTCCCACTTCCAGTGTAGAAAGCACGTCTGCCTCTGTATCCCACACACAGACATCCTCGCCCGCAGTACGCTTGAAATTGCTGTCATGCATCACGATCAGTGTCCCGTCGGATAACTGCTGTACATCGATCTCAGCGATGGGGGCTCCGTCCCGGATGGCCTGCTCCAGTGCCGCGAGCGTATTCTCCGGGGCTACCTTAGCCCTGCCCGGTGAGCCACCACGATCATGGGAGTGTCTTTACCGGCTGCCAACACCTGCGGCAGCACACCATAGGTCAGAAAATAAACGAACAGAAGCATTACAATTGCTGTTTTCCGGATTGTTTTCATCATTTTGCCCTCCCACGATAGTTTATGATCACTTTTATTGTAACAATTGACCATAAACTCCATGCGAGGATTTTGTTAATTTTTTGTAAATATTACGACTATTCAGAGCCATGTAACTTCAGGTACGGTATTCGGCGGATGCTTGCATACGCAAGATACTGCCTGAGTTATAGGGCGAAGTAACGATAATGAGCAAAAAGAAAGCTTCGCAGAAGCGCTTTTGCGAATTAGCGTTCTGAATAGTCGGTAAGCCCGGATAAGCATTTTTACTTCCGAAATACCACTATCACCTCATGCGCAAACAGCGGAAATGCTGCCAGTACACTTAACAGAAGCCACTCCTGTCCCGACAGATGCGACGTGCCGAAAGCCCGGATGAGAAATGGGATTTCCGTCACGGCAAACTGCAGGATGAAACCGATGATACATGCTGCCACCATCAGCAGATTATCCCGGGGGCGCATGGCAAATACGGACTTCTGTACATCACGCATGCCGATGGCATGATATAGCTGACACATTCCCAGTACAGTAAATGCATAGGTCTGAGATTTCGCCAGTATCTGTTCCCTGGACATCAGTTCCCTGAGGCGTTCTACCCAGGTAAACGGATTGCCCACAAGCTCCCCTTCCGCCGCCAGGATCCCGCAGGGAAGCACCAGAAATGCCGCCAGTCCGATCACGGTGATCAATGCTCCATAGAACAACGTACATGCTATTCCTCCTCTGGCAAACAGGCTCTCCGATGCTTTTCTGGGCGGGCAGCGCATCAGGCTTTTGCTGTCATTTTTATCCACTCCCAACGCCAGTGCCGGAAGGGAATCCGTGATCAGATTGATCCAAAGGATATGGCTGGATTTTAATGGAGATGCCAGCCCCATTGCCACCGCCACAAACATGGTCATCAGTCTCCCAGGTTGGACGATAGCAGAAAAATCACCGATTTCCGGATATTCTCATAGACACCTCTGCCTTCCTCGATGGCTTTTTCAATGGTGGCAAAATTATCATCAGTGAGTATCATATCCGCTGCCTGTTTGGCGACATCCACTCCGGTTCCCATGGCGACACCTATGTCCGCCGCTTTTAAGGAGGGGGCATCATTGACCCCGTCACCGGTCATCGCTACGATCTCCCCATTTAGCTGTAGCCCTTTCACGATCCGCACCTTCTGTGCAGGCGTGACTCTTGCATAGACTCTTAAGTCCTTAATTCTCTTTAAAAAAGAAGTGTCATCCAGCCGTTCCAGCTCTCTGCCCGTAATACACTGGCTGCGGTGTCCCGCGATCCCCAGCTGTCTGGCAATGGCATAGGCAGTATCCACATGATCTCCCGTGATCATCACCGTGGTCACCCCCGCATGACGGAAGATCTCCACGCTTCCCCAGCCTCCGGTCTGGCGGGATCCCGCATTCCCACGATACCAAGAACGTCATTCCCTCTTCCCCACCTCTGCAGTCTTCACTCTGTGCCGCTGCCAATGTCCGAAGAGAGAGGGAATTCATCCGTTCCACAGCCTCACCTATCCGCTTCCGCTGCGCGGAGGTCATGGGAATGCTCCTTCCTTCCTGTAAAATATGGGTACAATGCTGCAGGATCACATCCGGAGCCCCTTTGGTATAGGCAATCCCTCTCCCGGATCTGCACCGGGAAGCCTATGACAGGTCGTCATCATTTTCCGCTCGGAATCAAAGGGGATCTCATCAAAGCGGGGATACTGCCGCTCCAGCCGCTCTCTCTGCAGACCGTATTTCGCCCCAAAGTCTAAAAGTGCCAGCTCCGTGGGATCTCCGATGCGCTGCTCTCCCCGCAGCGAAGCATCATTGCACAAAAGCATCCCTCTCAACAGCTCCGGCAGAATGCGGTGTTCCCCTCTGCACCTGTCCCCGTGACATCCTCCATCACGTCATACCACCAGCATTTCTCCACAGTGAGTCGGTTCTGGGTAAGTGTTCCTGTCTTATCCGAACAGACCACACTGACCGCTCCCAGTGTCTCCACCGAAGGAAGTCTTCGAATGATGGTGTGCACTTTGACCATTCTGGTCACTGACAGAGCCAGGCAGATTGTGACTACTGCCGGCAGCCCTTCCGGTACTGCGGCAACCGCAAGTGAGATCGCTACCAGAAGCATCTCCGGAATATTTCTATGTTGAAATACCGCCAGTAAAAACAGTCCGGCGCACAACCCCAGAGAGAGAATACTCAATAGCTTCCCCAGATCTCCCAGCCGCTTCTGTAATGGTGTCATCTCATCTTCCGTATCCGTGATCATGGAAGCGATCCTGCCGATCTCCGTATCCATGCCGGTGGCCACCACCAGCCCTTCCCCATGACCGTTCGTCACCACTGTGGACATATAGACCATATTGACCCGTTCGGTTAACGGGATCTCTTGCCTGCAGTCTGCCAGGAACAGGGCATCTTTCTCCACCGGGACGGATTCTCCGGTGAGCGCGGATTCTTCCACCTGGAGGTTCGCACTTCTGGTCAGTCTGATATCCGCCGGAACCCGTGCCCCTGCCTCCAGCTCCACCAGATCTCCCGTCACCAGTTCCGCCGCTGGGATCTCTCTTCGGATGCCGTCGCGGATCACGATCGTCCGGGGAGTGGTAAGTTTTCTTAACGCTTCCAGTGCTTTTCGAGCTTTTCCCTCCTGGAGCATTCCCACTAGCGCATTTACCAGGACCACCGTACCGATGATCAAGGCATCGCTGACTTCTCCCAGGAGAATGGATACCACTGCTGCAATCAATAATATGTAGATCAGCGGATCCTTCAACTGCTCCAGAAAAAGCTGTATCTTTGTCTTTTTCCGCGCAGCTCTTATCTCGTTCCTGCCATTTTGCCGTAAACGACGAAAGGCCTCACCTTCGGTAAGACCTTTCACTGTGTCACTATTTAGTTTACTTATGGTTTCCTGTATATTCTGCTTCTCGAACACGGCTGCTCTCCAATGCTTGTTTCTATGCATTGTATGCGGAAATGTCCGGCTTGATGATAACCGTCACCGATTATTTCTCGCTTCTTAACTGGAAAGCATCTGTCAGTTCGTTCATGTTGGTCGCTTGGGCAGACAGTTCTTCACTGGTAGCGGAAGTCTCCTCTGCGGTAGCGGAGTTGTTCTGTACCACCGTAGATATCTGCTCGATGCCCTGTTCGATCTGGGCCATGGCATCTGCCTGTGCATTGGATTCTTCCATGGCTTTCTTGGACTCGTTCGCCAGATCCTCAATACCTTCCACCACTTTCTGCAGAGCTTCCGCCGTTTTATCCGTGATCTGATTTCCTTTTTCAATCTCCTGCAACGAGGTTTCGATCAGTTCCCTGGTATGTACCGCGGACTGTGCACTGTCATCCGCAAGCTTCCGGATCTGTTCAGCCACCACGGCGAAACCTCTTCCGGCTTCCCCCGCTCGGGCAGCTTCAATTGCTGCATTCAGGGACAACAGGTTCGTCTGGGATGCAATATCCTCGATCTCACCGATAATATCACTGATCTGCTTGGAAGTCTCATTGATCCGCTGCATGGCATCGGTCAGTCCCTTCATCTCTTCTCCACTGGTTCTGGCCTGTTGCTGATATTCCATTGCCTTCTCATAAGATGCTCCGAGAGCTTGGCATTTTTCTCCACGATCTCAGTGACGTTCGTAATGGTCGCCTGCAGTTCCTCCACGGAACCGGCCTGGTCTGTGGCACCCTCTGCCAACCCTGTGCGGCATCCGCCATCTGTCCTGCACCGGCAGACACCTGACTTACCGCATTTTTAATCTCGCCCAGTGTCTCACTGAGCTTATGATTCAGCTTGCGGATAGACTCCAGCAAGCCGCTAAAATCTCCGATATAAGCTTCCCTGCAATTACTTCCGATCGCAAAATTGCCCTCCGACATTTCTCCCAACAGATAATCCGTATCACCGATTACCTGCTGCAATTGTCGGAAAGGCTGGCGGTCGCCTCCGCAAGTATCTGCAGTTCGTCGCCGGTCTCTACCTGCGGTGCCGGAGTATGCAGATCACCCTGTGCTAACAGCTGTATTCTGTCTGTACACTGTGCCACCGGCTCCCCGATACGCTGTCCGATCTGTTTAGCCTTGTAAATGCTGTATGTCACTGCGATCACACCGATCGCAGCACCTATGATAATGCCTATCACAACGGAGCCCAGAAAATCCGTAACCGGTGCATCTACAGCCACCATCCAGCCGTTAGTACCATCAATCGGGCATACGCCTGTAATGTATAAGCACCTTTTCTGAAATAGGTTCCGTATCCTGTCTCACCCTTAAGCATCTGTTGCTCTATTTTAGCAATTCCCTTCAGTGAGCTGTCTGTCTGTGACAATTCCATATTATTTTTCTGCTCCTGGGCAATGGCGGAATCACTATGTGCGATCGTAGTGCCCGTAGATCCCAACAGGTAGCATCCGGAATGCTCACTGATAGAAATGGCTGCGCAAATATCATTTAAGAACTCCGGATCCGGTACTACAAATACCACGCCGATGATCTCACCGTTTTTATCCCCGCCTTCATAGACGGGTGCGGATATGATCACGCTGATTTTCCGTCTGTCTTGGCAATTATGGGATCCGATACCACCACTTCTCCCTGCATGGACCGTTTAAAATACTCACGATCATTATAATCCGTTCCGTCAGCGGCACAGATACCATTACTTCCGATCAGCTTCCCCCTGACCATTCCATAAGCTTCCACGCGCTGATTAATATACTCCTGCTTCTGTGCCGGTGTAATACAGCCGCGGAAAGCTGATAGCTGCATCCCAGCTCAGATACGATCGTCTCCGATACCGTTAATTCCTGACGGATCCGATCCGCTGACAGCTTTGCGATCTCCTGCATATCAGCCTTCAGTCTGCTCAGGGTACCTGACAGATTCATGATCATAGACACAATGACCAATGATACGATCGATAGCAATACCAGCCGCCGGATTGCCTTCTGCAGCCGCTCGCGGATCGTGGTCTTACCATTGGTCTGACGCTTTTGTCCCTTCTGTGTAGTTTTTGCACTCATAATGTACCTCTTTTCTCCGGCGAGATGTCTCTCCACCTTCTCAAGCCGGCATTTTTCTGCAATGCTGCTAACACTACTGCTGTATCACCATTATAGCATTTTCCGAACCTTTTTACTACCTTATGAGTGCAAAGAAAGAGTTAATATTTCAAAAAATATCAACTCTTTCCCTGTTTTGTCTGTTTATTTATATTTTCTGTCCCATTAGGCAGAAACTTTTTGGGATCAATAACCAAATTCTTGTGCAAAATACAGTTTTCCACCTGTCTCATAGACAGCAATGCTGCAAGTCGTAAAATCTCCTGCCAGGATATTCGCTGCATGGGTGGGAGAAGCCATCCAGGCATCTACACGCTCTGTGCGGAATCATATCCCTTCGCCAGGTTCTCACCCCACATCAGTTCACTGTTCACGGTATACCAGTCTCTGCCGTTCGGTCTGGTATGAGAGAATTTGGAAGCAGCTTCCTGTGCTCTTACCATAGCGCAGGACTCCAGTCCGTTGCTCCAGGTAAGCTCCGCAAGTCCATTCTCTGCTCTCTTCGCATTCACCAGTGCCAGTGCATCGGTTGCCATGGTGCGAAGTTCATTTGCACGTGCAATCTCTGCTTCGCTCATGCCGGCTCTCTGTACAGATCCTGCCAGCGCCACCGCCTCTTCATCGAACCATACGGTTCCGTCACTGTCCGCCGGATCACGGCTGACAGAGGACAGATCTGCATTCCTGCCGCAGCCTGCCAGGCTAAGCATCATGATTACTGTCAGAATCAGACTCATGCATCTTTTTTTTCATTTGTTTACCCTCTTTCATGAATTTATGGTAACTATATGTCATTACTGTTCTTATTGCTTCTTCTTAAGGATAAGCCATGCTCCCAGACCTGTCAAGGATAAGGCGAAACCAAGATTCCATGCATCGGAAGCGTCGCCGGTCTGCGGCCGTCTCGATGCTCCGAGGACTGCTCTGTCTGCCAAAGGTGTCGGATCATCCTCGATCGTCACCATTCTGTGGCGTCTCGCACCAAGTACCTGCGGTGCCTCGGGTGTTACAGGATCCGCAGGGGTACCGGGATCATCCGGGGTTGGCGTCGTATCCGGAGCGCCCGGAGTCGGAGTAGGTGTCGGGGTTGTTGTCAGGAGTTGTCGACGGTGTTGCCGTAGGTGTTGTCGTTGGTGTTGCCGTAGGTGTCACGGTCGGCGTAGGTGTCGGTGTCACGGTCGGCGTAGGCTCTTCACTGGGATGCCACTCATTTCCACTAAAGTGACACTCTGCTTGCGTTTGCAAATTTGCAGCTACAATTCTACCTGAATTATTTCCTGCTTCGAGAATCACCTTAGCACATGGTGCAAGAATCGTTCCTCTTGTAGTAGATAAAGTAATAGTTCCATCATATGTTCCAAAATTATACACTAACAAATTTGCATTATCTGCTTCCGGGTAATTATCAATGCCAGATGTGCTCTGTCCTACCAACTTAAAATTATTACCATCAGGTGTTATATTAAATACAACCGTTTTACCGTTTTCCACAGCTACTTTAGGTTCAAAATCCGAAATTCCATTTACGCGAAAAATATTCTGTCCATCATTCAAGGAAATCTCATTAGAACTCAATTCCGTTCCCATTGCATGCAAGTTTTCAGCATTTGTACGAATAGCTGTAAATGCTCCTGCCAGATCGAACTGACCTCTTTCAATTTTTCCAATCTGCTCAGTGGTTCCTACATAAACTCCATTTACAAACCATTGATTACCTCTTTGCTCAAAAGAAGCTGATTTTAGAATCAGATTAGAACATCTAATATTGGAGCCTGAACCTGTATATTCACCATCTACATAAATAGTACCTTTTCCTGTATAGCCAATGTTATTATAATATTTCAAACTGCCTGTGCAGATATTAGCTTCACTGTCACCGCTCTGCTCCGTAATTCCCTCTACAAAAATTCCATAGCCATTGGCAGCTCCTAAACTCCAGCAATATCCACAGTCACCGCATTTACTGTCTCATTTGCTTCCGCACATAAATTCATTGTCAGCGGCATGATAAGACCTGCACCTGCTGCCTCTTCCGGTGTAACCATCGTCGTTGCTTCCGGTGTTACCTCCGGATCAGCTACTACATTTTCTTTCACAACAGCGTCACCACCGGATACAGACTCTTCCCCTACTACTGTAGCCGCTTCCTCTGCCTGTACCGTAAGTGTTCCGTTCCCTGCGACAGTTCCCACTACCAACACTGCCACCAGAACCTTTACGATTTTTTCTTTTACATACTTACTAAGTCTACTCATCTGATTTCTCCCTTATATGAAACCCCATGTGTTACTCCCAACGCACTTAAACGTTTTCGTTCTTCTTTACATCTATTAAGACTATGGATCTCATAAAAAAGGTTCAGATTTTTTATTAAATTTGTGATTTATTGCTTATTTTTGTTCTCTGGTTGTCCATTTGTGGTACCAATGTCCTAATAAGCGGCCGTTTCTGTCAGTACTCCATGGAGCAGTGCTCTTCGCTTCGTGCCTGCGGAACCATAGCAGGTAGACAGCGACACAATGTTCCCCCTGTCGCTTAAGTCCGCATCCGAGGCATACAGGGAATGTTCCGTCGCCCACTGCACGTAATCATCGTAGGAAGCATCCGAGGTAAAGGTTGCGAAGCGGTCGCTGGTGCTTCTGGTCTCGTAATAAGCAAAGATTTCATAAATATAGACCTTATCTTCCGTATAGATATAAAAATACGGATCCTCCTTACAGCTTACCGTCCCCTTCAACAGATTTTTAAAACTACCGAACATGCTCTCATCCCGCATATTATGTCCGAAGACGAAGGTGTTCCGGTCCGACCAGTCCGCCGAAGCCTCACAATCCATGAAAATACATCCGGCATTTACACTTTCTCCCTCAAAAGAATGCTTCAGATAATAATTGTTGTCCTCGCCCTGTACCACCGGATAGCTGATATCCAGCGCCGGAAAATAAAGCCATCCCCGGAAATCCGGATTGGTCTTCTTGAGATTTGCAAAATCAATCTGCAGATCGGGGTAGTTTTTCACCTGTACTTCTTCCGTCTCTTCCACCCTGGACTCTTCCACCACTGCCTCCTGTCTTATGGTATCATATTCGTTTTTCGCCTTTTGCTCCGACAGATAGGAATACAGACTCATCCTCCGGTGATCAAAACTGCCGCCGCCAGTATTGCTGTGATGATATTTTCCACTTCTTATTCTTCATGTTTGTCCCTTTTGCCATCTGTCTGAATTTACTAATGATTATAACTTATTTTTAAGTATTCGTCTTTACGAAAGACTCATTTTTGATATTTTTAAGTTGTGATCATAAAAATATTGGGGGGAATTATATCTTATGATACATTTTTTTGCTATCCTTTCACTGCTTCTGTGCGGTGTCTGCTATACCGGTTTCCAAAAGAGGAAGACAAATGTAAATTCCAAAACATTACCCGGTTCGTCTGGATCATTTTCGGGG
>ENA-OQCS01001775-OQCS01001775.1-human-gut-metagenome-genome-assembly--contig:-NODE-1775-length-10469-cov-1.310675_pt1 | contig 10469 bp, 18 predicted proteins | sample MGYA00242757_ERZ504575 | MGnify/ENA primary metagenome ERZ504575 (study PRJEB26092, sample SAMD00036297) | human gut metagenome | host: Homo sapiens | study: EMG produced TPA metagenomics assembly of... | reverse complement strand
CGGCAAGTACAGCCTGACCGAGTACGCGGTGCTGGCCGCGGGGCCGGGCCACAGTCTGCTGGCCTGCTGGCCGCGCACCGGCCGCACCCATCAGATTCGCGTACATATGTCCTATATCGGCCATCCGCTGGCGGGGGATACACTGTACGGCGGGTCGGACATCCTTCTGCGCCGTCACGCACTGCACTGCGGCATCCTTGCGTTTGCGCACCCGCTGACAGGGAAGCCCCTCCGTGTGGAGTGTCCGCTGCCCGAGGATATGGCCGCCCTGGCCGGCAGGAAAAGCTGCTGACGGGCTGGCAGCTGCACAGTCTGCCCTGCGGTGCAGACCCCACGTAAATTGCTTCACACGGAAAGGAGCTTCCGTATTTTGAATCCCATCCAAACTGATCCGAATCCGAAAAACGATAGCATCACCGAACCCCCGGAGATGACCCCTGTAACGCGCTTTTCTCACTCATCGCAGGAAAAAAAGCGCAGCGATAACCGCCGCAAGGCAGCCCGTTACATGCAGGACCTGCACCGCCGCAACACTGTCGGCGATATGCTGTACATGGTCGGCTTCTGGGTCGAGTATGTTTTTGTCTGCGTAGGCCGCAGAGTTGGGGCTGTTGTGCGCGGCATCGGTGATACCGTGCTGAATCTGCTGCTCATTGTCCTGCGCCCGATTCTGATCGGTATTATCACGCTGATTGAGGACTTGACCAGCCCGTTCGTGCGGATGGCCTCTGGCATCCGTCATATCCGCGACATCCCCGATACCCTCGTGGAGAGCGAGGATGGCGATGTGCGCCGTGCCAAGAAAAAATACCTTGCCAGCGGCATCCGAAAATACTCCATCGTTGTCTGGAACGCCATCACTTACATACTCCCGGCAGTTGCCGCAGCGGGGCTTGTGGTCCTGGTGCGCAGCGGCTGGGGCTGCGCTTTGTGCTGAATGTGCAGGTGAACGGCGAGAACGTCGGTTACGTGGAGAGCGAGCAGGTGTTTGAAAATGCCCGTGAGGACGTGCAGTCCCGCATCAACACAGCCAAGCGTATGCTGCAGGCCTCCGGCTCTGCGGTGGAGGACACAAGCTGGGATGTCTACCCAACTTACTCGCTTTCCATCGGCAACCAGACGATGACCGAGAGCGAGATCGCCAACGCCATCCTGCGCACGGCCAGTGATGAGATCATCAACGGCACGGCTGTCTACGTCGACGATCAGCTGCTCTACGTCACCACCGAGGGCGACCACCTGCGCAGCTATCTGGAAAACATCAAGGCACCGTTTGAAAATGCGATGGACAGCAGCGTCTACACGGCGTTTGCCCACAACATCCGCCTCGTGGACGGTGTTTATCTGCAGGAGTCTGTCAGCTCCTACGCGGACGTCATCAACGCCCTGGCCGAGGGCGGCGGCATCCACACCTATACAGCCGTCGACGGCGACACCGTCGAGAGCGTCGTCAACACTACCGGCGTTTCGTTTGACTCTCTGGCACAGATGAACCCCGAACTGCTGACGCTCGATCAGGAGATTCCTGCGGGCACGGTCATCACCACCGGTGCGTCCTCGGCAGAGCTCATCAAGGTCAAGGTCGTCCGCCGCGACACAGAAACTGTCGCCATCCCGTTCGACACCCAGAACACCGAGTCCGACCAGTATGATTTCGGCAAGGTCGTGACCCTGCAGGAGGGTGCAGACGGCTCCGAGGAGATCACCTACGAGACAACGATGATCGACGGCGCGGTCACGGACCGTCAGGCTGTGGCCTACAATGTGCTGCAGGCCCCGACCCCGGAAATCACCGTCACCGGCACGAAGCTGAAGAATGGCATGATTGCCAAGGTCGGCTCCGGCTCCTTCATCTGGCCTGTGCCGAATTATAAGTACGTCAGCCGCTGGATGGGCAATGGCCACCGCGGCGCGGACATCTGTGCTGCCTACGGCACGCCGATTTTGGCTCCGACTCCGGCACAATCATTGCTGCAGGCTGGCATTATTCCTACGGAAACTATGTGGAGATCGACCATGGCAACGGCTACAAGACGCTGTACGGTCACATGTCCAGCATCGCTGTTTCTCAGGGGCAGGCCGTCACGCAGGGGCAGGTCATCGGCTATGTCGGCTCCACGGGCAATTCCACCGGCAACCACTGCCACTTTGAGATGTCCTATAACGGTGCGCTGTTCAGCGCCTATACGCTGTTCTCGGGTATGTGATTTCCGGCGAAATTACGGTGCATGGTCAACATATCTTGTGCTGTTTCACAAAAATTTTGCAATTGCAGGGGACAGGCCTTTTCAATTAGCGCAAATGTTGTATAATCTTAGAAGTGTGTACTATAGGTCGGCCCTGTACAGAGGGTATACGAGCCGATTACCGCACAAAGGAGAGCTACACTTGGAAAAATACGTTATTCGCGGAGGTAAGCCGCTTGTTGGCGATGTCAACATTGGCGGCGCAAAGAACGCCGCGGTTGCCATACTCCCGGCCACGATCCTGGCCGGCGGGAAGTGCCTGATTGAAAACCTGCCTGTATCAGTGATGTCATGGCGTCGCTGCAGATTTTGAGCGAGCTGGGTGCGAACATCCGCATGGTCAGCCGCAGCACCTATGAAATTGACACGTCGCATTTGGACAGTACCGAGGTATCCAATGAACTGTCACGCCAGATGCGCGCAAGCTACTACTTCTCGGCGCATTGCTGGGCCGCTTTGGCTCCGGTCAGGTCGCCATGCCGGGCGGCTGCAATCTGGGCCCGCGCCCGATTGACCAACACCTGAAAGCCTTCACCGCCTTTGGTGCAGAGGATTCCGTGGAGTACGGCCAGATCCACGTCAGGTCGGAGCATCTGGTCGGCGGGCACGTCTTTTTTGACACGGTCTCCGTCGGTGCCACGATGAATGCCATGCTGGCCGCTGTTCTGGCCGAAGGCACGACGGTTCTTGAAAACGTGGCCCGTGAGCCGCACATTGTCGATTTGGCCAATTTCCTGAATATGATGGGTGCAGACGTACACGGCGCCGGTACCGACGTCATCAAGATCCACGGCGTCAAGGAGATGCACGGCTGCAACTACTCCATCATTCCCGACCAGATCGAGGCCGCAGCTATATGGTGGCCGCCGCTATCACGAAGGGGGACATCACGCTGCACAACGTTATCCCGAAGCACATGGAGCCCATCACCGCCAAGCTGCGCGCGGCCGGCTGCGAGGTGGAGGAATTCGACGACGCGCTGCGTATCCAGCGCACCAGCGAGCTGAAGCCGCTCAAGCTCAAGACTATGCCGCACCCCGGCTTCCCCACGGATATGCAGCCGCTGATGACTGCACTGCTGACGCTGGCGAAGGGAACCTCCATCGTGACGGAGGGCATCTGGGAGAACCGCTTCCGCTATGTGGATGAGCTGATCCACATGGGCGCAAACATTCAGGTCGACGGCCAGGTCGCTGTCATTGAAGGCGTGAAGGAACTGCATCCCGCGCCGCTGCGCGCTACCGATCTGCGCGCCGGTGCCGCCATGGTCATGGCTGCTCTGGCGCCAACGGCGTGAGCGAGGTCGACGAGACCATCCACATTGAGCGCGGCTACGAGAACATCGTAGAAAAGCTGCAGGCTCTGGGCGCGGACATCCGCCGCGTCGAGATTCCGGCCAATGCAGTGAGCCGGGCAATCTAAAAGGACCCTTGGGCCGCTGACCGGGCGGCCCAATTTTATGGAAAGCGTTAGGACAAACGAATGGCATATTTTACCACCCTGTATTCCGGCTCCTCCGGCAACTGCGCGCTGATTCGCAGCGAGGACAAGTATCTGCTGATCGACATGGGCAAGAGCTGCCGCACGACTCTGACCGCGCTGAAATCCCTAGGTCTGGCGGTCAGCGACTGCGTCGCATCCTCGTCACGCACGAGCACTCCGACCACGTCTCGGGACTGGATACCTTTTTGAAAAAGCACCCCGTCCCGCTGTACGGATGTGCCGATACGCTGGATACCCTGGCCTCCCGCGGCACGATTCCGCCCGCGGTGGAGGCAATCCCTGTGGACGGTCAGACGCTGGAAATCGGCAGCTTCACGGTGACGAGCTTTCCCACCAGCATGATGTGCCCTGCTGCGGCTACCGCATCCGCACACCGGAAGGCCGCGTCATGCGTTCGCCACCGACCTCGCTACCTGACGCCCGTCGTACCAGGACAACCTGATGGGCTGCGATCTCGTCGCGCTGGAGGCCAACTATGACGCATTCAGCCTGCACGGCGGGCCGTACCCGTATTATTTGAAGGTGCGCATTGCCAGTGACCGCGGCCATCTGGACAACAAGGCCTGCGCGGCGGAGATTCTGGACCTGATCCAGGACGGCTGCAAAAAGTTTGCACTCTGCCATTTAAGCCAGACAAACAACTCGCCGGAGCTGGTCATGACCACCGTCTATAATGTGCTGCTGGCCGCGGGCATCCAGCCCGGACGGGACGTGCTGATTCAGGCCCAGTCCCGCAGTGAGGTCAGCCCGTATATTGAATTTTGAGCGGGGGAGCCTATGCAGAATATTGATTTGATTGCCATTGGCAAGATGAACGCCGCCTACTTTGCGCAGGGCGTGGCCGAATACCAGAAGCGCCTCGGCGGCTTCTGCAATTTCCGTATTATCGAATTGCCCGAGGTGCAGATTGCCGACAAGAACGCCAGCGACAGGCAGATTGCCAAAGCGCTGCAAAAGGAGGGGGAGGCTATCCTGGCCAGCGTGCGCAGGGGTGCGTATCTCGTTGCGCTCTGTGTCGAGGGCAAGCAGGTATCCAGTGAGGATCTGGCGGCTATGATTGCAGACCGCGCCATGAGCGGCGCAGGGGATATGGCGTTTGTCATCGGCTCCTCCCACGGGCTGGACGACAGCGTCAAGCGCGCCGCACAGGCCCGCATCAGCCTGGGACGCATCACGCTGCCGCACCAGCTGGCGCGTCTTGTTTTGACCGAGCAGCTCTACCGCGCTGCACGATCAACGCAGGAATGAAGTACCACAAGTAAGAAACGCTTTGCCGAATCGGTAGGGGCGGATCCCATATCCGCCCACAGGCGTTTTCGCCGATGCTCGCATTGGCCCGCAAATCACCGCAAAAAAATGCCCCGCATGGAGTTTTCATCTCCATGCGGGGCTGTTCAGTTACATATCAATAGTGCAGCAGATCCAGAGAATCCTGATACGGGGTCTCGGTGGCGACCTTCATGGTAGCCTCGTTCTTGTACTTGTTCAGCATAGCAACGCTCTTGGCGGGGTCAGCCAGCGTACCGGCACCGGCAATGCAGCCGCCCGGGCAGCCCATGCCTTCCAGCAGGTAGCCGTTGTACTTGCCGGCTTGGCCATCATCATCATCTTCTTGCAGTCGGCCAGACCCTGGGCGCTCATGACCTTGACCTCGCGGTCCGGGTCCATCTTCTTGATGGCATTGACAACCGCCTGTGCGACACCGCCGGAGGCAGCAAAGCCGCGGGCGTCTGCACTGGCACTGTTGAAGGCATCCTCCGGGTTGTCCGGCAGGTCGGCAAAGTTGACAGCCTTGGCCTCAAACAGACCCATCAGCTCCTCGAAGGTCAGGACGAAGTCGACCTCACTGCGGACGGAACGGCGGCTGGCCTCCAGCTTCTTGGCGGCGCAGGGGCCGATAAAGCAGATACGGGCGTGGGCTTTTCCTTCTTGATGAGGCGGGCGGTCAGGACCATGGGGGTCATGGCCATGCTGATGCACTCGGCCTGCTGGGGGAACAGCTTCTTAGCCATCACGCTCCACGCGGGGCAGCAGGACGTACCCATGAACGGGATCTTGGCAGGAACCTCTTCCATGAAGTCCTTCGCCTCCGTCGATGGTGCACAGGTCGGCACCGATGGCGACCTCGTCCACATCGGCAAAGCCAGCAGACGCATGGCCTCCTTCAGCTTGGAGGGGGTCATGCCGGGGAACTGGTTGATGAAGGCGGGGGCCACGATGGCAACGACCTCATCACCGCGCTTGATGGACTGGATCAGCTGGAAGATCTGGCCCTTGTCAACGATTGCGCCGAACGGGCAGTTGACCAGGCACATGCCGCAGGAAACGCACTTATCGTAATCGATCTCGGCACGGCCATGCTCGTCGGAGTGGATGGCACCCATGCCGCAGGCCGCGGCGCAGGGACGCTCGGTCTTGACGATGGCGCTGTAAGGGCAGCTGTTGACGCAGCGGCCGCACTTGACGCAGAGGCTCTGGTCAATGTGGCTCTTGCCGTTGCGGAAGCTGATGGCGTGCTTCGGGCAGACCTCCTGGCAGGGGTGCGCCAGGCAGCCCTGCACATGGCCGTGACCTTGATGACCTTCTCCGGGCAGGCGTTGCAGGCAAACTTGATGACATTGATCAGCGGCGGCTCGTAGTACTTGTCTGCAATGACGCTGTGCTCCAGACCCTCGCTGGCGGGCACGCTCTCATCCAGCGGACGCAGGGACATGCCCATGGCCAGACGGACGCGCTCGGAGATGATGGCTCTCTCCAGGAAGATGCTGCTGCGCAGAGATTTTTCCTCACCGGGAATGATCTTGAAGGGCAGCTCACGCATCAGCTTTTCGTAGTCGGAAAGCTCGTTGACCTCATAGGCCATGCGGGCAACCTCAGTGAACACCTTGCGACGGATATCCGTTACGGGGGTGTAAATGCCTCTCATTGTAATTGCTCCTTTGTTTTGCTCTGTTTGCTCCAAAAGTGACGTATCAGCGGGTACACCCGCTCCTGTTAAAATTTTACCAAAAATCCATACTTTTGCAAGAGGGCAGGCAACAAAAACAGGAAAAATCTCTGTAAAATCCAGAGATTTCCCTGCAGAATGGATGCAATATCTCTTGCGGCGCGGCGGCATCTCCGGCTTGCAGGGGCGGATGCCTGCATCCGCCGCGGGTCGATGCAAGCATTGCCCTCTACATCGAGCATGAATAACGGCGCTGCAACAATCAATACAAATCAAACGATCTCCGCCCCTGCACCGTTTCCCGTCCCAGGCACCAGCGTGACCTCCCACAATGTCGCCGGTCTTGTGCCGGGTGCGCTGACCAGCACAGGCAGGTACTGCTTCGTGTAGCCGGTGAACATTGTGGCGGACAGCGGCGTTTCCAGCAGCACGCTGGCTTTGCGGCCCTGCATAGCGGCTGCTTCGGCAGCGCGTACCTCCTCCACAGCGGCGGTCATGCGGCGGCTGCGGGCCTCCTTCTCGTGCTCGGGCAGCTGGTCGCAAAGTCGTAGGCTGCCGTGCCTTCGCGGCGGGAGTAGGGGAACACATGCACCTTCAAAAACCTCATTCCCGTCACAAAGGCCATGCTGGCTTCAAAGTCATCCTCCGTCTCGCCGGGGAAGCCTACGATGACATCGGTGGTAAAGCTGACGTTGTCCGCACCGAATGCGCGCGCAACTTGGCTGCAATATCGGCGTACTGGGCCGTCGTGTAGGGGCGGCGCATGGCGCGCAGCGTCTTGTCACAGCCGCTCTGCAGGCTTAAATGGAACTGCGGGCAGAGCTTCTTTACGGCGCCATGCGGCGGATGTCGTCATCGTGCAGCATGTCGGGGTCAAGGCTGCCCAGCCGGATGCGCTCAATGCCGGGCACCTCGGCGGCTTTTTCAATCAGTTCCACCAAGCTCGTACCGCTGTCGGTGCCGTAGCTCGGCAGGCTGATGGCCGTCAGCACGACCTCCTTATACCCGGCGTCGGTCAGGCGGCGCAGCTCCTCCACCAGCAGCTCCGGGGTAAAGTTTTCGGTGGAGCCGCTGCCTTCCCGGATGTAGTTGTAGATGACCTCATAGCGTCCATGGTCCGCCAGTGCATTGTACTCCACCACGTTGGGCAGCAGGATGGAGTTTGCCACCCCGTGGGGCACGTTGAAATACGCGCTGACCGGGTGGCTCATGGCGTGGACATTGCCCAGCCGGCCCATGCAAAGGCGATGCCTGCAAAGTTGGAGCCCAGCATCATGGCGCAGGCGGCTTCCTCGTCCTGACGGTTGGCCACAAAGCGGCGCAGGCTGCCGCCGATGAGCTCCATGGCCTTTTTCCGCCATGGCGTCGGAGAAGGGGGGTAGCGTTGCGGGAGACATAGGCCTCCATGCGTGGATGAGGGCGTCCACGCCGCAGGACGCAGCGATGGGAAGCGGGAGCGTCATGATCAGCTCGGGGTCCAGCACGGCGTATCTGGCAGGATCTCGTAGCTGAACACCGAGAGCTTGTAGTTGCGCTCGGTGTCCGTGATCACAGCAGAGGCCGTCACCTCGCTGCCGGTGCCTGCCGTAGTGGGGATGGCGATCATCGGCACGATGGGGCCGGGCACCTTGTGGTTGCCTCGTAGTCGGTGATCCTGCGCCATAGTTGGCCAGGATGCCACAGCCTTGCCACGTCCATGGAGCTGCCGCCGCCCAGCGCCACGATGCTGGTGGCTCCGCATTTCCGGTACAGGTCCGCGGCCTCGTTGACCACCGCCATGGTGGGGTTGGGCACCACATCCAGATAGCTGGTGCACTGCAGCCCCGCCGTCTCAATGATATCCTGCACCTTTTTGACGACGCCGATCTTTTCCAGTCCGCGATCCGACACCAGCAGGATCTTGTCCGAGCGGCTCTCGGTCAGGATCTCCGGCAGCTTTTTCAGACTGCCCATGCCAAACTGGATGTTCTGGGGAATCTTAAAGTTGAAGTCTTTCATCGCTGTGCTTCCTTTCTATCGTTACCCGTTAAAAATGGAGTTCGGTCCTCTGGATCAGATCCTTCTGCAGCGGCTTGCCCAGTTCCACAAAGTAGGCGCTGTATCCCGCCACGCGGACCAGCATGTCCTTGTAGTCCTCCGGCTTTTTCTGGGCAGCCCGCATGGTGGCGGCGCTCATAATGTTGAACTGGACGTGCATGGCCCCCTTGTGGATGTATTCCTCAATAAAGGCTGCCAGATTGTCGCGGCCTTCGATGCCCGCCACCGCCTCCTGCGGGAAGCGGAGGTTCATCAGGGTACCGTTGGTGGCAAGGCTGTGGTCCACCTTGGTCAGGGAGTTGACGATGGCGGTGGGGCCGTTGATGTCATGGGAGCCAAGCTCCGTATGGACCGGGCCCATGTTGTCCGAGATGGCCTCCCCCGCCTTGCGTCCGTCCACCGATGCGTTGGTGTTCAGGCCCATGGCAACGTTGGCGTTGACCGAGTAGACACCGGGGCTGAAGATCCCGCCACGCGGCGTTTTGCGTCCGGCAATGTGCCTGCAGTAGGTCTCGAACATGAACCGGAACAGCGCATCGGCGTAATCATCGTCGTTGCCGTAGTGGTGGACTTTGGAGCTGTTGACGAGAGCGTACAGCTTCTCATAGCCCTTCCAGTTGTGCTTGACGGCTTCCAGCAGCTCGGCACCCGTGCAGCGTTTCTCGTCAAAGACCAGCTGCTTGATGGCGGCCAAGGAGTCCGCACAGGTGGCCATGCCGCTGGCCTGGGGGCCGATGCCGTTGTACTTGGCACCGCCCTCGGTCAGGTCGTGGCCAGACTCCATGCAGTCCTCAAACAGCGCCGAGACGTAGGGCAGCGGTTTGAGCGCGGTGGCATTCTCGAATGACGCAGAGGCTGGAGCACATCTGGTTGGTCCAGTACTCAAACTGGGCATCCACGCTCTGCCGGACCTCCTCAAGCTGGCATAGCGGTCCAGCCTGCCGGTATCGGACCAAGATGTCCACCCAGTGCGCCGCACCGGCTCCAGCGGGGCAGTGCGGGCCGCAGTCAAGGCAGCGGCCTCCGTTGAGCACCATCTCCATCATCTTGGCGGTGTTGACATAGGCGGCGTCGTGCCAGCGTATTCCCGGCCCGGCAGGCTGATCTCCACACAGCCCACCACGCAGTACGTCGCGGGCTTCCTCCAGAGTCACTCCCCTTGCGCAGCATGCCCTTGATCGCAGCGCTGTCGTTGAAAAGCTTGGGGTGGCCGTAGCCGGCGCGGATGCACTCTACCGCCTTGATGCGGAGCTCCTCCGGGGTGCCCTCGTGCATCCGCACACAGACCCACGGGTTCATCATCCGGGTGTGGGCAGAGGCTTCCAGCATCAGCATGGTCAGGTCGTTGGTGCGTCGGTGCCGTCCCGCTTCACGCCGCCAATGGTCAGGCTCTCGCCGCCAAAGCCCTGCCGTTGCGCAGCGCCATGCTGCCCCGGTCCTTGAGCTTGGTGGGGTTGTTGAGCTTGACATACTCCACTTCCAGCAGTTCCAGCGCGAACTCCTTGGAAAGGCTCTTGTCCGCCTGATAATAGGGGTAGAGCCACTGGTCCATCCGTCCATAGGAGATGGAGTGGCCGTTGGACTCCACACAAATGAGCATCGTGGCAAAGTGGAACAGTGCACGCGCCTGCCAGAAGGTCTTTGGCGTGCCGCCTGCCTACAGCGCGGCAGTTTGGCGGCGATCTGTTCCAGCTCGGCCTTCCGGCCCGGCTTCCTGCTCGCGGGCTGCCATTTCC
>ENA-OQCS01001774-OQCS01001774.1-human-gut-metagenome-genome-assembly--contig:-NODE-1774-length-10481-cov-5.330404_pt1 | contig 10481 bp, 10 predicted proteins | sample MGYA00242757_ERZ504575 | MGnify/ENA primary metagenome ERZ504575 (study PRJEB26092, sample SAMD00036297) | human gut metagenome | host: Homo sapiens | study: EMG produced TPA metagenomics assembly of... | reverse complement strand
ATAGGGCAGAGGTGGAAGTACGGTAACGTATGGAGCTGACTGTTACTAATCGGTCGAGGCTTTAACCAAAGAAGGCTGAAGTGTAGGAGATGTAGAAAGATTCTTGTATGTTGTTTTGAAGGTATATCCTTTATATATAGATTTAATATGAAGATTCAAGCATTCTTAGAGATAAGGATGTTTTTTATTGCATAGGAAATTTCGATGAAATCCCCTATGCAATAAAAAGCCCTCCGGGCAGGATCACACTGCGGCGGAAAAGATTGTTAAATTATAGTAAAATAGGTTGACGATATTAGAAAAATCTGATAATATAACCCAGAATGAAAACAAAGAATGCTGAGAGATATTAGTAAAGATGTGAAAGGAGGTGTATGTTCATGGATAGTTGCGATCGTATAGGACGAAGTTGTATGCGGGGTCAAAAAAGAAAATATAAGATGCGAATGCTGCTCTCTGTGAAGATACATGAATAGCAACATTTGTATTATGATATCCTTTTTGATACACCGCGAAACAGAAAGTTCTTTACATCACAACAGAGTATGTGATCTGCTTTAGGAATTTCAATCTGAAGCGGTGTATTTTTGTGCCTAAATATTGGTGTTTTGCAACCAGATTTAGGAAAATAAGGAGGATATCATGAAAAATGCAAGAAATCAGCATAGAACAGATTATGCAAAAGAATTGGTCAAGATCGTACAGACAACGAAAGATAGAGAAGAATTAAAGAAAAAGATCGCAGCTTATCACGAAAGAGATATTGCAAATGCGATCGTAGAATCAGATAAAACAGTTAGAAAATGTATCTATGACATTTTAGACATTGCAGATATTGCAGAGATTTTTTCTTATATCGAAGAGGAACCAGGAAAATATCTGGAAGAAATGCCAATTGAACAGGCAGCGAAAGTTGTATCAAACATGGATTCAGATGATGCGATGGATCTGTTTGAAGAATTAAATGAAGAAGATAAATACAAATTATTAAAGAGACTGGATAAAGAAGCAAAAGAAGATGTTCAGAAACTGTTGTCTTACGAGGAAGATCAGATCGGTAGTTGTATGACGAATAATTATATCGTAGTAAGAAATGATGTAACGATTCGTGAGGCAATGAGTACACTTGTAAAGCAGGCAGGAGAACATGATAATATCCAGACACTTTATGTGATAGATGAGAATGGGATTTTTGCAGGAGCGATCGATCTGAAAGATTTGATCATCGCAAGAGAACATGATAATCTACAGGACATCATAAGCAGTTCTTATCCTTATGTATATGAACATGAAAAAATCAGTGAATGTATGGAAATCTTAACAGATTACGAAGAAGATTCCATCCCAGTACTGACACAAGATAAGAAAATCGCAGGAATCTTAACATCTTCCGATATTGTAGAATTGGTCGATGACGAGATGGGAGATGACTATGCAAAACTTGCTGGTTTAACAGAAGAGGAAGATTTAAATGAACCCACGATAGTTAGTATGAAGAAGAGACTTCCATGGTTGATCGCATTGTTATTCTTAGGAATGGCAGTATCCTCAGTTGTTGGAATGTTTGAATCTATTGTTGCGGTATTACCAATTGTTATCTGTTTCCAATCCCTGGTACTTGATATGGCGGGAAATGTTGGAACACAGTCTTTAGCTGTAACAATCCGCGTATTAATGGATGAAAATCTGTCAGGTAAGAAAAAGATTGCTTTGTTATTTAAAGAAATGAAGATCGGTTTCTTAAATGGAGCGAGCCTAGCGATCATGGCACTCGTATTTTTAGGGGTGTACATCCATTTATTTAAACATTATGCATGGATTTCTTCATTCCTGATTTCAGGGTGCGTAGGAATTTCACTGATCGTTGCGATGGTGATCTCAAGCCTTGTAGAACGATCATTCCAATGTTCTTTCATAAGATCAACATTGACCCAGCAGTGGCTTCTGGTCCATTGATCACAACTATCAATGATTTAGTTGCAGTTATCACATATTATGGACTTTCTGGTCTTGTGTTGATTCAGTTATTTCATATATAAAGAAGAGAGTGGCAAAAGTAAATTCTTGCCACTCTCTTCTTTATATGTTTGGTGCTTTATTTTTCATGAAAGGAGAAGTCGCTTTTTCCATTTTGTTTTACGAAATATAGTGCTTTATCAGCTTTTGTATAACATTCGTCAAAAGAATCTCCAATATTGCACATATATAGTCCGGCAGAAATGGATGCAGCATGAAGCTCAGGATCTTGTTCCTTTCGAGTATTAAATTTCTTAAAAATAGCAGTTATAACTTCTGTAATACTATTTTGATCAGCATCTGGCATAAATAATAGGAATTCATCTCCGCCAAGACGACAGGCAAGACATTCACTGGAATATTCTAATAATAAATTACCAAGAAGCTTCAATACACGGTCACCAGCTTTGTGGCCATAGATGTCATTGATGGTTTTTAAATTGTCCATATCCATAAAGACAAGACATCCGCTGTGGTGTTTCATCAACTGCGCAATGGCTTGCTCACCTTTATTTCTGCTTGGAAGCCCAGTTAAAAAGTCGAGATTTTCTTTGGCTTTTTGTGTACGGATCGTGCTCATGATGTCAGAAATGAATTGACTCATTTCGATTTCAGCTTCAGGAATCTGAGTATTCTCAGTGATACTTAAATGATCTTCTTTGACATGAATACGGTCTTCCCTTAATAGTTTTAAAAAGATATCAGTGATCTCAGGATCAAACTGAGTCCCTTTATTATTCTCTAATTCCTGTATGATCTTTTCTGGTGGAAGTTGATTTCGGTAAATTCTCTGGGAACTCATAGCATCATAACTGTCAGCAACCGCAACAATTCTTGCATGTAGTGGAATCTCTTTTCCCTTTAAACCGTCAGGATAACCATTTCCATCGTAACGTTCATGATGATTGCGTACAATTTCTTGTACGTGATCGATCAGAGAAATATTCTTTAAGATATTTGCACCAATGATCGTATGTTCCTTAATAATAGAAAATTCTTCCTCAGAAAGTTTGCTTGGTTTATTTAAAATGGTATCAGGAATAGCAATTTTGCCGATATCATGAAGATGAGCAGCATTTTTTAGATTACTAAGTTCTTTTTCATTCCATCCAAGTTCACGAGCGATCAAAACGGAATACTCTGCAACACGATGAGAATGTCCTTTCGTATATTCATCTTTTGCCTCGATCGTGGTGGATAACATCTGCATCAACTGCAGAGACATCTCTTCTATATTTTTTTTACGTTTATCGAGTTCTTCCTGCTGCTGGCGTTTGATGATATCACGGATGATATGGATCGTATAGATCACATTTATAAACAGTAAGATCAAAATAGCGATACCGACAAATAAACCAGAAACAGATACTTTGTAATATACAGAAATTGCTTCAAAAATCACAGAAAGCATTGTAATAAGCAGTCCAAAGAACAACAGGCAATCACTTCGATTTCGATGATTCCAATATCTGATCAGGAAGTAAGAATGACAGCAAGGAAAGTAATAATAAGGATTGCGTGTGCTGCTGGCATTGTCTCAATATAATCTGCAACGCCTGTAAGATGCAGGATCGTACAGATGATAAAATTCAATAAAGCAATAAAACAGATCGATTGAAAGATCTTTTTATATTTACCTTTCTGAAGATTATTGACATATAAGGAAATCGGCAACGGACATAACATGAGCATAATAAAACATGAAGTTGCAAGTCCAGATGCATTTGGAACAAGGATCTGCCGCATTTTTGATTCTCCGATCATCCAGACAGAACCCATAAGCATACACCATCCAAGATATTCCATATTAAACTTGGTTTTGTAAACAATTCCAAGGGCGATACTGAATAAGATTGTGACAATCGATGCAAAAAAGATAAATGATCCGATCACGGTTCCAGAGAAGTTATGATTAAAAATATAACTCCAGATCTGCATTTGATCTCCACAGTAAATCGTATTGACAACACCAGAGTAGTTACTCGTATATGTTGTAAGTTCCAGACGAAGTTCCTTTCCGGCATCTGCAGACGAAGTATTGCAGAATATATAACGGCTGGCAGAGTTTTTGCCAAATCGGTGCAGACTTTTTGCATTGTACTCTTTTCGAAGTTTTCCATCAATGTAAAAACGTACATCTTGAAGGGAAGAACGGATCGCGATCACATTCTCGTTATAATCATCTGGAAGTGTAGTAGTAATGATCATCGTCTGTTTTGCTGGAACTTTATAACGTCCAGGAACAGAAATGTTTTGTTTTGTGCCATCGGATTTCTTCCATGTAAAAGTACCATTGTAGATGATGGAATGTCCAGATTGGTCAAAAAACTGTTCATCAGGTCCTAAAATCTGAATTACAATGAACCAGACAAAGATGATCATCATCAAAATATAAAATAGTCTGGAAATATTTTTATTAGTTTTGTATGGTTTTCTGATCAAAATAGTTTTCCCCCCTCCATTTGTTGATCGCATTGTATACCAAAATCAACATAATTAATTTTATTATACGGTTTTATGATTCAATTTGCAATTTAAACTATACTTGACAGATCAATATTTTTTGTTAAAGTAATCAAACAATCAATATTCCATGAGGGAGTAGTTCGCGTCATACAAAGACGTGATTTGTCAACAGACTCGGTAATGACTCGCAGATATCAAGCAAGTCAGCCTGGCAAATATTAAAGAATGAGACTCATGTATGTTCTTATAGTACATCTGGAACATACATGAGTTTTTCTTATGTACAAATAAAAAGACAATTTTGAAAGGAGAAAAACAAATGGAGAAATTTATCAACCAATCCCCATTATTTTTAGTGATCATCTGTCTGATCATAGGATTTGCATTTTTAATGAAAGGAGCAGACTATTTTGTAGAAGGAAGTTCAAGTGTCGCCAAACGTTTAAAAGTTCCTTCTATTATCATTGGATTGACGATCGTAGCCATGGGAACATCACTTCCAGAAACTGCAGTCAGTGTAACAGCATCTATTGCCAATAATAATGCCCTGGCGATCAGTAATGTAGTTGGTTCTAATATCTTTAATATGATGTTTGTGATCGGAGTTTGTTCAATTTTAGCAACGATCAGTGTAAAAAGAGAAACAATTATAAGAGATATTCCATTATCTCTTGTATGTGCGACATTACTTCTCATATTTGGTTATCTTGCATTCGGAGATAGATCACATATGATCCTTGGACGTTTTGATGGAATCATTTTCCTTATTATATTTGCCGTATATGTTCTTATGATGGTTTTTCAGGCAATGCGTGCCAGAATAATCAGGAAGTCGTACAACTTGAAACAATGGAAAATGAAGAATTGACGATCATGTCTTATCCAATGAGTCTGTTATGTATCGTTGGAGGTGCAGCAGCCATCGCATTTGGTGGAGATCTTACAGTTGATGCTGCAAGCAGGATTGCCATAGATTTTGGAATGAGCCAGAATCTTGTAGGATTAACGATTGTTTCGATCGGAACGTCTCTTCCAGAACTGGTCACATCCATCGTAGCCGCAAGAAAAAATGAAGTTGATATGGCGGTCGGGAATGCGATCGGTTCCAATATCTTTAACATCCTTATGGTACTTGGAATCGCATCTGCGATCAGTCCATTACAGCTAATTGGTGAAAATGTGATCGACATCATAGTTTTAGTCGTATTTTCAGTTGTAGTATGGATCTTTGGAGCAACGAAAAAAGAGATTTCCAGAACCGAAGGAATTGCAATGATCTGCATGTATCTTTGCTATAGTGCGTACATTATTATGCGATAGGCGTGATCATTGACATTACACCGTCACAACTATAAAATATAAGATATATGATGGAGGAGAACTAATGATCAGATTAGCAACGATAGGAACCAATTTTATTACAGACTGGCTGATGGAAGGAATTTTAGAATTAGATGAAATCCAATTAACAGCTGTATATTCAAGAAATTTAGAAAAAGGGAAGCAGTTGCAGCAAAATATAATGTAGAAAAAGTATATGATAACTACGAAGAGATGGCAAAAGATCCAGAGATTGATGCGGTTTATGTAGCGAGTCCAACTTATATGCATTATACACATTCGATCACAATGATCAATTACGGAAAGCATGTGCTTTGTGAGAAACCTGTTTGCTCCAACCGTGAGGAATTAGATATCCTGATCAAAGCAGCCAAAGAACAAGGAGTTGTATTTATGGAAGCCATGAAGAATGTACATTCTCCAGGATTCCATGCGATGATGGACAATCTTCATAAGATTGGAACAGTGAGAAGAGCAACGATTCAGTATTGTCAGTATTCTTCAAGATATGACAAATTTAAAAAAGGGATCATTGAAAACGCATTTAATCCCAAATTATCGAATGGAGCACTGATGGATATTGGATCTTACTGTATCCATTTCCTTGCAAGTTTATTTGGGAAACCAGAAAAGATTCTCGCAGACAGTTTGTTCCTTGAAAATGGAGTGGATGGTGCAGGAAGTGTGATCACATCGTATGGTGATAAACAGGCAGAGATCATATATTCCAAGATTACAGATTCCAAACTGCCAACACAGATTCAGGGTGAAAATGGATGTATGATCATTGAACAATGTCCGATCATCAAGAAGATCACGATCTACTATAGAAATGGAGAAACAGAAGAATTACAATTTGACAAAAGAGATAATCCGATGATCTATGAAACAAAAGATTTTATCAGACTGATCAAAGAACATAAAGTGGATCATCAATTTTTAAGATCATCAGAGATTGAGATGGATATCACGGATGAAGTGCGAAGACAGACAGGAATCGTATTTCCGGCGGATAAGATCCGAGAACAGTGATCGCAAGTGAGCAATCTCTTAAAATAGAAAGGAAATCAAACATGAGAAAGATCATAGCAGCAGCATGTCTGATGGCAGCCATGACACTTTGTGTTGGGTGTTCATCTGCAAAAGACGGCAGCAAAGATACAACAAAAGCAACAACAGAAACAAAGATGAAAGTGCAATCAAAATATAAAGTACCCAAGATCACAGCAGCAAAGAAAACAGACCAACTTGCGGATGCACAAAAGGGAGAAACGATCGTCACTATGAAAGTCAAAGGTTATGGAGAAATGCAGTTTAAGTTCTTCATGAAGAAAGCGCCTTTGGCTGTGAAGAATTTTGTAACTCTTGCATCGAATGGATACTTTGATGGACAGATCTTTCACAGAGTCATCAATGATTTTATGATCCAGAGTGGAGATCCAACAGGAACAGGAACAGGCGGAGAAAGTATTTGGGGAGAAGACTTTGATAATGAAGTATGTGAGGAACTTCTGCCTCTTCGCGGTTCTTTATGTATGGCAAATTCCGGAGCAGATACGAATGGAAGTCAGTTTTTATCGTGCAGGCGAAAGCAGATACAGCGAAGAAAGGTCTGGAAGAAGGGAATGTAGAGCTCACAAAGAAACAACAAGCGTTATTCTTGGATCAGGGTGGATATCCATCCTTAACAGGAAGTTATACTGTGTTTGGACAAATGATCAATGGATATGATGTGTTAGATAAGATTTCAGGATGCAAGACACAAGATAATGGAAGTGGAGAAGTAAGCCAGCCAGTGAAGAAAGTTGTAATAGAGAAAATGACTGTTTCAAATGCAGAATAAATTAGAGGAAAACAGGTGGTTATATGCTGATCGTTGCACTTGATATTTCAAAAAAAGAGCCGTTATATGAGCAGATTTATAATTCTATCAAAGAAGAAATTATAACAGGAGTTTTGCCCTTTGGGGCCAGACTCCCTTCTGCAAGGAGACTTTCCAAACATTTAGATGTCAGCAGGAATACTGTGGACACTGCATATGCACAGCTTTGTGCAGAAGGATATATTGAATCAAAACCAAAACGTGGTTTCTTTGTCTGTCAGGTAGAAGAACTGGCAGAGCTTCACATTCCAGTTAAGATCGAAGAAGAGGAAGAAGAAATACGACCAGAGAAGATACCATACGACTTTTCATCAGCAGGAGTTGATATGGAACAGTTTCCTTATCATATCTGGAGAAAACTACTAAAAGAGATCATGATCAATGATAACAGTGAGTTATTTCAAAAGGGGAATTTTCAAGGAGATTTGGAATTGCGCAAAGCGATCATGTATTATCTGAGACAATCCAGAGGTGTTCATGTTCATGCCAGCCAGATCGTAGTGGCAGCAGGAATGGAGAATCTGCTATTTTTACTACGTCAGATTTTAGGAGAAAAAGTTTCCATTGGAATTGAAAATCCAGTTTACAAAAATGCGTATGAAATCTTAAAGGAATTAGATTTTAAGATTCATCCGATCTCCATGGACGAAAGTGGAATGTGTGTAGAACAATTGCAGAAAACAGATGCGAACTTAGCATATGTAACACCGGCACACCAATATCCCACAGGCGTGATCATGCCAATAGGGCGAAGAAGTCAATTATTAGGATGGGCTAAAAAAGATCCAAGATCATTATATTATCGAAGATGATTATGACAGCGAGTTCAGATATCATGGAAAACCAATTCCAGCGATGCAGGGATTAGATGATGGAGAAAATGTGATCTACATGGGAACATTTTCAAAAGCGATCGCACCAGCGATCCGAGCAAGTTATATGGTGCTCCCAAAGAAACTTGCAAAGAGATATCAGCAGATTGGCCAGACATTTTCCTGTGCAGTATCAAGGATTGATCAGAAAGTTTTGACGCTGTTTCTGACAGAAGGGCATTTTGAACGACATTTAAACCGTATGAGGAATATTTATAAAGAGAAACATGATCTATTGATCAAAGAAATTAAGAAGTTAAACTCCGATATTCAAATATATGGTCATGGAGCAGGAGCACATATCATCGTAAGATTCCCTGTCAGTGATCAAAAAGAGTTTCAAAAAAAATTAAGACAAAAAGGCGTGATGATCTATCCGCTCTCATGGTATTATATAGAAGGAAAACCATTGAAAGAAGAATATATTTGGGGTTTACGAGAATGAAAAAAGAAGATATGATAAAAGGGATTGAAATTATAGGAGAAGTACTCTATTCAAAGTGAACTACCCACCACCTAAAAAAGGTAGTGGGCTTCTGTCAAATGGTTCACCAGACTAAGCATTCAGAAATGGATACTACGATATTTAGGTCATGATACCCTCGGTTGACGCAACAGACCGTCGCTCTATCGTACATATTTAAGTTAGGTCAGAGTAAGAACAGCCTTGTGATATGTATGCGAAAAAGCCTTTATATCATTGTCGAGTTGAAGTCGGAACAGTTGCATGGTAACAGTACAGCAAAGTACGCATCACCTACCATTGGTAGAGTATTTATAAGGAGGAACTTATTTATGGTTTATGTGATTTCACAAGATGGTAAACCACTAATGCCATGTAGTGATCCAATTGCAAGATTATTACTTAAGCAAGGCAAAGCAAAAGTTAAGAAGCGTGATCCATTTACAATTAAATTGACTTACGAAACAACAAATTACACTCAAGGCTTAACTCTTGGTGTAGATACTGGAAGCGGAACTATTGGCACTGCTGTAAGTAAAGACAATGGAGATATTGTCTATATGTCAGAAGTTGTTGTAAGAAACGACATTACTGACAAAATGACACAAAGAGCAAAGTATCGCAGAAATAGACGAAATCGTAAAACTCGTTATAGAAAAGCAAGATGGTTAAATCGTGCAAGTTCTATTAAAAAAGACAGATTTAGTCCTACAATGCAGAGCAAACTTCACAGCCATGTAAGGGAAATAGAATACATTCAGTCTATTCTTCCCATTACAGAAATGGTATTTGAAACAGGTCAGTTTGATATGCAGCTTATGAAAAATCCAAGTCTTGCCAACCCAAAAGTGAGACCATGGGGATACCAAAAGGTGCTAATTATGGATTTGAAAATACCAAAGCAATGGTGCTTAATAGAGATAACTATACTTGTCAATGTTGTAAAGGCAAGCATAAGGATAGCAAATTAGAAGTCCATCATATTGTATTTCGCAGTCAAGGTGGATCTGATGAAGAAGTAATTTACTTACTTTATGTCATACTTGCCATAAAGACTTGCATAGTGGAAAGATCAATCCCAAATTGAGTGGTAAAGTTAAGGGTAACCTTAAATATGCTACACAGATGAATTCTATCCGTAAGCAGCTTTTCAGATTCTATCCAAATGCTATTGAAACTTTTGGATATGTAACAAAAGCGAATCGTTTGCATTTAGGTGTAGACAAAGAACATTATTATGATGCCTGTACTATCGCAACACAAGGAAATGCTTTTAATGTAAAGAGTAATCTTTACAAAAAGAAATGTGTTTCTGATGGTGATTTTCAAAAGACTAAAGGTATTCGTTCTGAACAACCTATTGTTACAGATAAGATTTGTGGTTTTAGAAAGTTTGATAAGGTTCGGTATTTTGGAAATGATTACTTTATCAAAGGAAGAA
>ENA-OQCS01001773-OQCS01001773.1-human-gut-metagenome-genome-assembly--contig:-NODE-1773-length-10482-cov-2.138098_pt1 | contig 10482 bp, 18 predicted proteins | sample MGYA00242757_ERZ504575 | MGnify/ENA primary metagenome ERZ504575 (study PRJEB26092, sample SAMD00036297) | human gut metagenome | host: Homo sapiens | study: EMG produced TPA metagenomics assembly of... | reverse complement strand
GGAACGGAAAGTTTTACATTGCTTTCCATTCCCGGATTTTTTCTGCTTTTTATCAGTTGTTCGTTTTTAGTATAAACATCGCATAAATCGACGCTCCGACCACAGTCAGAATACCTGCAACTGCAATCGAAAGGCTGCTCATCGCGCCCTCGACATCGCCCATCTCCATGGCCTTCGCCGTACCGATCGCATGGGAGGCCGATCCGATACTGATGCCCTTTGCAATCGGCTCCTCAATGTGAAACAGCTTGCAGAGCGTCTCCGCCAGCATATTTCCCAGTACACCCGTGATGATGATAACGCAACCGTGATCGTCACCGCACCGCCGAGCTCTTCCGAAACACCCATGCCGATGGCCGTTGTGATGGATTTCGGCAACAGTGTTACATACATTTTATGATTCAGATTGAAGATCAGCGCCAGCGCGAGAACCACGGTAAGGCTCGTCAGCACGCCGGAGAGAATACCGGCGAGGATGGCTTTGATATTCTTTTTCAATGCTCCATCTGCTCATACAGCGGAATCGCAAGGCAGACCGTTGCAGGAGTCAGCAGATAGCTCAAGTATTTTGCACCGTCATTATAATTCTGATAATCGATATCGAAAACAGCAAGGAATACAATGACGACTGCAATGGAAATCAGCAGCGGATTGAAAATCGGAAGCCCAAATTTTTTCTTTAACAGCATGCCGAGCTCATACGCCAGAAGGCTGATGACAACGCCGAAAAATGCAGATTCACAGAGCATATTTGTCATTTTGCGTCCCCTCCTTTGTGTTTCTTTTCCAGCCGGATGACCGCCTGTGTCACGCGTCCGGACACAATCATAACGACGATGGTGCTGACGAGCGTAATCACGAGAACCGGAACGAGAACGGCTTTTAATTCACCCCAGGATTCCATCAGGCCGACGCCGCCGGAATGAACATGACGGCATGATCTCAATCATAAACTTGCCTGCGTCCTCGACGGCATCAAGTTTTAATGCCCCCGTCATCAGAAGCGCCAGCATCAGCACAAGGCCGTAGATACTTGCCGGAATCGGAAGCGGCAGCACGGCGTGCAGGATTTCTCCGACGAACGAAACCGCCATAATTACAAGGAACTGTCTTAATAATTTCACTTTTTCTGTTGTCCTTTCTCCCCATAACCCACATAACATCACTCCTTCTCAATGTCACGACCCCGATTATACTACCCGCGTAAAAGAATTTCAACCGTAAATGTTACTGCAATTTTGGCTATTTTGCCAAAAAGCAAAAAAAATGCTCGCCAATCAAACGAAAAAGTGAAATCGGTGGGCATTTTTAACATAATTTTTTGAGTTGATCCGATACGGAACTTTTTAAGCATTGTTTTCGGCATTTTTCCGATCCGGCAGAACGAAGATAAAGATCAGCGAACTGACAAGCAGCATGCCCGGATAGAAGAGGTTTGCCATGATTTCAAAGGCGGAGAGCTCATATCCCAGTTCATGCACCGCGGAAATCGCCACGAGCATCTGCGCGCCGTATGGCAGGATGCCCTGTGAGATGCAGGAGAAGGTATCGAGGAGCGATGCCGTTTTCCGTGGGGTGATGCCGTAGTCCTCGGACATCTGCTTTGCGATCGGGTTTGCCATGACGATCGCGACGGTGTTGTTTGCGGTCGCAATGTCGAGCAGCGCGACGAGAATGCCGACACCGAGCTGGCCGCCCTTTTTTCCGCGGAAGATTTTGTGAATGGCACGAAGCAGGACAGTAAAGCCGCCGTTTTCCCGGATCAGCGCGCACATCGCAGCGACAAGAATCGCAACCATACATGTCTCAAACATACCCGAAGTGCCGCTTCCTATGCTGGAGAGCATATCCCAGAGCGTCGTCTGTCCCGTACCGAGCATGATAACGGCACCGGAAGCAATACCGATAAGGAGTACGACAAACACCTGAATGCCCGCGATGCCGCCGATCAGCACGAGCAGGTACGGAACATCTGCAGCAGATGGTATTCGTGGACGATCGGTGTGCCCGGCGCTGTCGGAAGGAGATTACAAGGATCAGCGCCAGCGCGGCAAGAGCAGCCGGGAGAGCGATCCAGAAGTTTCGCGGAACTTGTCTTTCATCTCGCAGCCTGTCCGTTGCAGGCGGCGATTGTCGTGTCGGAGATGAAGGAGAGGTTGTCGCCGAACATGGATCCGCCCATGACGGAGGCGACGCAGAGCGCCAGCGAAAAGCCGGAGGTCTCGGCAACAGCAGCGGCGATCGGCACGAGAAGCGTGATCGTTCCGACGGAGGTTCCCATGGCCGTGGAGACGAAGCAGGCAACGACAAAGAGCACAGCGACGGCATACTTTGCCGGAATCCAGGAGAGCATGAAATAGGCAACGCTCTCTGCACTGCTCCTTCCGACAACGCCGACAAACGTGCCTGCGGCGAGGAAGATCAGCAGCATTGTGATGATGTTTTTGTCCCCGATGCCCTGTTCCATGAGGGCGAGCTTTTCTTCAAACGGGACACTGCGGTTCTGCAGACAGGCGACGAGGATCGCTGCCAGAAACGCGACGACGATGGGGATGTTGTAGAAGCCCATCGGAATTTTTAAAATATACTCGGAATAAATGCCGAGCCCCAGATAAAACACCAGAAAAACGGCGATCGGGAGCAGGGCGGATGGCTTTCCTTTTTTCATAGAAATAAATACCAGACCTTTCGTGTGATTTTCCTTATTTTTCAATAGGGCGAATAGAATTATTCTATCATCTGGATCAGAAATCGTAAAGTAAAAAAGCAGGAAAAAACACGCCGGACATCTGGTAAATTCCAGAAATCCGGCGTGTTTTATAAGAGGTGCGTTTTGCTGTGCCTGTGCTTTATTATTTTGCGAGGAGCATCATAATCTGATTACTTCTGCTTACGAATTTTGTCATCTCGTCCGGAGAGAGCGGTTTGTGCTGATCATTGCCAGATCATACAGCTGCTCGCAGAACAGGGATGTGTTGCCGTTCTCGCCATTCTCCAGAATGTACTGAACGAGCGGATGTTTTGCATTCAGGATCAGGGTTTCCTGTCCGCCGAACATGGACGGATCCATGCCGGTCATGCCGTACATCTTCATCATATCCTGCATCCGGCGGCTCTCCTCGGAAAGCGTTACCATGGAGGATACATTTTCGTCTTTCAGGTTCTCAACTTTGACGGTCAGATCTTTCTTGTCGAGGACTTTGCGGAAGAGATCGGTCAGAGTATTTGTAGCGTCGGTCAGATCCTCACCGGACTCGTCTTTCATATCGTTGGTCAGATCTGCATCGATGCGCTGGAAAGTTACATGCTCGTTGTAACGCTCTGCATGGGTGATGAAAGCGGAGTCAATGTTGTGTTTCAGGATGACAGCATCCATGCCCTGACTGCGGAACATGTTGATGTACTGGCTCTGCTGAACTTCGTCGGTGACGTAGTAAACAGTCGTTTTTTCCGGCTCTTTCTTCTCGTCAGCGTTTTCCGTATTTTCGGTATTCTCCGTAGTTTCAGCCTTCTCTTCGGTGTTCTCTGCAGGAGCTTCTTCTTTCTTATTCTCGTTGATGCAGTCCTCAAGAGTCAGATATTTTCCGTCGATGTTCTTGAACAGAATATAGTCCATCATCTTCTTGGAGAATTTCTCGTCCTTGATGCATCCGTATTTGATGAATGGGTTGATATCATCCCAGTATTTCTCGTAATTCTCACGGTCGGTTTTGCACATGCCGGAGAGCTTATCAGCGAATTTCTTGGAGATGTACTCGGAGATCTTCTTGACAAATCCGTCGTTCTGCAGTGCGCTTCGGGATACGTTCAGCGGCAGATCCGGGCAGTCGATGACGCCTTTTAAGAGCATCAGGTATTCCGGAATGACTTCTTTGATGTTGTCGGCAATAAATACCTGGTTGTTGTACAGCTTGATGGTTCCCTCGATGGAATCGTACTCGGTGTTGATACGCGGGAAGTAGAGGATACCTTTGAGGTTGAACGGATAGTCCATGTTCAGGTGGATCCAGAACAGCGGCTCGCGGTAGTCGTTGAAGACTTTGCGGTAGAATTCTTTATAATCCTCATCGCTGCACTCGTTTGGATGTTTGGTCCACAGCGGGTGGATATCACTGATGGAACCGGGCGTTTGTTGATTTTTACTTTCTCTTTGGCCGGGGAAACTTCAACCTGCTCTTTCGTTCCGTCTTCTTTTTCTTTCTCTTCGTATTTTGCGTCCTCGTGGATGTGCTCTACGACAACGTCGTCATCTTTTAATTCGCTTTCATCGATGGTCTCGTATTCCTGCGGCGCATTTGCTTTGGACAGGAAAATTTCAACCGGCATGAAGGAGCAGTATTTTTCCAGAACTTCGCGGACACGGTATTCGTTTGCGAATTCCAGGCAGTCCTCGTTCAGGAACAGAGTGATTTCGGTACCAACAGTTGTCTTGCTGCCCTCGGACATATCGTACTCGGTGCTTCCGTCACAGGTCCAGTGTACCGGGGTGGATCCTTCTTTATAGGAAAGAGAATCGATGTGAACTTCATCTGCTACCATGAAAGCAGAGTAGAAACCAAGACCGAAGTGGCCGATCATCTGATCTGAATTCGTTTTGTCTTTGTATTTCTCCAGAAATTCGGTAGCGCCGGAGAAGGCGATCTGGGTAATATATTCTTCGACTTCGTCTGCGGTCATACCGATACCGTTATCGATGAATTTTAAGGTTTTCTCATCCGGGTTTACAATCACCTGAATGGCTGCTTTGTAGTCATCCGGCAGAGTATATTCGCCCATGCCGTCCAGCTTTTTCAGTTTGGTGATGGCATCGCAGCCGTTGGAAACGAGCTCACGGACAAAGATATCGTGGTCGGAATACATCCATTTTTTGATAATCGGGAAAATATTGTCGCTGTTGATTGAAAGATTTCCATGTTTCGCACTCATGAGAAACACACTCCTTTTCTTATAAAAATATTTTGATCCAGCAAAGCGGGAATATCATGCTTTTTTAGATGTCTGCAGCTTTTTTACTGCTCTGATAGTTATAGTAATACTGGCACAGGGAAAAGTCAAGGGGAAATTAGCACTCGAGAAAAAAGAGTGCTAACAGAACGACGGAAAGTATTGAATTTACTGGTATTACGGTACTTTCTAAACTTTTTGTAAAGTCTGATCAGAAGGGCTGCGCAGTTGTTTCTGGAGAATGGATATGCTACAATGAAAAAGCATAGAAGCGTTTCGAACAGAAAGATTCCGAGGGTACATAAAAGAAAAATGGAGGAAATACATGACAAATGCGACAAAGGCGGCGCTGGAAGCGTCATTAAAAAAGCTGCTTTTGAAAAAGCCGCTGGACAAAATTACGATCAACGATCTGACGACAGACTGCGGCATCAGCCGGATGGCGTTTTTATTATCATTTTAAGGATATCTACGATCTTGTCGAATGGTCGTGCCTGGAGGATGCGACGCAGGCGCTGCAGGGGGAAGAAAAACGTATGAGACATGGCAGGAAGGCCTGCAGCAGATTTTTGAGGCAGTGCTCGAGAATAAACCATTTATTATGAATGTCTATCACTCTGTAAGCCGGGAGCAGATCGAAACATATCTCTTTCATCTGACGCACGATCTGCTGTACGGTGTCGTACAGGAAAAAGCAAAGGGAACCGGCATCTCCGAGGCGGATCAGAGTTTTATCGCAGATTTCTATAAGTATAGCTTTACCGGTGTCATGCTCGACTGGATCAAAGACGGAATGAAAGTGGATTACCATATGATTGCGGAAAAAATGCACCGCACGATGGAAGGAAATGTCGTCAATTCCATCCGAAATTTTGAAAAAAGAAATAAAATATAGTTACACTTTACAAAACAGGGCGGATGATAAAAATTTAATCATCGCCCTGTTTTGTAAATGGAAAAGCGGGGAAAAATGAAGTAAGATTCAAATTGTCAACAGACAATGGCAACACAAATAGAAACTTGTAAAACAAAGAAAGCAGCATAACCTATACGAACCGGAAATTCGAAAAAACATTCCGGCAGTCGTATTTAGAAAAGAAAGGATGAACGTCTATGTCAAAAAAAGGATTAAAATTCGGAATCGCATCAGCAGCAGTCATCGGAGCTGGAGCAGCAGTGCTGCAGGCAAAAAACAAGAGTGAAGCAAAAAAAGCAGCGGAGACAACCACTGTAACATCAGAACCAAAGAATGATTACCGCAACACCGAGCGCGGAAAAGATAAGAAAAACAGCAAAGGCATTTATTACACCAACGGAAACTACGAAGCCTTCGCAAGACCGGAAAAACCGGAAGGCGTCGATGAGAAGAGCGCATACCTCGTAGGAAGCGGCCTCGCAGCCCTCGCAGCAGCGTGCTTCCTTGTAAGAGACGGCCAGATGAAAGGCGATCACATCCACATTCTGGAAGCCATGGACATCGCCGGCGGTGCCTGCGACGGTATCTACGATCCGACCCGCGGCTACATCATGAGAGGCGGCCGTGAGATGGAAAACCACTTCGAGTGCCTGTGGGATCTGTTCCACAGCATCCCGTCAATTGAGACACCTGGTGTATCCGTTCTTGATGAGTATTACTGGCTGAACAAAAAAGACCCGAACTACTCCCTGTGCCGTGCAACGAAGAACCGCGGCGAGGATGCCCATACCGACGGAAAGTTCAACCTGAGCCAGAAAGGCTGCATGGAGATCATGAAACTCTTCATGACAAGAGACGAGGATCTGTACGACAAGACGATCGAGGATGTTTTCGATGATGAAGTCTTCAATTCCACCTTCTGGCTGTACTGGAGAACGATGTTCGCATTTGAAAACTGGCATAGTGCACTGGAGATGAAGCTGTACTTCCAGCGGTTCATTCACCACATCGGCGGACTGCCGGACTTCTCCGCACTGAAATTCACGAAGTACAACCAGTATGAATCCCTGATTCTTCCGATGAAGAAATACCTCGAGGATGCCGGCGTAGACTTCCAGTTCAATACCGAAGTAACCAACGTTATCTTTGAAATCAACGATGGAAAGAAAGTAGCAAAAGCCATCGAGTGCAAGGTAAACGGCGTCGAGAAAGGCATCGTTCTCACCGAGAATGACCTCGTCTTCGTTACCAACGGAAGCTGCACCGAAGGCACGATCTACGGCGATCAGAACCATGCACCGAACGGTGATGCAGAGGTCCGCACGAGCGGCTGCTGGAGCCTGTGGAAAAACATTGCAAAACAGGATCCGTCCTTTGGACATCCGGAGAAATTCTGCTCCGATATTGCAAAGACAAACTGGGAATCCGCAACAATTACCACTCTCGACAATAAGATCATTCCGTATATCACCAATATCTGCAAACGTGATCCGAGAACCGGAAAGGTTGTTACCGGCGGTATCGTAAGCTGCCAGGATTCCAAGTGGCTTTTAAGCTGGACCATCAACCGTCAGGGACAGTTCAAAGAGCAGGATAAAGATAAGGTATGTGTATGGGTTTACAGCCTGTTCACCGACGTACCTGGCGACTATGTGAAGAAACCGATGAAAGAGTGCACTGGTAAAGAGATCACCGAAGAGTGGCTGTACCACCTCGGCGTGCCGGTTGACCAGATTCCGGAGCTGGCAGAGAACAGCGCTGTCTGCGTACCGACCATGATGCCGTATATCACCGCATTCTTTATGCCACGAAGAAAGGGCGACCGCCCGGATGTCATCCCGGATGGCTGCGTCAACTTCGCATTCCTCGGACAGTTCGCTGAGACACCAAGAGATACCATCTTCACGACAGAGTATTCCGTTCGTACCGCAATGGAAGCTGTTTACGGACTCCTCGGCGTAGACCGCGGCGTGCCGGAAGTATGGGGCAGCGTTTACGATATTCGCGATCTGCTGGACAGCTCCGTGAAACTGATGGATGGAAAATCTCCGCTGGAAATCGAGCTTCCTGGACCGCTCAACCTGCTGAAAAACCTCTGCTGAAACTGGTAGATGGAAATGTAGTTGGAGATCTCTTAAAAGAGCATGGAATTATCAAAGAGGATATGGTGAAATAAGAAATAGAAAATAAGTAAGAAATGCAATAAGACCTGCGCTTTCAAACGGCGCAGGTCTTATTGCGTTGCTATGTATGCTCTCAAACAATTAAGCAGATTTCTTCGTGAAAAACAGCGCGGCACAGACGGCGGCGATGCCTCCAGCGAGCTTTGCAACGAGAAGCGGCACGACAAAATCAGGATCGGTGCCGAACGTAAATCCCATATGTGCGGCGATGGTCGATGCGGCGGAGACGAGGAAAGCTGCGTTTACAATCTTTCCGCGCTCGTCCATTTTTTCCATCATTGTGATCGCCGGAACAGGGCTGACAATGCCCAGCAGAAGACCGGCGGCACTGCTGTCGTTCATGCCGGTTTTTCTTCCAATAAAAGAGAGCGGCTTTTTGAGCACCCGCTGTAAAAGCTCCGCCGTCGGAAGGCTGCCGAGCAGTACAATGCCGATGGACGAGACGACCGCCATCGCGTCCTCCAGCGGCGCAAGGTCCGGGAGCAGCGAAAAGCCGGTCATATAGCAGAACGCGCCCGCGATGAGGCCGATCGTCGTCAGAAGCCGGATCACATCTGCAAATACCGTGAACGCGCGCACGGTCTGCTCCGGAAAACGCCAGATGCCGAACATCAGCAGAAAGCAGAAGAGGAGCACCGGGAGCGACTGAAGTACGATCTGCAGAAAAGAGAGTCCTGAGAGCAGTCCGCCGACGATCATCGTGACGGGAAGTGTGCCCGTGCCGATCAGCATGCCGCGGGAGAAAAGGAGGCGGTCGCCGCTTTCAGCATTCCCATGCCGACCGGAATCGTAAAGGTGATGGTACAGCCAAGCGTCGCCGCAATCACAAGTCCTGCGTAGCGCACCATCTCCTGCGATGCCGAAAGCTCTCCGGCGAGCTGGTAGCCGCCCATGTCAATGGCGAGAATGCCGGGCGAGAAGTCCCCGCATCCAGCCCAAAAAGTTCCAGATGGGAACGAGGGCGAAACGGAGAAAGCGGGAGAGCAGCGGGGTGAGGCAGATGATGCCCGACATGGAAAGTGCCGTCGGTCCAAGCAGCATAAAGCCCTCCTCAAACCGTTTTCCAAATCCGAAGCGATTGCCAGCGATCCGGTCGACACCGCCGAGTACCGCGCCGACTGCCATGATCCACATAATAATCTGATTCATAAAAAGAGAACCTTTCTAAATAAGTATTTTGTCTTTATATCTGTTCTTCAAATGCAATTTCATTTTTCAGCAGAAACTGGCGGACTTCCTCATCGAAGACGCGGTCGAGCGACTTGTCATCGTAAAGATTTTGAGGGAAGTTCCGGTGGTAAGTAAGAGTTTTCCGTCCTTATACTGAAAATTTAGAAAGCATCCAAACACGTTCTCTATTTCCAGCGGCAGCGCATGGTCCGCGATCATTTTTTCGCACGCCGCCTGCGGAAGCTGAAACACAAATTTGAACTGCAGAGGTGTCCGTTTTCCTTTGATGACGGAATAGCAGAACGATTTCACATCTTTCCAGAGAAGCCGCGTCCGCCCTTTTTTCTTTTAAGAGCTGCGCGTCATCGGGATCGAAAAAGTCCGTGTGAAGACTGCCGTCGATGGAGAACGTCGTAAACGTTGTGATCGACGCCTCGGAGACGGGAAAGCGGTCAAATGTCTCGAGACGGAGCAGGGTGTTCATAAAATTCTTTAACTGTGTATCTGCAGGATAATCATCCGTAGTTAAAACCAGCCTTTCTTTTTAAAATACCAAATTTCAACAGCAACAATGAGAATACAGACGCCGATCAGGATGAAGTACGCATACGGGGCAGAAAGCTCAGGCATATGCGTAAAATTCATGCCGTACCAGCCGGCGATCAGGGAAAGCGGGAAAAAGATCGTCGAGACGACCGTCAGAATCCGCATCGTATCGTTCTGACGCAGGTCGATCTGCGCCTGCTGCATCTCGCGGATCTGCAGGGCGTACTCCCGCAGCATCTGGGTGTGGTCGTACAAACGGTCCACGCGGTTTCCAAGGCGCGAAAACTGACGGGCGCATTCCGGGGGAAGAAGTGATTTTCGTCCTCGGAGAGTATTTCGCACATGTCGAGAAGCTGCTGGTAATAGGCATGGAACACGAGCAGCTCCCGACGGATCGTGATCAGGGTCCGCTGCAGCTCTTTTGGCAGAGTGTCGAGAAGAGACTCCTCGATTGTCGCAAGGCGCTTCTCAAAATTCTGCAGATAGAGCATATCCTCCTGGATCAGCGATTCCAGAAACGAGAAAAACAGGTGGAAGACATCGGAAGTATCGAGCGGTTCTTCCGGGAAGAGGAGGCTCTGCAAAGCCGGAAGTGTCTACGTACGTCTGAGCATCGATCGATGTACAGCTACGTACGTCTGAGCATCGATCGATGTACACTACGTACGTCTGACATCGATCGATGTACAGCTACGTACGTCTGAGCATCGATCGATGTACACT
>ENA-OQCS01001771-OQCS01001771.1-human-gut-metagenome-genome-assembly--contig:-NODE-1771-length-10483-cov-2.373020_pt1 | contig 10483 bp, 11 predicted proteins | sample MGYA00242757_ERZ504575 | MGnify/ENA primary metagenome ERZ504575 (study PRJEB26092, sample SAMD00036297) | human gut metagenome | host: Homo sapiens | study: EMG produced TPA metagenomics assembly of... | reverse complement strand
TCCTTCCGGTCGGCCGGCATCCAGGTCTAATCGACAAAGGGCCAGGATGGAAGCAGGCGCAGTTGGCATGACCTGGCACAGACCATGCGCTATATTATCATGCCGCAGGCTTCAAGCGCATCATTCCGCCTCTGGGCAATGAGTTTATCGCTATGCTGAAGGATTCCTCTCTGGTTTCCGTTATCGGTTTTGAAGAGCTGACACGTCGCGGTCAGCTGATTATTGCCCGTACCTACGCTTCCTTTGAAATCTGGATGGCTGTAGCTATTATTTATCTGATTATGACCTTTGCTGTTGCAAGGTTTACCGGTTATCTGGAGCGGAGGTTTGACACGAAATGAGCAAGGAAATGATTGTAATCAAAGATCTGAAGAAAAGCTTTGGTGATCTGCACGTACTCAAGGGTGTAAACCTGACGATTGCGGAAAAAGAGGTTGTTGTTATTATCGGCCCCAGCGGCAGCGGTAAGAGTACTCTGTTGCGTTGCATCAACTTTTTGGAGGAGCTACCGGCGGCAGCATTGTTATCGATGGTATTCCTCTGAACGGTGAGGCTAATATTAACGAAATCCGCAAGGAAGTAGGCATGGTATTCCAGCGCTTTAATCTGTTTCCGCATATGACTGTTATGCAGAATCTGATGCTGGCACCGATGAAGGTGCGCGGCGTTTCTAAGGATGAAGCAGAAAAGACTGCACATATGTACCTGAAAAAGGTTGGCATGGAAGACAAAGCCAATAATTATCCCGATCAGCTCAGCGGCGGTCAGCAACAGCGTGTTGCTATTGCGCGAGCTGTGCATGAAGCCGAAGGCTCTGCTGTTTGACGAGCCTACCAGTGCTCTTGATCCGGAAATGGTTAACGAGGTTCTGGACGTTATGAAGCAGTTGGCTAACGAAGGTATGACCATGGCTGTTGTTACTCACGAAATGGGCTTTGCCCGTGAGGTTGGCGACCGTGTATGCTTCGTAGACGGCGGCAAAATTTTGGAAGAAGGAACTCCTGAGGAGATTTTTGGCAATCCGAAAGAAGAACGCACCAAAAACTTCCTGTCCAAGATTTTATAATTACTTGATTTTTATTAAAAGCACATCTGTAAAGGTGTGCTTTTTTCAACTAATCATCATTTATGGAGTGATAATTATGCAAATGCAATTCGACGGACAACAATATCCTTACGCTTCGCGCCGTCGCGTAGTTTATGGCAGACGCGGTATGGTCTGCACCTCGCAACCATTGGCATCTCAGGCCGGCCTGCAGATTTTGCAGCAGGGCGGGAATGCTATTGATGCAGCCATCGCGACAGCAATTTGTCAGACCGTAGTGGAGCCTACGAATAACGGTCTTGGCAGCGACTGCTTTGCGATTGTCTGGGTAAAGAATAAGCTTTATGGTATCAACGGCAGCGGTTATGCGCCGCAGAACCTGACGGCGGAGGCAGTGCGTGCTGCAGGACATACAGATAAAATGCCGTTCAGAGGCTGGCAGGCTGTGACTGTTCCGGGGGCGCCTTCAGCCTGGGCGGAGCTGCACAAGCGTTTCGGTCGTCTGCCCTTTGCGAAATTATTTGCCTCTGCTATTGATTATGCGGAAAACGGTTATCCTGTTTCACCGATAGTAGCACGCTTCTGGCAGGAGGGCATTGAGGCGCTGGCGCCGTATAAGGATAATCCTGCGATTGCGCCTTGGTTTGCCACCTTTGCACCTAAAGGCGTGGCACCGCGTACAGGTGAATTAGTGCGTTTGCCTGACCATGCCAAAACATTGCGCCTGTTGGCGGAAAGCTATTGTGAAAGCTATTATCGCGGTGAGCTTGCCGAAAAAATTGTCGACTTCAGCGAAAAGACCGGCGGTTATCTGACGTTGGCAGATTTGGCTGATTATCGTGCGGAATTTGTTGAACCTGTGCATATTAATTACCGTGGCTATGATGTGTGGGAAATGCCGCCTAACGGTCATGGTATTACAGCGCTGATGGCTTTGAATATATTGAAGGGCTTTGAATTCGACGGACGTGACAGCGTAGCAACACTGCATAAGCAGATAGAGCTATGAAGCTGGCTTTTGCCGATGGCATGCAGTATATTGCTGACCCGCGCTATATGCGTACTAAGGTGGAAGCTATGCTGAGCGAGGAATATGCAGCCAAACGCCGTGCGCTTATTGGCGAGCAGCCTTGCTGCCGGAAGCAGGCAAACCGTTCTGCGGCGGCACTGTTTATCTGTGTACTGCAGATAACGAAGGAAATATGGTTTCCTTTATCCAAAGCAACTACAAAGACTTTGGCAGTGGCGTTGTGCTACCTGGTTATGGCATCAACTTTAATGACAGAGGCGCAGGCTTCAGCTTGGACGAATCTTCGGATGATTTCCTGCTGCCGCGCAAAAAGCCGTATCATACAATTATCCCCGGCTTTTTGACTAAGGATGGCGAAGCAGTCGGACCGTTTGGTGTTATGGGTGCCTATATGCAGCCGCAAGGTCATGTGCAGGTGCTGATGAACACGATTGACTTCCTGCTGAATCCGCAGGCTGCGCTTGATGCGCCGCGCTGGCAGTGGATTGATGGACGCGAGGTGTGGCTGGAGGATCGCTTTGCGCCGGAGGTAGTGGAACAGCTGCGCAAGCAGGGGCATGACGTACGTGTAATGAGCGATTACACCAGCTTTGGCAGGGCGAAATTATCTGGCGCTGCGCTGACGGCGTACTGGCGGGAGCAACGGAGCAGCGTGCTGACGGAACAGTTGCTGCCTGGTAAGTTTATAAGTTTTTGTGTATTAATATGATATTCTCTACTGTGGGAAGTACGCACGTAATTATGATCAAGCTGCGTTTTCAAGAATGGGCATACGCATGATACTACAATAGTAACCTTGCGGTAACTAGCGCACGTGAAAGTGCGTACTTTACAGGACTGCAATTTGGTACTATGATATGTACAGATGATGCGCAACGCATCACGAGGAGGTTAACAGATTATGACACAAGAAACGTTAGATTTTGTTAAAGAAAAAACTGTAGCTTTAATTGCTGCTCATAGCTGCAGCGCTGAAGCAAAGGCTGCTGCTGAAAAATGGCTTGCTGCTGTCGGTACTGCGAAAGAAGCAGAAGTAACCAAGGCTTATATTGCAGAGCTGGAAGCAGATATCATGCCGATAGACGGGCTGATTGCTTTGCCGGTTCCGAAGCAGGCGTTGGCGTTTTCGGTGCTGAGCTGGCAAAAATATTTTGGCACATGCTAAGGAAATCAAGCTGCCGGGGCTGCCTATTGCGATTGCCCGGCCTGCGCTGCCTGCAAAGCAATTCTGGATAAAAAGGCTGAGCTGCTGTAATTAATCTTCAAAAATAACATTAACCGCCGTATCTCAGGTGAAGGTGAGATGCGGGCGGTTATAATTTGTAAAAAGCCTTTTCTTTTTTTGCACCGACAAGTCTGAAAAGTATAAGATTTCAACAACTAAAAATCTTGTCGGGGGGGGGACAGCAGTGCTATAATATTAATATAAGCAAACATTGTTATAATATGAATTTAATATTGATTGTTTGCTGAGATGATATTTTAGTGAGTGTAGTCTTGTTATGTTATTATAATCAGAATTAACTGCTAAAAAAGAGAAAGGGCGTGTGGTTATGAAGGTAAACCATAATGACAAATTTTTGGCTAAAAAAGTTTCTGCTTTCAGTTGTGGCAGCAGGTGTAATGACTGGCTTCGTGATGAATGCGGAGGCAGCTGATATTTCTCATGAAGATGGGCAAAAGCATACTTATACTGCTGTAGAAGCGGGGAAAGTGACGGCACATAAAGGCTCTGAAATAGAGCTGAATGGCGGCAAGTTTACTAGTATAAAAGAAAAGCGCGTAGATAAAGAGGACGATAGAGTTGGTTATGCAGACGATTCTGCTGAAAGTAGTGGTGTGGGAAGCAAAATTGTTGCTAAGAATGTAGATTTTAAAGGAGAGGTTCATGCTTCTACTGGTGGCACGATAATCTTAAATGGCGGTAGCGTTACTTCCGGCACTTTTTATTATACGGATAATCAAGGTGCTGGACCTATTGAAGGTTATTCTACAGAGATTCGTTCGCGTGGCAAGATGCTTATGTTGAGTTGAACAAAGTAAAAATAGACTCTAATCTTGGAGCTTTTGAAGGCGGTGTGCTTACAGTTAATGATTCCAACGTAAATGCTGATACAGCAATTTATGCTGAGGGTGGCACTGTTAATCTGATTAGCACTGATGGCAAAGCAACCTATACAGCTAGTGGAGAAGGTGTTGAAGCTGTTGATGGTGGTGTTATCAATATTAATGGTGGTGGTACATTACATACTACCAATATTAGTGTAGAAGGTAACGGTAGCAAGTTCATTACCGATGGCAGTGTTGAAGCCCAAAAGATTGTAGCTGGTTCTAATGCGAGCGTAATTTTAAATGGCGGTGGCAAAATTACAGGCTATAAATATGATGATGGAAATACATTAGCTGCATCAGTAACGGGCAACTCCACTCTGACAGCAGCTAACGTTGATTTCACAGGCGATTTTAAAGCAAAAGAAGGCTCTAAGATTATCCTTAAGGGCGCAGTGTAACTGCAAGTGATTACTATGAAAATGGCAAAAAGGATGGTTATACTGAGTTTGGCGCGATTGGTGAAAATTCCAGCATTGAAGCAGATGGCGTAGATATAAAATCTGCAACGCTTGCAACTGATGGTGCAAAGGTAACCATCAAAAACTCCAACATTAACACCGTTGAGGGAATTTGGGCAGCAAGAAAAGGCACAATTAATCTTGATGGTAAAGCAACCTATACAGCTAGTGGAGAAGGTGTTGAAGCTGTTGACGGCGGTGTTATCAATATTAGTGGTGGTGGTACATTGCATACTACCAATATTAGTGTAGAAGGTAACGGGAGCAAGTTCGTTACCGATGGCAGTGTCGAAGCGAAAAAGATTGCAGCTAGTTCTAATGCAAATGTAACTTTAAATGGCGGTAAGATTAGCGGTTGGAAAGAAGAGCGTCAGGATGATCAAGAGCCGGATGTAGCTTTTGCCGATATTGCTACGGATGTAAGTGATGGTAGTACACTGCAGGCTACTAAGGTAGATTTTACTGGTGGTATTGAAGCTTCTGGTAGAAGTAAAATTATTTTGAATGGTGGCAGTGTTACTGCTGGTCAATTTTATGATAAAGCGAATAAGCCGTTATATAGCACTGAAATCGGTGCTGATGGTGCTACCATTGAACTCAATAAAGTAAAGATTGATTCTAATCTCGGTGCTTTTGATGGTGGTGTAATTACTGTTAGCGATTCCAACGTGAATGCAGATACAGCAATTTTTGCTTCCGGAAAGGGTGCAGTTATTAATTTAAACAGTAGTGATGGTAAAGCAACATATACAGTTGGTGAAGACGGTGTTGAAGCTGCTGACGGTGGCGTTATCAATATTAATGGTGGTACATTACATACTACCAATATTAGTGTAGAAGGTAACGGTAGCAAGTTCATTACCGATGGCAGTGTTGAAGCGAAAAAGATTGTAGCTGATTCTAATGCGAGCGTAATTTTAAATGGCGGTGGCAAAATTACAGGTGCTGAACTGCCGAGTGGAACTAAAGTAGCTGCAACAGTAACAGGCAACTCTACTCTGACAGCAACTAAAGTTAATTTCACAGGCGATTTTAAAGCAAAAGAAGGCTCTAAGATTATCCTTAAGGGCGGCAGTGTAACTGCAAGTGATTACTATGAAAATGGTAAAAAGGATGGTTATACTGAGTTTGGCGCAATTGGCGCAAACTCCAGCATTGAAGCAGATGGAGTAGATATAAAGTCTGCAACGCTTGCAAAAGATGGTGCAAAGGTAACCATCAAAAACTCCAACATTAACACCGTTGAAGGTATTTGGGCTTGGAACAAAGAGAAAGTTGGCAAAGGTTCAGTAATTGTTTTAGATGGCACAGCTGCTAATGTTTATACTGTTGGCGAATCCATCGTTGCTTACAATGGCAGCAAAATTTATATCAACGGCGGTACGCTGAAGGAAAATGAATTAAGGAGAAAGATGTTCGGTATTGAGACTGAGGATGGAACAATTAATACTGATGAAAAAGGCATTGTCCTCGACAAAAACGGCGTAATTTCCACCATGTCTGACCAAATTTATGCTAACGCTGCATCCGCAAATCAAAAAGAATCCGGCGCAATTACTAACGAAGGTATTGACTTTAAAGGCGGCAGCCTGATTTTGAATGATGCTAAATATACTCAGTCTTATACAGATTCTGCGCAAGCTGAATTGAAAAGCAAGGCGCAACCAAGCTGACTATGAGTGGCGAGCTGGTAAAAGAAGAAACCGGTGAAGTCAAGACTGAAATTTCAGTAGATGAAGCAGCTGATAAATTTGGTAGCGATACCGAGCTTGATAAGGTTACTGCTAAGGCTGAAAACAACCTTTTGGTTGGTAGCAACGATGCTTCCTTAGCAGGTAAAGATGTTGCAGGTATTAATGTTAAACAGCAGGTTGGCAATGGCTTTGCTGTTGGTAAGCTTGACCTTGGTGCAGGCAGCAATGGTGTAGTAATTACCAATGATAAAGAAGTAACTCTTGGCGGCAGTCAGGGTGGCAGTGTAATTACTGTTGATGGTGCAGATGCAAACGTTAAAGTAGTTGTTGGTACTGATGAAGCTGGTACTGCTAAAGCAGCTGGCAAACTGAACATTGGTAATGCATTGGCAACCGAAAATACAAATTATAAGCTTAATGGTGACGTTGTTGTTAACAAGGACAGTCATCTTAATATTAGTGGTCAAGCGGAAATTACTGACAGTGTATCTCTGAATGATGCAAATATTAACGTAAATAAGGGTGCATTAAAAACAGCGGATTTGAACGTTACTGGCAATAATCAGCTTCTGGGTGCTGTGAATGCAGATAAATTAAATGCTGTCGCTGGTGCAAGCTTGGCTATTGGCAATAACAATGGAGCAGGTAAACTCACTGTTGAAACAGCAGATTTAAATGGCGGCATGATTTTCCTTGATCCTGCATGGAATGTTTCCACGGGTATTGAAGGTGCTAGTGGTTTGGCAGTAAAAGATGTAACCAGTAGCTTGAATGGCGCATATGTAGCTGGTCAGAATTCCAAGCTTTCCTTTGGTGCTGATTTAGCAGCTGCTGATGCAGCTTTCGCAAGAAGTGGGGAAGCATGGAGCAATAGCGGAGTAACAGCTGGTGCTTATGTTGATTCTACTGTTGATGTAGCCAATGGTTCTATCACTGTTGATGGTTCGTTGACCACTGCACCTACTACTGTACCTGCTAATGGTTCTGTGAAATTTGCAGATAATTCCATGCTGATGGTAAACGCTTCTAAGATTAGCGATACTCAAGCTGCTATTACTGGCGTAGCTACTGCTGATATTTCAGCTAATTCCAAACTCTATATTGATAACGCAGAAAAGGATAAAACCTATAAAATTATCGATGGTACTGTCGCTAACTGGAATGTTGACAATATCCTCAGCAATAACAAACTGCTGAAATTCACTGTTGATACAGATGCTAATACTGTAACTGCTACTTCCCGGTCTGTAAAAGCTGCTTATGGTGATGCAGTTATAGCTGGTGATGTATATGATGCTGCAGTTCGTGCTGGCGGCGTTGCTGCAGATTTTGTAGCTAAGGCTGCTGATGAGCATGTAAATGCAGATACCGCTACCCAAGTAAGTGCATTCAATAGTGCAGCTGCTCTGAGTGAGCTGGCAGGTGTAGAACACGGCACTTATGCAGCAAGCAATTTGTTTACTGATGCTATTAGCGAGCATATGTCTTTGACTAATGAAAAAGATCATGACAGCGATATCTGGGCAAAATACATCCATAGCAAAGAAAACATTGATGGTTTAGCAGTTGTTGGCGCAGACAGCAAGTATGATGTAAATTATAACGGCATTGTAGTTGGCGCAGACCTGTATAAGAATGGCAAAGCAACCATCGGTGCAGCACTGAGCTATGTTGATGGCAGTGTTAAGGGCAATACTCTGGCAGCTAGAACTGAAAATGATGCGACTTACTATGGCGTAAGCATTTATGGCGGTATTCAGAACGAAGATAGCGCTGTAATTTGCGATATCAGCTATCTGCATGGTAAGAACGATATTACTCAACGTAACAGCGGTACTACTTTGACTGCTGATGCTAAATCTGATGCCTTCAGCATTGGTGTACGTGCAGAAAAGAGCCTGAAGGCTGGTGTTGGTAAATTTGTTCCGTATGCTGGTATCCGTTACATGCATCTTGGCACCGGCAACTATAATAACAGCATTGGCATGAGCTATGATGGCGACGATATGAATCTGTGGCTGCTGCCTGTAGGCGTAAAATACAGCGCTGATGTAAAAGCTGGCAGCTGGACAATTCGTCCTATTGCAGAGATTGGCTATGTATGGAACATGGGCGATCGTGATGCAACGCAGACCGTAAGCCTGAACGGTGCAAGCAATGGCTTTGGCTATGATGTAGCTGATAATGGTAGCTATATTGGCCGCTTTGTTGTTGAAGCTGAAAAGGCTAATGTTACTTATGGCTTAGGCTATGAATATCAGAAGGGTGACATCGTAAAGGCTAATAAATGGATGGCCAATGTAAACTGGAGCTTCTAATTAAACAAATTAATCTTCAAAAATAAAACTGACCGCCCGTATCTCAGGTGAAGTGGAGATGACGGCGGTTATAATTTTCTTTCAAAAAAATGCTGCTTGCGGTATAATATAAAAAATACTGAAGGAGGGAAAAGCATGGATAAGTATATAATTATGAATAAAAATATTCCTTTGGTTAAGACAACGATGTCCGCTGCAGGCTATATAACCGAAGTCCTGCAGATATACAATCCAGAAGCCTTTCCTGTAGGTATTTTTACTGATGATTTTAATAAGCTCGCAGACAAATTAAATCAGTGGTGGTGTAGCCGTATTATTCCTGCAAGTCGCGACGGATTGCACTATATTCTGCATTTGTATGATGTCGAATCTCCAGCGGTTTTGAGCAAGCGCAGCTTGGGGTTGAGCCTGTCTGATCAATATTGGCTTAAGCCTGTCGGCAGTGAGCTGACATGGCAGGATATTAACTTTTTCACCAACGATTTTTCCAAGGAGTTAGGTGAAGCATTTTTCCAAAAGGAGTCCTCCAGGCCTGCAATAAATCCGTTCACGCCTGATGCTTCAAGCAATGGCTGGTTAAAGAAAAAGTGGGTGAAAATCAACGGCGTTACGTATCTTGCCAAAGCAGGCTCGGTACCGCTGTTGCAGCAGCCGTATAATGAAATTGCTGCCGCCAATGTAGCGGAGGCTCTGACGATTAAGCATGTTCCCTATGAGCTGATTATAGAGGATAACCGTCCGCTGTGTCTGTGTCCTAATTTTATTACTACGGAAACAGAATTTGTTCCTGCTTATTTTGTTAAGGATATTCTTCCCAAGTCGAATAACGATTCTGTTTACGGACACTTCCTCAGATGCTGTGACTATTTGCAAATACCTGATGTTGCAGGCTATTTACAGCAGATGCTTTGCCTTGATTACCTGATAGAGAACAGCGACAGGCATTATGGTAATTTCGGTTTTATCCGTGATGTTAATTCTTTGAAGTTCCTAGGTCCTGCACCGTTGTTTGATAATGGTACAAGCCTGTGGTGCGAATCATTAAATAGCGAAATAGGAACAGAATTATCTGCTATGCCATTTAAAGATACGCAGAAAAAGCAGCTTGCCTTAGTTAAAGAGTGCCTTATTGATATTAATGGAATTGATGCTTGCGCTGAGATAGTGCAGAATACCTTGTTGACAAGTCCGTATCTGGATAAAGAGCGCGTCACACGTATCAGCGAAGCTGTTGCTAACCGTGCGCGTGGCCTGAAAAATTATTTGAGCAAGCTAAACTGAAAGTGAGCATCAAAAACCGCTAAAGCCTTCAAAAAGCCTTAGCGGTACTTTTCTTTTTGGTGCGCCTGAGAGGAATCGAACCTCCGCACACGGTTCCGGAGACCATTGCTCTATCCACTGAGCTACAGGCGCAAAAACTACAATGGAATTATACCACAGATGTGAAACTTATGCAAAGAAAAGCCTTCTTTTTTGTCTTGTGCGCTCTTATATGTTACAATAATATTATTAATTTAATGAGCATGTATTACCTTGGACATGCGCTTTGAATAGAGGTTGCTTATGAAAGAAAGAAATCCTTATTGTCTGCTGGCCTTTGCAATTGTACTTATCTGGGCGTTGTGGAATTACAATGTCAGCCTAAAACTGCTGGCTGGTATATATGATGTTTTGCTGGTACTGTCAATAGTTTTGCGCAAATTTCTTCAGACATCCTAGCAGAAGTTTAGTTATATAAGTTTAACGGTTAGTGCACTTCACCGTTAAATATCAACTAGCTTCTGCTTTAGATACCTTTGCTTATTAAGTTAGCTGTTTTTAAGATA
>ENA-OQCS01001770-OQCS01001770.1-human-gut-metagenome-genome-assembly--contig:-NODE-1770-length-10486-cov-1.585288_pt1 | contig 10486 bp, 14 predicted proteins | sample MGYA00242757_ERZ504575 | MGnify/ENA primary metagenome ERZ504575 (study PRJEB26092, sample SAMD00036297) | human gut metagenome | host: Homo sapiens | study: EMG produced TPA metagenomics assembly of... | reverse complement strand
TTCGGCAAGCTGGTCGGCCAGACCTCAAAACAAATATCCCGCAGGATGGAGAGTGTAACCTCTCTGTCCTACGGGGATATTTTCATGATAACGGTATCATCTTTCTCAGTGTAAATGAATAAATATATGTTTCCTTTACTTTTTTCTGCAGCATTCGTTCCAATGCCGCTGCGTAATCCTCCAACTGTATATGATACAGATCGATCAGATCCTGTTCTCCCCCCGGTGATACCTTATCAGTCTTATAATCCACCAGTACGATCTCATCGTCCTCAATAAAATAGGCATCTATGATTCCCTGCACCAGTACTGTCTCTTCACCGTTCCAGGCTGCCTCGATCTGATTCATCTTCTGTGCAATGACAAATGGCTGTTCGCGATAAAGTGCGTTTTGTTCTGCTGCTGTTTTCATACGCTGTCCAAGTTTTGAATCCACAAACGCAAGAATATCTGCAATTCGGATACATTGTGCTTCCTCCGGTGACATTTTCCTGCTGTCTGTGAGCATCCGAATCTGTTTCTGGATCTGATGTACATCTTCTGCATGTGTATAATCCAGGCATTCCATCAGACGGTGATAGGCCGTTCCTCTTGCAGCTCCACGATATTCTTCTTTTTCCCCTGAAACAAATGTCGGAATGATCTCCTGAATATCCGGTTCATAAAACAGGGATTCTTCTTTTTCTTCCTCCCCCGCCAGCTGCGTTTCTTAAGTTCCGATACACTGACTTCACCGGCAGATCTTTAAGATATTCAAATGGATAGCGAAAAGCAAATCTTTCTGTCAGAATCTCATGGATCTCCTCATCATAAATTTTTCTGCTGTCCCATTCTTTGAGAAGTTTTTCCTGCATCTGGCTGTCCGTCTGTCCAAGAATCTCACCCTGTACCAGCTCCGCTGCCGTAATTTTCTGCACTTTGAATTCCGCATGTTCCATCTCACAGACCTGGATCTGCCGGTCTGCAATCCCATATTCCCTGAAAAGTGGCAGCATAGCTTCATGCGAGCCAGAGCCGGAAGATAAATGACCAGTAGTTTCTTGCTTCTCCCTTGTTCCAATTGGAAGCAATGTCTCTCTGCGTCCCATCTGCCAGGAAACTGCCTGCAGCACATCCGCAAGCTTTGCAATTGTCCCTGTAATGATCAGTTTTTCCTTTGCCCTGGTCAGCGCCACATAAAGAACTCTCAATTCTTCCCCAAGGCTTTCCCTTTTGAGCTGTCTCCGTATGATCTGTTTGTGTACTGTTGACAGAATCAGACGCTTTCCGGAAGGATGACATCCACTCCGAAGCCCATATCAGGATGAATCAGGAAACGACTGTTGATATCCTGAAAATTGAACTGTTTTCCCATTCCTGCTGCAAACACGATTGGAAATTCCAGTCCTTTACTTTTGTGTATTGTCATGATCTGCACTGCACCGTTTCCGGCATCAGCCAGATTTACTTCTCCAAAATCCACTTCATATTTCTGCAGTTTTTCTATATAACGAACGAAGTTAAACAGTCCACGATAGCTTGTTTTTTCGTATTCCATTGCTTTTTCCACAAGCATATGAAGGTTTGCACCTCTCTGTGCACCACCCGGAATTGCTCTTACATAATCCCCATATCCTGTTTTTCTGAGAATATACTGGATCAACTCATGAACCGGTGTGTACACTGCAAGGTCACGCATTTCTTCCAGCAGCTCTATAAAATGACTGATCTTCTCTCTTAATACAAGTTCTTCTTCATCCCTGTCATCTGTCTTTCTTTCTCTGAATGCAAGCAGACTTCATACAACATACCATCCGGACATTGCTTCGGATTATCGCAAGTTCCTGTGTATTGCAACCTCCGATTGCAGAATGCAGTACACCTGTCAGCGGAATATCCTGCATTGGATTATCACATATGCGGAGATAATTCAGAAGCGTCACCACTTCCTGTGCTGCAAAATATCCTGTTCGAGATGCTGTATAGACCGGGATTCCCTTTGATGCAAGTACCTGGCTGAATGGCTCCGCCCATCCCGCAGAAGTTCGCAGAAGGATGACAATATCACCATATCCTGCCTTACGATAAGTTCCGCTATCCTTATCCAGCACCTCTTCGATACCGACAAGCTTCTGAATCCGCTGTGCGATCGCAAGTGCCTCCAGTTCCTGTACTGTCTGATTTCCCTGCTCCTCCAGTTCCTCACCGTCCTTTTCGATCAGGAGTACTTCTGTCTCCGGCTCTTTACCATCTGCTCTCTCTGGAAATGACGCCCCTGTATAAAGTGCATTTTCATCCTCATAAGTGATCCCGCCAAGATCCTCACCCATGATCTGGCGAAACAGATAGTTGACAGATGATAATACCGTTCCACGGCTTCGGAAGTTTTTGTGCAGATCGATTCTCTGTTCCTCGCTGTCTTCCAGTGAATACCTGTGGTATTTTTCCATAAAAAGCTCCGGTCGTGCCAGACGGAAACGATATATACTCTGCTTGACATCTCCAACCATAAAAATATTTTTCCGTTTGTCTGCCCATCCGGCTACCAGATTCGTGATCATCTCCTGTACCAGATTACTGTCCTGATACTCATCTACCATTACTTCATCATAACGTGCAGATAATTCCCATGCAGCTGCACTCGGTGTGATCGTATCGCCTTCTTTGTGCATCAGTATGTCCAATGCAAAATGTTCCATATCCGTAAATCCAGAATATTCTGTTCTCTTTTTCGGTCAGCAAAAGCGTCCTTATACTGCAGTGTGACTTCAGCCAGTCCTTCCATTGGTCTACGGCAATACTGCAGATACTCAAGAATCATTTCTTCTGTCTGGTTAAAATATTTTTCTGTCAGTTCATTCCAGAGTCCCTTGGCACTGTCACGGAGATCTTTCACCTGTATTTTCTTTTCCTCGTCTACCGACAGATCTTTTTTCGTTGAAAGCCGGCATATTTGTGATTTTTAAGAAGTTCTGAAAATCCATTGTAATCACGCTCTTTGACCGCAGTCTCCGCTGCTCTGAGTAACAGAATATCATCATCCAGCGCAGCCTCGTAAAAATAAGGTCCTGACTCTTCCCGGCAGATTGCAGCTGCCCTGGAAAGAAGCTCTCGTACCTGCACGATGCTCTCATCTGCGGCATCCCAGATCAGCTTCATCCACGGTGTATCGTGAAGATCTTCCAGTGAATCCACCTGATACACTTCAAGACACTCCTCGATCCATTCTTCCGGAAACGGATGACTCATAGACGCATCGTACAGTTTATAGATCATATCGCGTATCTCATCATCTGTCTTTCCCGTCGCATAACACTCCACAAGACTTAAAAACTTCTCGCCTTTCCTTGCATAGGCAGCCTCCAGAACCTCCTTCATGACATCTTCCCTGAGAAGTTTCAGTTCTCCTTCCTCTGCCGTCCGATAGCCAGGATCCAGATCGATCATATGGAAATAATTTCGAATGATGTAAGCACAGAATCCATCAATTGTTGTAATCTGTGCATTGTGAATCAACGATGCTTGTCTTTGCAGGTGTTCATTGTCCGGATTATCGTACAATATCTGATCGATTGCAGCTGAAATCCTCTCCTTCATCTCCCTGCCGCAGCACGCGTAAATGTCATGATCAACAGACGGTCAATGTCCACTGGTCTTTCTGTATCCATGATCTTGCTTAATATCCTCTGTACAAGCACAGCCGTTTTTCCGGAGCCAGCTGCAGCACTGACCAGAATATTCCGATCCCGAAGTGAAATGACTTTCTGCTGTTCTTCTGTCCAGGTTACTCCCATCAGTCTTCCACCTCCTTTGCAAATGCTTTCCAGATCTCCTCATCTGCAAACTGTTTCAGTCTGCGGAATTCATAACCTGGAATCTTCCGGTCAAAACCGCAGGTCCCCTGATATGGACAGTATGTGCAGGCATTACGGTTTCCCATCTCATATGGAGCAGCTTCCGCATTGCCGTTCAATATCGATTCCCGGATATCAGTGATTTTTTCTTTACATAAGCATCCAGAAGTTCAAATTCTGTCTCACTTGCCACAGAAGAACCTTTTCGAAGTGTTCCCTTTGTCGTATAAGACAATGGCAATGAGATCGTAGTCCTGTCCAGATTCTCGATCACATCCCTGTCGTCCATGACAAGGCCATTCATTTTCAGCTTTTTGAAAATCTCCGGATCCAGTTCATCCAGATCTTCTTCCATTTCTTTCTGAAGCATCGGATCTTTGACATTGTAATAAAAGATTCCTGCCGGTCTTACCTGACAGTCCGGATGTTTTCTCTGTTCTGCCTGCATGGCGGCATCCATATACACGACCAGCTGCATCTGAAGTCCATAATAAATACTTACCAGATCAAATGAGGTATTTCCGGTCTTGTAATCTATGATCTTTACATAAACCCTGTCTTCTTCCTGCATCACATCCAGGCGGTCAATTCGGCCTCCGCCAATAGCCACCTCGAAACCTTCCGGCTCAAATCTGCCGTTTTTTAACTGTTCCTGTAATGCCCATACGGTTCTTCGGAGAATTCGTCTCGTCCGTTCTATCATGTAGTGATTTCTTGCACTGCTCTGCAGAATCGTATTTCCATAATCAGCAGCAATTTTATCCAGACAGTTATCTGCGATCGTATCTCGTTCTTCATCAGAGAGTTCTCGCCAGTTCAGTTGTTTTTGCCGCAGCTCTACTGCAAACTCCTCCAGGGCCTGATGAATAATGTTTCCCATATCCATTGCCCGAAACTCGTATTCTGCCCGTTCCGTAAGTTCAAGTCCATATTTCAGAAAATGTGCAAATGCACATGCAGAAAAAACGCTCCAGCCTCGTTGCACCATTTGGTGAGATTTCCCCATACAATGCTTTTGCGACACTTTTGCTGATCTGATCCACCGGTTTTCTGAGGAAAGCTGCCTCGGTCAGTTTTTTGTCATTGTACAATAATCGGGACTATTCAGATACCAGCTGTAGAGTTCTGCAAACAGCTGATTTTCTTTTCGTTTCTCTTCATCTGTCAGATTTTCCAGAAGATATCCTACCGATGTATTTGGCGTTTCCAACAGATCCAGTTCCTTTTCCGGTTTCTCTGCACGCTCTATATGAATTTCAGGAAAAAGTGTCTGTATTGTACGAATCAGAAATGCCGGTCCTACTGCTTCTCCTTTTCCATTTGATCTGCTGTAAGAAAGGCAGAGACTTTCACTCGGTTTTGTCAGATTCAGATACAGATAAAAACGCTGCATGTTCATCAATTCTTTTGGTCCCGGTGCCAGCTCAATCCCCTGATTTCCCAGGAAGTCTCTGTCCATCTCTGTCAGTATTCCACCGGACTCCGTATTTTTCGGAATGCATCCTTCATTAACCCCGACAAAAACAATGCCCGAATATCTTTCAGTCGTGTTCTCTCCATATCTCCGATCAGAACCTGATCGATTCCCGGAGGAATCAACGCAACTTTCGCCTGCGTCATACCGGTCTCCAGAAGCTGTCTGAACTCTTCAGGAGAAACTACTTCTTCACCAAGGATACTGACCATCTTGTCCAGAAGATCCATGATAATCCCATAGATCTGTGCATATTCTTTCTCCCTGGCACGATCTCCCTGCTGTTTAAAATGCAGTTCCTGCACTTTCAGTTTTTCCTGGATCTGTCTCTTTACAATAAAATCATACAGATATCTGCTGTATTCTCCGACTGTTTTCTTTTTTCCGGAGAATCCTTCTGCCAGTTCACGTACTTCCTCTGTAAAATGTTCACGAATTTCATTCAAATCCATGATAACCGCCGGATCCATGCCACGGTAGATCCTTACCCATGTCTCATTCCATTTGCGAAATCCACGGATTCCAAGTGCAATCACATAATTTTCCAGGATATCCACTTCTCTTCTTGAAAGATCCGACATTCCACATCGCAGATAACGAAAAACACTTTCATAACTGAATCCCTGTACTGTCATTTCCAGGGCAGCACGCAGATACTCCACAAATGGATTCATCAATACCGAATGTTTTTCATCCACAAAAAAAAGGAATTTCCGCTGCATCAAACACATGTCTGGCAATGCTTCCATATTCCTCCAGATTTCCCGTGATCACAGCGATCTGGCCGTATCTGTATCCGTGTTCACGCACCAGCCGGCTGATTCGCCTTGCCGTTTCTTCCATTTCACGTTCCGGATTTCCTGCCTGAAAAATCTGCACCTCCTTCTGTTCTTCGTTATAGGCTCCTCTGTGATAACGAAACAGATTCTGTTCCAGAAAATTCAATGCAGGTGCTTTTGCAAATCTGGATTCAGCTCCGGCCTTTACCCAGATTGGTTCTTTCATATCCCTGGTAAATTCCGAAAGGGATCGAATCATTTTGTGACTCATATAAAACAACTCATGTGGTTTTCCTTTCGCAAGCAACTGTTCTCTGACATCCATTGTTACTGTCACTGTTACATGTTCACAGACCTGAAGGAGTTCCCGGATAACGGTATGCTGCACTGGCGTGAAACCGGTATATCCATCCAGCACAACTGTACTTCCTTTCAATTTTCTGAAAAGGAATTTCTTTTGCCAGCACTTCCAATACCTCTTCTGCCGTCATAAAATGATCGGACAGGTATTCCCGAAAAGCCTCATACAAAACTGCCACATCTTTCAGTTTCATTTGAAGAAGTGGTTTGTCTGACGCATCCTGGATCATCTTATCAAGTTCTTCTTTGCGAACCTCATACTGCATAAATTCAGAAATCAGTGATTTTACTTCATCCAGATATCCTGGTTTTTTCATCTGGTTTTTCAGATAGACCAGTTTCTTCTGGCTGACCTGCACCAGTTTCTGAAGAATCATATTTTTGCCGGTTTCCTCCAATACTTTACGGGTATCTCCACCTACTTCTTCAAAAATCCGATAGGCCAGTCGTTCAAAACTCAGCACATCAATATTCAGGATTCCTTTCTGCGGATGCATCTCTACAAGTGTTTTCTGTGTCTGCATCGTGAACTGCTCCGGAACGATCACATAATACATTTTTTCCGGATGAGCAGCGGCTTCACGAATCACCCTCTGGTAAGCCCTGAAGGATTTTCCTGCACCTGAATTTCCTATAATAAACTGAAGTGACATAAAAGTCCTCCTCAAAATAATTCTTTCTATTAATTTAACATAAATCTACTCAAATTGTAATAAGATATATAGAATCAGAGTTAGATCAGATCTGCATCTGCAACAAACCATATTTCCGAAATCAGGAGGCTTATCCATGAGTTCCAAGACCAAAATTGTAGTTCTACATATGAAAGAAGTGATCTATACAGGAATCTTTCTGCTGCTCCTCGTGATTTTAGGTGTGGTGATGTTCCTTATGTTTGGTTCCGGCAAATCAAAAACGCATCTTCCGATGCCGTTTCAAAATATACGCCCGGAATCTACCGCACTTCTATCCGATTGAACAACAACACGTTCGATGTAGAAGTAACGGTAGACCAGGATCAGATACAATCCATTCATCTTGCCAACTTAAGCGAAAGCACTTCTGCCATGTTTCCACTGGTTGAACCTGTACTGGACTCTCTGTCCAGCCAGATCTACTCCGGCCAGTCCCTGGATGATCTGGAATACTCCAGTGATCAGAAATACACTGCTCTGATGCTGATTCATGCGATCGATGAAGCAGTCACCAAAGCCGAAGCCGATTGACGTCTTCCCGTGACCACACCAGCACTTGTGTCTGTCAGATACGAATCTGTTCCAGTTCTTTCATCCACAATGCAGCGCTCGCATCACTTGGCATGCGAAGGTCTCCTCGCGGTGACACTGCAACGCTTCCGACTTCGGACCATCCGGCAGACAGGAACGCTTGAACTGCTGCATGAAGAATCTTCGATAAAATGTTTTAAGCCATTTCAGAATCGTTTCATCATCATATTCTCCTGCAAATGCATTCTGAGCCAGACGGAAGATCTTTTTCGGTGGAAATGTCCAGCGAAGCATATAATACAGGAAGAAATCATGCAATTCATATGGTCCGACCAGATCTTCTGTTTTCTGAGAGATCACACCATCTTTCGGCGGCAGAAGTTCCGGGCTGACCGGCGTATCCAGAATGTCCAGCAAAATATCTGCAAGCTTCTGATCCTCACAGGTATCTGCATAATATCTTACCAGATGGCGGACAAGCGTCTTTGGTACGGATGCATTGACCGCATACATGGACATGTGATCTCCATTGTAAGTTGCCCATCCCAGTGCAAGCTCTGAAAGATCTCCGGTTCCGATCACAATACCACCGGACTGATTTGCAATATCCATCAAAATCTGCGTACGTTCGCGTGCCTGTCCATTTTCATAGGTTACATCATGCACTTCCGGATCATGTCCGATATCACGGAAATGCAGATTAACAGCCTCACGGATATTTACTTCTTTAAGTGTTGCTCCAAGGCATTTACTTAAACTGCATGCATTGTTATAGGTTCTGTCAGTCGTTCCAAAACATGGCATCGTCACTGCCGTAATCTTGCCCCGGTCCATGCCAAGCATGTCAAATGCCCGCACGGTCACAAGAAGTGCCAGTGTAGAATCCAGTCCACCAGAAAGACCGATCACTGCGTTCTGACAGTGGATATGTGCCAGACGTTTTTTAAGTCCCATTGCCTGAATATTCAGGATCTCATCACAACGGCGTTCTCTTTCTTCTTTTATGCCCGGTACAAATGGTCTGGAATCAAATTTGCGGGTAAGTTTTGTTTCTTCTCTTTCAAGAGTAAACAAAGCTTCATTATAACTGATATCCTGTCCTTCCGGAGCAAGATCCGGTGCAAACTGACAGGTTGTCATTCTCCTTCTTTCATTATCCAGACGATGAATATCAAGATCCGCATAGATGATGCCATTCACAAACCTTCTGCTCTCAGCGAGAATCGTCCCATTCTCGGCAATCAGATTCTGTCCACCGTAAACCACATCCTGCGTGGACTCGCCCTCCCCTGCCGTCGCATAAATATATCCACAGAGAAGTCTCGCAGACTGAGCACTCACAAGACTCCTCCGGTAAGAATCTTTGCCAACAACTTCATCGCTTGCAGACAGATTGACGATCAGATTCGCACCATGATATGCATGTGCAACACTCGGTGGATTCGGTACCCAGAGATCCTCACAGATTTCGGCTGCAATCTGAAGCTTCGGCATCTCCTCACAGGTAAAGATCATATTCGGAGAAATCCAGATATCTTCCTCATACAGTTCTTCATCCTCTTCCTCATCATTTTCGTCTATATATCCGGCTCTTCATCCTCTTCAAGTTCTTCAAGTTCTTCAAAGCCATCAAATTCAGACATCTCAATCTCAAATTCCACATCATCGGATTCTGTATCTGATTCATAACGAGCTCTGTACACATCCCGATCAATATGCACGGTTCCGTCAAGGTTTTCTCCTGAAGTAAAATATCTTGCTTCATAAAACTCATTGTAATTAGGCAGATTGATCTTCGGCACAAATCCAAGAATTTCGCATGATTCAGTCCTGCAGCAACATTATAGAGTTTTCCTTTATATTCCAGTGGCAGCCCTACAAAAATAAGCGCGTCCACATCAGCAGTTTCTTCTGCAATACGTACCAGCTGCACCTTTGCCTCTTCCAGAAGATTTTCCTGCCAGAACAGATCTCCACAGGTATAAGCAGTAATACAGAGTTCCGGAAAAACCATGACCTTGGCTCCCTGCTCTTCCATTTCATGTACCATGCGAATGATCTCTGTTGCATTAAATTCACAGTCTGCTACGCGAACATCCGGTGTTCCGGCAGCAGCCTTGATAAAACCATCCTTCACAGCTTCTTCCTCCTATTTGCACTTTCTGAGAATTTCTTTTAATTCTTCTACGCTGAACACATAATTCTGATTACAGAAATGACAGTTCAGTTCTACATCTTTCCCTCCTGAATCAATTCATTCAGTTCTTTACGTCCAATACTGATCAACGCTCTTTCAACACGGCTCTTGCTGCAGTTACAATAAAACTCCGTAGGAATCGTATCATTGATCTCAATATCAAATCCGTCAAGCACCTGCTCAAGAAGACTCTCCGGTGTATGTCCCTGCTCAAGAAGCGTTGTAACAGACTGGATTTTCTGTACATTCTCTTCTAGTTTTGCAATTGTAGCTTCTTCTGCAAACGGCATGACCTGCACAATAAATCCGCCAGCCTGACGTACAGTATTATCCTTATTCATCAGGACACCAAGGCCAACTGCAGATGGAACCTGTTCACTTGCTGCGAAATAATAGGTCAGATCCTCTGCAATCTCACCAGTCTGCAGTGCGACCTGTCCGACATATGGTTCTTTCAGTCCCATATCTTTGATCACCTGGAGAAATCCATTGCCGACAGCTCCGGATACATCCAGTTTTCCCTTTGCATTTGCCGGATAATAACTTCCGGGTTGCCGACATATCCCTTTACACGGCCTTTGGAGTCCGCAGTAACTGTAATTCCCTGAATCGGTCCG
>ENA-OQCS01001767-OQCS01001767.1-human-gut-metagenome-genome-assembly--contig:-NODE-1767-length-10497-cov-1.953230_pt1 | contig 10497 bp, 14 predicted proteins | sample MGYA00242757_ERZ504575 | MGnify/ENA primary metagenome ERZ504575 (study PRJEB26092, sample SAMD00036297) | human gut metagenome | host: Homo sapiens | study: EMG produced TPA metagenomics assembly of... | reverse complement strand
TTGGTCTACTAAGCACGGTAATTGCTCTGCTTGGCGTGGCTGTGCTGATTACCTATTCCCCGCAGAATGGTGTGATTTTGCTGGTTATGGCATTTTTGATTAGCCCGATGGGGCTGCCGCTGGCTGCGATCTGGCTGCTGGGAAAGGTGCAGAGTTTGAAATTTGCGATACAGGATTGGGTGTATGGGTAAATGATGTGAATATAATTTGGAATGAAAAAGAAGCAGGACAATGGGAGATGAGACCCAATGCCCTGCTTCTCTGTTTATTCGGAACGAACTGTAATATATTTTTGATTGCGACTTTTAGGTTTATCGGGAATAGTCATTTCTAATTGCCCGGATTCTAAAAGCGGATTGATATGCTTCAAAGTGAAGTTCTTAAATCTTTGAAGCGCAAAATACTGCAAGCTCTTTCTTGGATTTTGGTGTTGTGCAAAAAGCCAAAATCTGTTTGGACACCGTTGATAGTTCAATAACTTGGTGGATAACTTGGTGGGCGTCACCCTCTAAGTTGTAGTTTACATTTTTCAAGATGACCCTGAAATCTGTTGCTGTTGAGGAAAATTCGGGCTTATATGCCTCTGTGTATCCAGGCAGCTTTTCGGTTTCACTGACGATTTTGCGTAGACCACTTCCACGGCGTTCCATGTACTTCATGCGGTGGAACAGGTCAGCATCACAGGTTTCGTCGCATGGAACGGATACTGTAAATATCGTATTCCTGAATTGAGCCGCCGCCAAACATACCGCCCGGAGATGTGATTTCCACCCGATCATCAAACATATCAATATGGATTTCGCTGCCAAGTACAATATAATCACGATGGATAAGCGCATTAACAAGAGCCTCTGTCACAGCTCGTTCCGCATAATCCGGCTTGTCTACACGATACTGTGCCTCTTTGAAAAAACGGATTTTGGAATTATTGCGAATAAATTCACTGCCGCTTTTCAGTAGATAAATCAGATTCCCTTCGTATTCTTTATCGTCCAGTGCCTCATCAAAGATAGAGCCTTTTTCCAAGCCATTCCACCGGGTACAGAACATACGGGAGTTCTCTCACTGGCTCAATTCGTTTCAAATTTCTCGGACAACTCTGTCAGTTCTTTCACCGTTTCCTGGGTGTGATGCAGCAGGGTGTCACGCATTTCTGGCGGACAGCTGGAATAAAGCATTTTCATCTGATTGACACCCTCATCCTCCAGAGAAACATCTGGATTTATAAGTGTATCTAAAGAGATGTGCAGGACCTTTGCCAATGCTCTCAAAATCAAATAGGAAGGATTCATTTTCCCTTTTTCGATATTGGCGATTTGCTTTACAGAAACATGGCTCAGATCAGAAAGTTCCTGTTGTGTCAGTTCTTTATTCTTTCGGGCTTCCCGCATTTTTTGCCCTAAAGCAGTTAAATCATCAATCGGCATAATCGTTCACCTCAATATATTTTATCGTTCCGATTTGCACAAAGGAATAACCTTATTGTGCTTGAGAACAGGACTGATTATGCTGATTTCTTTTTGATAACATGGTTGCTCCATGATTATGGCGTTTCCAGCTACTAATTGAACTATGAGGATGAATTGCAGATTTCAGCTTTTAGTTCGTTGCCAAACGAGAATGATATTGAATGCGGTAGGGAGGCTAGCAGTTTTATCCGCTCATCTATAAGCCGTTTTTTATTCTCTGTGACATAAAAATTCATCTGGATATTCCGTTTCCGGTTCGCCATGCGCTGCTCCATTCTTCATAAGAGTTTGAGATTATCTCACAAACATTTTTCATTTTCGGTCAAGAGATCTGAAAATACGAAAAATCGCAAGCGGGTACTCGCTTGCTGTGCTTGCTATCGAAACCCTACCTTCTATTTCTCCCTCTACTAATACTACAATTAGAAGCGGAGATTTTGGCTGTTTCCATTTCAAATTATGCAAGAACCGCCTCTGTTCAATGTTGAATAGTTCTATGTTCACGCACACACGCAGCAATCACTCCCCGTAAAGACAGCAAAAGCAAAGTAATTGTCTATTTGGAGCGAAAATGCCTTTTTGGAGAAGAAACATACCGACATATCTGCTATACTGAAATGCGGTTAGTTGGTGCTAACACAAAAGCAAACAGGAGGACCAAATAATGAATAAACTACAAGGAAAAGACCTTATCAATGTTGGAATCTTCACTGCGATCTATTTTGTGGTGATGATGCGATTGCCATGCTGGGATTTATCCCTATTTTTCTTCCGCTTCTGATCGTGCTGGTTCGCTGATTGGCGGAATCGTAATGATGCTGTATTATTCTAAAGTCCAGAAGTTTGGAATGGTATGCTGACAGGACTGATCTGCGGTATTTTAATGTTGCTGACCGGCATGGGGTATTGGAGCATTATTACCGGTGCCGTGTTCGGTGTCCTGGCTGATCTTGTTTTGAAATCCGGCGATTATAAGAGTGCAAAAAAAGGAATCATATCGCATGGTGTTTTTTCTATGTGGATCATCGGAAACTACATCCCCATTGTTGCAACACGGGACAGCTACTATCAGCAGCTAATCAGCGGTTATGGACAAGAGTATGCAGATTCCATTATGAGCTATATCTCGCATATACGCTCCCCCTTCTTTTGATTGCCGGGTTCGTTTGCGGCGTGATCGGCGGTGTGATCGGCCAGAAAATTTTCAAAAAGCACTTTAAGCGTGCGGGTATTGCATAATGCGCCGTGAATTGTTAGCAAGCAAAAAAAAGGAAACCGGCCTGTCGTTAGACCCTCGGACAAAGTTGGCATTGCTTATCACGATTGCCCTCTTTGTCTTGAGCGGCGGAGGTGGGCTGCTTCTAAACAGTTTGCTCCTATTTTGGCTGCTGTTCCATTGATCCTGCTGCTCACGGAAAAATCGTGGAAGGGATCGGTTATCTATTTTGTTTTATATGGCGGCAGCTATATATTGCAACTATGGGCGCTCCCCCACCTATCCGGCCTTCCTAACTTTCTTGTTGTTGCAATCTGCGGTTTCTTTATGCGGTTTGTGCCGGGGATTATGATGGGATACATCACGGTCAGGACAACGACGGTCAGCGAGTTTGTTGCCTCTATGAAGAAGCTGCATTTACCGGAGCAGATCATCATTCCTATGTCCGTGATATTCCGATTTTTCCCTACGGTTGTAGAAGAATATAATGCCATAGGGGACGCTATGAAATGAGAGGAATCCGTTTTGGCGGGGGCAAAGCCAGTGCAATGCTGGAATACAGGCTTGTCCCTGTTATCATGTGTTCCGTCAAGATCGGGGAAGAATTAAATGCGGCAGCCCTGACAAGAGGATTGGGCGGTCCGGTCAAGAGGACAAACATCTGCGAAATCGGCTTTCATGTGCAGGATGTTTTTTTCCTGCTGCTATGTGTGGTGGCTTTTGCAATTCCTATTGTCACGATGATTACAGGGAGGTAGGCCTATGATCGAATGTAAAAAAGTTTCTTTTTCCTACCCTCCAAATGAAACTGACATTGGAGACAGGAAAGGACACGGAACATTAAGAAATATTGACCTGTCTATTAACGACGGGGATTTTGTACTGCTCTGCGGAACATCGGGCTGCGGTAAAACCACACTGACACGGCTGTTTAACGGACTGATTCCTCATTATTACGATGGAAAGCTGGAAGGCACTGTCATGCTTGATGGAGAAGATATGAGCGGGCTTTCCCTGTTTGATATATCAAAAAGTGGGTTCTGTTTTTCAGAATCCACGTTCTCAATTTTTTAATGTGGATACGACCAGCGAAATTGCCTTTGGATGTGAAAACCATGGATTGGAAGAAGCAGAAATCCGAAAGCGGGTAAAGCTGGTCTCAGAGCAGTTGAACCTTACAAATCTGCTGGACAGAAGTGTTTTCTCCCTTTCCGGTGGGGAAAAGCAAAAAATCGCCTGTGGATCTGCCGCCGCTGTGGAACCGGATGTATTTGTTTTGGACGAGCCATCTTCCAACCTTGACGCCTATTCCATCGCTGATTTTCGGAAACTGTTAAAAATATTGAAGTCACAGGGCAAAACAATTATTATTGCGGAGCACCGGCTCTACTATCTTTATGATCTGGCAGACAGGATCATATATTTAAGCGACGGGGAAATACAAGGGGATTACACTTTGCCGGAATTTCAGTTGATTCCGGCGGCGGAAAAAGCTAAAATGGGATTACGGCCTCTTGGCCTGGGTGAGTTTGCAGACATTGAGCCTGCCAGTCTACATTCAGGGCAGGGGATATGGAAACTGAACCACTTCCATTTCGCATACAAGAAACAGCCGGAAACGCTTTCTCTGGAAAATATAGAGCTTCCTGCCGGAAATGTAACGGCGGTCATCGGGCACAATGGAGCCGGAAAAACGACACTATCCCGTTGCTTATGCGGATTGGAAAAAAGATGTAAAGGTATCCTCGAAAAAGATGGTACTTCCTATTCAAGCAAACAGCGGCTGAAGCTATGCTATATGGTCATGCAGGATGTAAATCATCAGCTTTTACGGAGAGCGTTTTAGAGGAAGTCCTGTTAAGTATGCCGGGGAAAGATTCCGATGAATCGCCTGAAAATGTGGCAAAGGCAGAGGCTATCTTGACAGAAATGGATTTGCTCCCGTACAAAGCCTGCCATCCGATGGGGCTTTCGGGAGGGCAAAAACAACGTGTGGCGATTGCTTCTGCGATTGCCTCTGAACGTCCGGTTATACTATTTGACGAACCTACCAGCGGCCTTGATCTCTTTCACATGAGGCAGGTGGCCGATTCGGTCAAAGGACTTGCCGATTCAGGAAAAACCATTGTGATTGTGACCCATGATCTGAATTTATACTCAGGTGCTGCAATTATGTGATCCATCTGGAAAACGGCAGATTGGAAGAAAACTATTTCCTCCAGGATACGGAAGGACGAGAACGGTTATTTAATTTCTTTATGATGGAAGGAGGCGGCGGAAATCAAACTGTTTGATGGTAAAATAAACTGCGGCTCAAATGTTAAAAATGTCATTGAAACTGAGGATTGCGTTGTCCTGCAGCTTTTTGACGAGAGCGGCGAGGGAACCATGACAGCCCACAAAATTTTTGATGGCGCTTTTGTGATGTATAGCGATATGCACCTGAAAGAATGTACTCCTACTTTCAGAGTAGTACGGACAGTTCGCTTCTCTATATAGACCATTGCAGGGAGGGACGGATCGAAAGCGAGATTGGCAATCATGCGTATAGCTATTTGCAAGAGCATGAGATGCGTGTGGATGACCGGCGTTCCCATTCGGGACGGTTCTGCTTTCCACTCTGCCACTATCATGGGGTGACCCTGGGATTTGATTTGGACATTGCTGTGCCGGCGCTGAAAGACTTTTTTGGCGGATTTTCTGTTGATTTGTACGAGCTTCAAAAAAAAATATTGCAATGACAAGAAACCGTTTGTGATTCATAATGAGCCAGGAATTGAACATATTTTTTCAGAGCTTTACTTTGTCCCGCAGCAGATCAAAGGTGACTACTATAAAGTAAAAGCCCTGGAGCTGCTTTTATATCTGGACGCTTTGCAGTTTTCTGATTCCAAAGAAGATCGCCCTTATTTCTATAAAGGGCAGGTAGAAAAAATCAAAGCGATCCATGATCTTATTACGGCAAATTTGCAGGAGCATTACACGATGGATGAATTAGCTGAACGATTCCAGATTTCATTGACGGGGATGAAAACCTGCTTTAAGGAAATATACGGAGATTCCATGTATTCCTATATTCGCCGTTATCGGATGAACGTTGCTGCCACAATGCTCCGGCAGGATTCCCAAAAAGGGATTGCGGAAATTGCCGGAGCTGTGGGATATGAAAGCCCCAGTAAATTTGCAACAGCTTTCCGGCAGGTGATAGGGCAGACGCCGATGGAATACCGAAAATCTTTTTCTAAACGGTGCATAAATGCCGTTTTGGAGAGGAAAGAAGAATTGAATACTGCTACAATGAGGATGGTTAGCAAAGACTACCCATCCTTTTTTCTTTGCTGACTAAAAAGAAGGAAGGTGATTGTAATGAAGCAGCAAAAAGATAATTGGGTGAAAATTCTGTTTTCCTTCGCCGCACCATGCAAGGGGAAAATGGCTCTTTCGGTATTCTGCGCCATTCTGAGCGTTGCAGGAGGTTTATTCCTTTTTGGGCTGTATATGAAATCCTGCTGGCATTTATCAATCAGAATGTGACCCTGAATGGCATTCTGATTTGGTGTCTGGTTGGAGCAGTGGGCTACCTGCTGCGGGTTGCCTGCCATGGAATCTCTACGATCATGGCGCATATTTCAGCCTATACCATTTTGGAAGGAATCCGGCTTAAAATTGCGGACCGGCTGATGAAAGCGCTCTCGGCGAAGTGATGGGGCGGCGAATCGGCTATCTGAAAAATATCATCATGGATAAGGTGGAGGATTTAGAGCCGCCTTTGGCACACATGATCCCGGAATTGACTTCTAACCTCCTACTCCCTGTTGCAATTTTTACCTGGATGATGGTCATTGACTGGCGCATGGGATTGGCGGTTCTGATTGCTCCGGTGCTGGCCATGATTCCTATGTTTTTCCTTATGAGGAATTATAACAGTCAGTACGCCGCTTATATGGAGGCAAATAACCATGTCAACAGTATTATTATTGAGTATGTGGAAGGCATCGAGGTTGTAAAGGCTTTTAATCAAAGCACAAGCTCCTATGAAAAATTTGTTAATGCTGTCCAGTCGTTCAAAGAGTTTACCTTGGCATGGTTTAAGAGTACATGGAAATCGATGAACCTGATGATGGCGATTATGCCCACAACGCTCCTGGGGGTTCTTCCTGTCGGCCTTTTGCTGGTGCAGAATGGAAGTATCTCCCCTGCGGAGCTTGCAATGGGGATTATCCTTTCCCTCAGCATTGTTGGGCCGTTGATGAAAGCAACCACTTTCATTAACGAAGCAAAGTCTATGGAATATGCAGTAGAGGCGGCAAATGAACTTTTGAACCTGCCTGTGCTGCCGGATTCAGGGAAATCGTATCCATACCCCGCAATGATATTGTGTTGGAGCATGTACCTTTTCCTATGACGGCTCCGAGCAAAATGAAGTACTGCATGATGTGAACTTGGAATTGCCAGAGGGAAGTTTTACGGCACTTGTAGGACCGTCTGGCGGCGGTAAATCAACGATTGCCCGTCTGATTGCAAGGTTTTGGGACGTGACAGGCGGCAACATTACCATTGGGGGGAAGAATATCAAAGAGTTGTCTATACGCCAGCTTTCCGAACTGGTCAGTTTTGTGACGCAGGATAACTTCCTGTTTAATTGCTCCCTGAAAGAAAATATCCGTCTTGGAAATCCAAACGCCACAGATGAAGAAGTATATGCGGCGGCGAAAGCGGCCTGCTGTGATGAATTTATTGTGCGTTTGGACAAAGGATATGATACCCCTGCCGGTGATGCCGGAAAGAGGCTGTCCGGCGGCGAAAAACAGCGAATTGCGATTGCGAGGGCGATCCTCAAAAATGCTCCGATTGTTATTTTGGATGAAGCGACAGCATTTACTGACCCGCAGAACGAAGATAAAATTCAGAAATCTATCATGGCGTTATCAAAGGGTAAAACTCTTCTTGTGATCGCCCACCGCCTTTCCACCATTCAGAACGCAGATCAGATTGTCGTGTTGAAAAAAGGCCGGATTGTGGATTGCGGAAAGCAGGAAGAATTGTTGAAGCGGTGTCCGCTTTATGCGGATATGTGGAAAGCCCACATCGGGGCGAAGAATTGGTCTGTGAGTGAAAAGAAGGAGGTGGCCGCTCATGTTTAAGTCTATGAAACGGATCATTAAATGGGCGGGGAAATATAAGGGACACCTCTATCTTGGCTCTGTTTTTTCCTTTTTCAGCAGCCTGTCTACGGCGATCCCTACAATGGCTGCCGCTTATGCCCTTGATAAAGCAATCGCAGCTTATTGGGCAGGCAACACAATAGAATCCTCCTGATCTGGCAGATGCTTTGGATTATTGTTGGCTCGATTGCGCTTAACTTTCTACTCTCTTATTTGCGGGCGGTGTTGCAGGAAAGCATTGGTTATGAAGTAGCCGCAGGGCAGCGAATCCATTTAGGCGATGTGCTGAAAAGGGTTCCTCTGGGATATTTTTCCAAAAACAGCGTGGGCGATATTCTGACAGGTGTTACCACGGAGCTATCCACACTCGAATTGCAGGGAATGAAGATGGTTGACATCATCATCAACGGATATGCAAAGTTTATTGCAATTCTCCTGTGTTTCCTTTTCCTGAGTCCAGCCGCAGCAGTGATTTCTGTTGTCGGCGTTGCCTTTTCCTCATTGGCCTTACATGGTATCAGCAGGCATAGTGAAAAAGACCGCTGCTATCACGCACCAGGCATGGAGGATATGTCTGGCTCTGCGATTGAATATATCCGCGGGCTGTCCATCGTTAAATCGTTCGGACAGGAAGGGGCTTCTATCGAAGTTTCCGCAAGGCAAATACGGATTTGAAAAATATTCATATCAAAGTAGAAAAAGGCTATACGCCATTTAACTGCTTGCATCTGTTCTCCTTAAAACTGGCATCTATGGGGATTGTGTTTATCTGTGCATGGCAGACACTTAACGGGCAAATGAGTCTTGCTTATTTCCTGATGTTTGTTCTGTTTTCTTTCGTAATCTTTGGAAGTGTGGAAAACATTAACGACGCGGCTCACATGTTGGGTCTTATAGATTCCGCTATGAATAAGCTGGAAGCTCTGGAAAATGCAGAATATATCGACCAAGACGGAAAAGATATTACACCGACCTCGTATGACATTACTTTTCAGGATGTATCCTTTGGTTACGATAAACGGACTGTATTGCATGATGTGAATTTCACGATTCCGCAGAATACCACAACAGCGATTGTAGGTCCCTCCGGGAGCGGCAAGTCTACCCTGTGCAGCCTGATTGCACGCTTTTATGATGTTGACGCCGGAAAAATCACTTTAGGAGAAACAGATATTCGAGAATTTACCTGTGACAGCTTACTAAAAAATATCAGTATGGTGTTCCAGAATGTATATCTGTTCCGGGATACAATCCGTAACAATATCAAATTCGGCAGCCCGGACGCTTCGGAGGAACAGATGATTGCCGCTGCAAAAGAAGCGCGCTGCCATGACTTTATTATGGCCTTGCCAGATGGATATGATACCGTCATTGGGGAGGGCGGTTCTTCTCTTTCCGGCGGTGAAAAGCAGCGGATTTCGATTGCCCGAGCCATGCTGAAAGATGCGCCGATTGTTATTTTGGATGAGGCCACGGCCAGCATTGACCCAGAGAATGAGCATTTGATTCAAGAGGCGATTTCCGCACTGACACATGGTAAAACAATCATAACGATTGCCCATAGACTGGCGACGATTGAAAATGCGGATCAAATTCTTGTCATTGATGGTGGAACCGTCGTGCAGAAAGGAACCCATAAGGAATTGCTGGCTCAAAAGGGGAACCTATCAGGAATTTATTAAGATTCGGGAACAGACTGAGGGCTGGAGGATTCAACAATAAGCATAAAGGAGGAACTGATGAAGATTCATGCGTCTGGGGAGGATTATCTGGAGGCTATCCTTGTTCTCCAAAAGAAAATGGGCATGGTCCGCTCCATTGACCTTGCCCGGCACATGGGCTTTAGCAAACCGAGTATCAGCCATGCGGTAGGCGTTTTGAAAAATGGAGGTTTTCTGACCGTGGATGATGATGGGTTCCTTCATCTGACCGTCATAGGTCGGGAGATTGCCGAGAAAATCTATGAACGCCATTTGTTTTTTATGGAGCAGTTTATCGCTGCTGGCGTCGATCAGGAAACAGCGGAACAAGACGCCTGCCGGATTGAACACGCCATCAGTGATACATCTTTCCGAAAGCTGAAGGAGAAAGTACAAGGAACCGATTAGCGCACATCGGCTCCGCTCTGCTCTGCATAATAAGTTTATCTGCCGTCCGGGGAAGAAAAAAACCGTTGACTGGGGCAGATAATTTCGTGCGCTATTTTAAGGTTTGAACTCAATCGGCGGTTTTGAAGGACAATTTCAGAGCCGCCGTTTCTTTGCGTTTACACAAACTAATGACGACTTGCAGGGACACGGTAGCCGCTTGGAGGTTAATTTGCCGTGTCTCTTTTGCTTGTTCAAAGCTCCCATGATCTACATCAATTAAAAAAGCATTGCCCCTCCTCCGGGCAAGTATAGCATTGCATCGGCATTATCGTTCCATGTGATTCAGCATAATAATGACTGTTCTTGGTGCGCAGTTTCCCATTGCGGGAATCTGGCGTTTTTTGTTGCCTTTTTTTTTCGGAGATAATCCGGCTGTATACCGGTGTCGTTCCCCACCTCCATTATCACTCGTCAATCACCCGTGAATCGAAATGGAGGTACATAATGAAGAAAATTAACCTCGGGAACTTATCCTGATGTTTATACAACAGACTTTT